>Ga0209991_10000280_pt1 | contig 22697 bp, 25 predicted proteins | sample ChitaG_FD_183167 | JGI IMG/M metagenome (GOLD analysis project Ga0209991, IMG submission 183167) | Deep subsurface microbial communities from South Pacific Ocean to uncover new lineages of life (NeLLi) - Chile_00310 metaG (SPAdes)... | ecosystem: Environmental > Aquatic > Marine > Oceanic >... | reverse complement strand
ACCCGCACGATACGAACGTTCATCACGGGATGGAACAAGCGCGCCCACCCGTTCGTGTGGACCAAGACCGCCGACGAAATCCTCAAGAAAGCCAACCGTCAATCAACTTCAAACACGGACCACTAGTTGGGTTTTCCGTCAGGTGGTGCTTCCCACTAGGTGGCGCTGCCCCGGCAGCCGCTCCGATGGTGCACAATATTGCCATGATCTGGGGAGCTCGCCCGCGGAAGTCACTGCTCCCGCGCGGGAAAATGGCATGCGGGGTTTGCGGCCAGAAGCTGCTGTTGTTGATCAGCCGGGAGACATACACCTGCAAAGGATGCAAGAAGACGTTGCCTCGACGGTTCGCGGTCCCCAGGACGCCTAGGCAGAACGCCTGATATCGGGGGGTTGTACCTCGATTGCTGACCGGGCCTCTGGGCCTCGCGTCGTCCGACGGATCATTGACCAGCAGATCCGGGGGCACGGCAGTTCCATGAAATCACGCGATCCACTCGCCCGGTGTGTAAAACTTCGCCTATGGAAACCTCCGCTCCCCCAAGCCTGCTGAAGCATCTTTGGAAGTCGACACTCGCCTCGGGAGTCCTGGCAGTGATACTCGGGGCCTTGGTGTTGGCCTGGCCCGGCAAGACCCTCTTCGTCGCCGCCATTTTGTTCGGCGCGTATCTGTTGGTCACCGGCATCGTCCAGGTGATCTTCGCGTTCAGCCTGGATGTCTCCGCCGGTGGCCGGGTGCTGCTGTTCCTCAGCGGCGCGGCCGCCCTGATCCTGGCTGTTCTGTGCTTCCGAAGCCTGCAGGATTCGATCCTGCTGCTGGCCATCTGGATTGGTATCGGCTTCATCTTCCGCGGCGTGGCCACCACGGTGTCGGCGATCAGTGACCCGACGCTTCCTGGCCGCGGCTGGGAGCTCTTCATCGGCGTGATCAGCCTGATCGCCGGCGTGATCGTGCTGGCCGCACCGTTCGAGTCTCTGGGGACGCTAACCCTGGTCATCGGCATCTGGCTCATCGTGCTCGGCGTTTTCGAAGTGGTGTCGGCGTTCGGTATTCGCGGTGCCAGCAAGAACGTGGCCGAGCTCAAGGAGGAACTCAGCGCTCCAGCTGGGCAATGAGGGCCCAAAGCTTTGGTGCCGCGGGTCCCCTACCCGAGAATACGATCGACGAAGCTGTTTGTACCGCCTTCAACCTGGCTGTTCGGCGAGTAACCTCACCCGCATGAGCGAACCGCCCCAGCCTCCGCAGTACGGCGCCTACCCGGGCGGCGGTCCACCACCGCCGCCGCAGTACGGTGCATATCCCGGCGGCTACCCCCCACCTGCGCCGGCGTCTCCCCAGAACGGCCTCGGTGTGGCATCGCTCGTCGTCGCGATCGTTGCCCTGTTCTCGGTGGTCGGCGGCATCGTACTGGGGGTTGTGGCGATCATCCTCGGGTTCCTGGGCCGGGGAAGGGTAAAGCGGGGCGAAGCCGACAACGGCGGTATCGCGACAGCGGGGATCGTGCTGGGGCTGCTGAGCATCATCGAGTCGATCGTGGTGATCGCCATCGCTGTTTGGGGCTTCAATGAGGTCGGCGGCACCGACTATGTGAGCTGCGTAAGCCGGGCCGGGTCAGATCAGGAGGCCGTCCAGGCCTGCGCCGACAAATTCACCCAACGTGTGGAGGACCAGTTCTCCATCGTGATCACGCCGACGCCATAGGCGGTTCCGGGAAGTACTTCACGATTCCCTCCTGCACAACTGTGGCGAAGGGCTGGCCCGCTGGGTCGAAGAAATGGCCGATTCCCAGTCCGCGAGAATCGGCCGCCACCGGCGACGTCGTCGAATAGAGCACCCAATCGTCGAACCGGAAGGGCCGGTGAAACCACACCGTGTGGTTGGCGCTAACTGCGAAGATCCGGTCGTAACCCCACGACAACCCATGCGTGGTGATGATCGAGTCAAGCACCGTGGTGTCCGAGGAGTACACCAGCGCGGCGCCGTGGATCACTGGATCGTCGGGCATGCCCCCCCGCGCCTTCATCCATACTCGATTGTGCGCGAGCCGCTCACCTTTGTCCCGCATGACCCAGGCCGGATCGTTGGTGTAGCGCCATTCGATGGGACGCAGCGCGTCGGCGAAGTGCGGCACCACGTCCTCATAACCGCGCAAGAGCTCATCGATGGGCGGCAAACTGAGCGGGTCCTCGACTTGCGGCGCCTCTACACCATGCTCAAGGCCGCGACCACCAGCCAGGTATGACACCAGCACCGTCGTCAGCAGTCGCCCTTGCTGGATAACGTCGACGCGGCGGTTAGCGAAGCGGCGTTCGTCGCGGAGCCGCACCACGTGGAACTCCAGATCCAGCTTTGGATCGCCCCCGGCAATGAAATGCGCCGACAACATACTGGGCGGCAAAGGCCTCTCGAGGCTCCGACCAGCCGCGACGAAGGCCTGCGCCATCATCTGACCACCAAACGTGCGGATGGGATTCTTGCTTGGATGAGCCCCGATGAAGGTGCCACGGTCGAGGCATTCGAGGTGCAGTATCGACAGCAGCTCGTCGAAGTCGCTACGCGGCGAGTCTGAGTTGGATACCGACTCGAACAAGAATTACCCCCTGATTAGATGGCTGGACCCCTCAACGTGGCTCGTCGGCCGCTTGAGCGTCGTCCGACTAGCTGGATGGTCGGACTTCTCAACGCGGCTCGTCCCTCACCGCTTGATCGTCGTCCGACTAAACGTCGTCCTCCCCTATTCGGTGGACATGGATCAGATTTGTGGAGCCTACTGTGCCCGGCGGAGCGCCAGCGACTATGACCACCAGGTCACCCCGCTTGTAGCGGCCCATGTCCAGCATCGACTTGTCGACCTGCCGGATCATTCCGTCGGTGGTATCGATGTGGGGAACGATGAACGTCTCCGTTCCCCATGTCAGCGACAACTGGCTGCGCACCTCGGACAGCGCGGTGAACGCCAGTACCGGCAGCGGCGAGTGCAGCCGGGCGAGCCGACGCACGGTGTCACCGGATTGCGTGAACGCGACCAGCGCTTTGGCGTCGAGTCGTTCGCCGATATCGCGGGCGGCATAGGAGATCACCCCGCGCTTGGTGCGTGGCAGGTGCGTCAGCGGCGGAGCGGCGACCGAATTGTCCTCGACGGCCTTGATGATTCGGGCCATCGTCTTGACGGTCCCAAAAGGGAATTTGCCCACAGAGGTCTCACCCGAGAGCATCACAGCGTCCGCACCGTCGAGCACGGCGTTGGCAACGTCGGACGCCTCGGCTCGGGTGGGTCTGGAGTTCTCAATCATAGATTCGAGCATCTGGGTGGCGACGATGACGGGTTTTGCGTTCTCCCTTGCCATTTGGATGGCGCGCTTCTGCACCAGGGGAACCTCCTCCAGCGGAAGCTCCACACCGAGGTCGCCTCGCGCGACCATGATCGCGTCGAACGCGAGCACGATAGCCTCAAGATTATCGATCGCCTCGGGCTTCTCGAGTTTGGCGATGACGGGGACGCGACGGCCGACTCGGTCCATCACTTCATGAACCAACTCGACGTCGGTGGGCGAACGGACGAACGACAGCGCGATCAGGTCTACGCCGAGTCGCAGCGCGAACTCCAGGTCTGCGATATCTTTCTCCGACAATGCGGGGGCTGACACCGTCATACCCGGCAGTGACATGCCTTTGTTGTTACTGACCTGGCCACCCTCGCTGACTGAGCACACCACGTCGTTGCCGTCGATGTGATCCACCACCAGACCGACGTTGCCGTCGTCGACGAGGACGCGGTTGCCTGGTGTGGCGTCCGCGACCAGGCGCTTGTAGGTCGTTGACACCCGGTCATGAGTGCCCTGGCAGTCTTCAACGGTGATCCGCACCGTTTCTCCGCTGGCCCAGTAGGTGGGCCCATCGGCGAACCGGCCGAGCCGGATCTTGGGTCCCTGAAGGTCGGCGAGAATTCCTACGGCGTGCCCCGTCAAATCGGAGGCAGCCCGAACCCGCTTGTAGTTGGCTTCGTGGTCCGGGTAGTCACCGTGGCTGAAGTTTAGCCGGGCGACGTCCATTCCGGACTCCACCAGCTTCCTGACGGCCTCGTCGGTGGGGGTGGCTGGGCCCAGAGTGCAGACGATCTTTCCGCGTCTATTCACGGCTAGAGCATAGTCGTTATTGGTTCACCGAACATGGGACCGGAAGGGCATCGGATCTGACCGACACGGGCAGATCCGACTTGCCCATCGGGCAGACGTCAACCGCATGCCCCGGCGCTGCGACCCGCCGCAAGCGCCCAGACGATCAGCCAGGCGCCGCGGCGGTTGAGGACGGGCGCGAGGCAGGTGAGGTCACCCGTCGAGAATCGTCGGGACCAGGGGGAAACCGGGGAGATTTCGTACGACGGTCCAGGTCACGGCAACAGCGATAATGACCACGAATGCCGCCGTGGTCGACACCGGTTTGCCCCTGCTCCGGCGCACCAACACCCACGTCAACAGCACAGGAAGCCCAACGAGCAGAAGCGCATTATCGAAAAACGCGGCAGTCAGGTCACCGTGCAGAATGTCGTGGGTCATCCGCAGTCCTCCGCACGCCGGGCAATTCAGTCCCGTCAATGCTTTGAAAGGGCACGGCGGGAAAATGAAACTCGGGTTGTGCGGATTGCCGAAGCCGACATAGGCCAGACCGCCGATCGCTGCCGCACCCGTGCCGAGCGCGCCAAGCAGTCGTTTGTTGGGTGGCGAGCTAAGTGCCATCGCGGAGGGGCCGTCCCTGCGGGTCACGGACCTTGTCGGTGAGGATCAAGACGGCGTCGATGATCCCCCAGATCACCGCGCCAAGACCGCAGGTGATCAGTCCGACGACTAGTTGGGCGATGCCCAGTCCGGTGTACCCAAGGTAAATGCGGCCGATTCCAACCAAGCCCAATAATCCGAGCAGTTGGAGAAGCCCCGCAACCACCTTGGACTTCTCTGAGAGTGGCTCACCCGTCAGGGGGTGCCTGCCATACGGCGCAGCGGGGTCCACGTAGGCCGGCTGATACCCGCTCACCGGTGGTGGATATGCCCCCTGCGGCGGGTACTGCCCCGGGGGTGGGTATCCGGGCTGCTGCGGTGGAGGTGTGTAGGAATTTCCACCGTCGTTGCCAGTGAACTGCGAATCGGTCATGTTCTCCAGCATGCCAGACCGCGCACCGGTCAGGAAGGTGGCTGTTCGTGGCCTCACGATCAGGGGGCGCTCGTTGGCGACTGCGGGTAACCGGTGTGCCGCATACTGTCCTCGTGACGGACAGCGATACCAGTGCGGCGGTCCCCGGGCCCCCGTCTGACGAAGAGATCGGGCGGGCGCTGCTGTTGATCGAGCCGATCCGCAAGGTGATCAATCCCAAGGTGTACGGCATTGAGAAGGTTCCGAAAAGGCGCGCGCTGTTGGTAGGCAACCACACGGTTATGGGTATGCTCGACTCCCCCCTGATGTGCGCCGAATTGTGGGACCGCGGGATCATGGTCCGCTCCTTGGGAGACCACGCCCACTTCAAAATTCCCATTTGGCGCGACGTTCTGACCGCCTGCGGAGTGGTGGACGGAACCCGAGCAATCACCTCCGAGCTCATGCGCCGCGGCGAGGTCATCCTGGTCTATCCCGGGGGTGGTCGTGAGGTCGCCAAGCGCAAAGGTGAGAAATATCGACTCATCTGGAAGGAACGCATGGGTTTCGCCCGGCTAGCCATTGAGCACGGCTATACGATCGTGCCGTTCGCAGCGGTGGGTGCAGAGGAAGCTGTCGACATTGTGATCGACGGGGACAACCCTTTACTCGCCCCGACGCGATTATTCGTCGAGAAGGTATTGGGCAGTTCGAATGCGATGCCAATAACGCGCGGTATCGGGATCACACCGTTTCCACGACCCGAACGCCAGTACTACTGGTTCGGTGAACCAATCCACACCGAGGCTGTGACCGGGCAGCAGGACGACGATGCAGTCGTGCGCACGGTACGTGAGCAGACCAAGAACGCGGTGGAGGCTGGAATGGAATTTCTACTCAGCGCACGGAACAACGACCCCAACCGGTCGGTGGCGCAGCGCCTGCTCGGGCCAGAACGGCGCTGAATTGTGCCTCGTTTGACTCATCTTCGATTTCATGGCGCCCACCAACGCCGACATTCCCCGCTGCCGATGGTGTTGACGCGCAGCCGCAATCGATGCACGGAGGCGTGAAAATTGGTCGCGCGTCAGTGAAACGAGCCCCATTGGATGTCGCCGCGGTACGTGATGAGTTCGTCGGCCCCCAACGCCTGCTGCGCCAGCTGGATACGGTCACAACAACCGGTTCCACCAACGCCGATCTGCTGGCCCGGCATGCAGCCGGTGAGGACATTCGGGGCGCGGTGCTACTTGCCGAACATCAGAGTGCCGGACGCGGCCGCCACGGGCGCAGTTGGTCGGCTCCGGCGCGTTCGCAGGTCACGATGTCGGTAGGCGTTGGGGCCGAGGGAGTTCCAGCAGCAGGATGGGGTTGGCTACCGTTGTTGACCGGCGCCGCGCTGGTCGATGCGATCTTGGTAAGCACCGGTATCCAAGCAGGCCTGAAGTGGCCCAACGACGTCCTGGTGGGTACCGGCAAGCTGGCTGGCATCCTGGCCGAGGTGGCCGCACCTGATCCGGTAATCGTGGTAGGCCTGGGGCTCAACGTCACCTTGTCCGCCAAGGAGGCACCCGATCCCCGGGCGACATCACTGCAGATGCTGGGCGCAACGATGCTGGACCGCGACGCCCTAGTCGCTGGCATCCTGCGGGAGCTGATTACCCGCATCGACCGGTGGCATTCGGCCAGCGGACCCGACTCGGCACTCATCGACGACTACCGTCGGCACAGCCTGACGGAGGGAAAACGGGTACATGCGATGCTACCCGGAAATCGCGAAATCACCGGTTGTGCAATAGATATCGATCACCAAGGCCGACTTTGCATCGATACCGGAACATCCGTTGTGACGATATCCGCCGGCGATATCACCCACCTGCGCCCGGCCGACTAGGTAAGCCAGCGCCAGACGGCTTGGGTCAGCGACGCGCCAGCGCATCCGAGAGCGCCAGTACCTCTGGTGCGGCAAACGGCGGCAGGTCTGCGGCGACCGCCAGGATCGTGCCGGTGTGCAACGAATCTGAAAGGCTTTGGAGCACAGTAATGTAGGACATTGCCTCGGCAGGCCCGAAGATATCTTCAGCGCTGTGTTCGGCCGCCCAGCAGGCGGCAACGGTCGCATAACCCAGCTGTTCGGCGGCGGTCACGGTCGGCGCGAGCCTGGTGGCGGCGATGCGGTCCCGGCGGAAACCGCCGCGCGCAGATTCCTCGGCGGCCGTCAGATCCAGGATGCAAGGACCGTAGGCAGCGAACCTGCAAGAAGCGTGGAACGTACATGGGAGAAGCCTGTCAATTGTGAGCTGCGGGTTTGTTGAACGAGCGGATGTCGGGGATGCCTGGCTGCTGCTGCTCGGCACCGCCCCCCAGCTCTCCACAGGGTCGTCGTGTATGGCCGCCCTCGGCGCGTATGTTTAGCGGCTTCCGCGCCGAGGGCACGGCCCCCTAGCTAGGCGTCGAGCTTGAGCACAACGACGTCGGTTTCTCCCAGACTGGCCGCGACGATAGTGCCGTACCGTTCTGCCACGCTGGTGACGAAAGCGTAGGAACCGTCGTTGGTGCGTAGGTCGTAGACGCAGGTGCCGTCGAGGTCGAAGGCCATCACCCACGCGAGCGGCGCAGCCTGGGGTCTTAAAAACTCAGGCAGGTTCCACAGCAGAGTGCGCACAACGCCAGGACGAGGCAGCAGCCAGTCCAGCAGCGCGTTGCGGGGTCCGGCGATCGCCACCCACACGCGGCCGTCGCTGCCCAGGCTCATGTTGTCGGGAATCCCGGGCAGGTTGTGCGCTAACGGCTCGACCGTGCCCGCGCTAGGACCGGACAGCCAGTAGCGGCTGAGGCGGTATCCGGCCGATTCGGCGAACAGCAGATGTGTTGCGTCGGGCGCGATCACCAGTCCGTTAGCGAACTTCAGGTCATCGAGCAACACCGTCACCGTTCCATCTGGATCGCGGCGTGCCAGCATGCCGGTACACGAATGCTCGAAGAAATCGCCCAGATAGTTCTCGATGTCCCAGCGTCGAGTAGACACCGTGAAAAAGATTGTGCCGTCGCGGCCTTCCACGACGTTGCTGGCGAATCGCAGCGGCGCACCGGCCACCACGTCCACGAGTATCTCGACCAAACCGTCGGCGTGTATGCGCAGCACCCCCCGGTCGTGATCGCACAGCAGGATAGTGCCGTCACCGCCTGGTTCGAGGCCCAGCGGCCGCCCGCCAGTATTGCCAACCACGATGCGATCGCCGGTATCCGGGTCGATGCGCACCACATCCCCGCCTTCCAAACCAACCAGCAGGCGGCCGTCGTGATCGAAGACCACATCTTCGGGGCCCCGGCCACCGGTGGGCAGCCGCCGCGACACCTTGAACGTGGAGGTGGCTTCGGTGCGCCCGCCCTGGGCGGGCGCCTTAGGCGGGTTCCAGCAACGCGGGCTGAGCAGACGGCGACTCACCTTAAAGAACTTAGTGTGCAAGCCAGATCTCAGCGCGTTCGGCATCGCGGTGGCCGACCGCCGCGGCGGCGATGGCGGCGGCGGTCATCTGTGCGTGGGGGCGTCGTCGTCTTCGGGGGGCGTCGTCACGCTAGATACTCCTTCCCCCTTGACGGCACGGTCCGGGGCCGGTGCCACCGTCCGCAAGCTCCCGCGGTTTTCCTCCCTCTGAACTGCAGTTATAACTGAAGTGGCCGCGATCACTGTGTGAACTAACGCACAAACTGCTCATCCGCTGAAGCGCCCCCTGTCACCGCTACTGCGAATGCCACCGCAATCACGGCCAACTGTTCGCCATGATTGGGGAAGGGGCGGTCGCTGCCGTAGCTGCACGTGAACGCGCCAAGGCTCGCGATGAGGCCGGCGTCGATGTCGCCTGCGACCTAGCCGATTAGGACCGGTATCGCGCTGCTCGCAGCGAAACGCAACGCCGGTCGCCACCGGTGCGGCGCCGGACGCATCTGCAGCAGTCCGCCCATGGGCAGCGGCTCGTCGTTTACCGCGGCGTCGCACCGATAAACGTCACCACGGCCTCGGCCAGCTCGGGGCCCTTGTCCTCCTGCAGGAAGTGGCCACCGCCGCCGATCGTCACGTGGGTCTGCCCCTCAGCGCCCGGAACCTGAGCTCGCAGCACCGGCTCGGCCGCAGCGGTAATGGGATCGGCATCGGAGAACGCTGACAGGAAAGGCTTCTCGAAGCGGCCCAGCGCTTCCCATGCCGCGCGATTAGCCGGTGCAGCGGGGTCGTCGGGGCTGATCGGGACAAGCAGCGGGAACTGCCTGGCGCCGGCCTTGTAGGCGTCGTCGGGGAAGGGTGCGTCGTAGGCTGCCTTCACTTCCGGCATCAGCGTTGACACGCAACCACCGTCGACGATTGCCCCCACTGGGAACTCCGGGGTCTCCTGGCTGAACTTCTGCCACGCCAGGAACGCCTTACCGGGGTGGTGGTCTCCGGTGGGCAGCATGGTGTTGGCTGCCACGACGCGGGCGAACCTCTCCGGATGTTCTCCCACGTGGCGCAAGCCGATCAGCCCGCCCCAGTCTTGGCACACCAGCGTGATGTCGGACAAACCGATCGCCTCGATCGCCGCCCACGTCCAGTCCACATGGGCTTGATACGTGTAGTCCTCACGGCTCGTGGGCTTGTCGCTACGACCGAATCCCACCAGGTCGATGGCCACCGTGCGAAATCCGGCACCCACCAGCACCGGGATCATCCGCCGGTACAAGTAGCTCCACGAAGGCTCCCCGTGCAGCAGCAGCACCACCTCGCCGTCTGCCGGGCCCTCGTCGAGGTAGTGCATCCGCAGAGTCGCGCCGTCGCCAGAATCGACCTCCACATAGTGGGGCGCGAAGGGGAAGTCGGGAAGGTCGGCGAATAGTTCTTCGGGGGTCCGCAATATATCCATGGTGGAGCTCCTTTTCATTGGTGGGTGGGGAACGGTTGTTCGGCGGTATCGGGGAACCGGTGGGACTTCCCGCAGCCTGCAGCGGCCGGTACATCGTCGAGAATGGTCGCGCGCACACCGCGTTGGTAGATGAGAGTGGCTGCGGCATCAACGATTTCAGCGCGCGCACGCCGCCCTCTTTCAGTCAGCGGCAGCGACTTTGCCGCCCCGCCGCTCAGCGCCGCACTCCCGCACAGCGGAGCAGCTCGTTGACCGCCCACTGGTCCCCGGCATGCATACCAGCGTTGACCAGAAGACCGAGTTATCTCTGTGAGCTTCAGTTCAACCTCCCAGAAAGATGGCGGATTAGACTGAGTGTGGCAGTAGGCCGGCGATGAGGATCCGCAGGTTTCTGCGGCGTTCTTCGAGGCTTCGTTGCGTCGTTAGCACCCGCGGGGTAGCTGGAAGTCATCAGCTCGGCGCACCCTGCGGGTGGAAGTCCGCGCAGCCCGGGGACCTCGTAGGCAGAGACACTGGGCCGAGTCAGCGGCCCTAGCCGCGCGGGCATTCTTAGTCGCGGCTCCAGCGTCGACGCAGCCATCTACGGACAATTCCGCCCTGCTCGGAATCCCCGCTTCCACCGGGGACTTGGAGGCTAGTACGGCCGTCGTCAGTATCGCCCTCGACCGCAACGTCATCGACCACGAGGGCGTCCTCGGACTCAGCCTCGTCAACGTCGTCAACCTCAGCCTCGTCAACCTCAGCCTCGTCAACGTCGTCAACCTCAGCCTCGTCGCCCTCAGCCTCGTCAACGTCAACCTCGGCCTCGTCAACGTCGTCAACCTCGTCGGACTCAGCCTCGTCAACGTCTTCATCCTCAGCCTCGTCAACGTCGTCAACGTCTTCATCCTCAGCCTCGTCAACGTCGTCAACCTCAGCCTCGTCAACCTCAGCCTCGTCGCCCTCAGCCTCGTCATCTTCGGCCGCAACGCTCGCCGCGGCGGCTACACCTGTTCCAGACGCGACAACACCCAATTCCTCCAATGAGGTGACGCCCTCTGCCTCAACCTCAGCGTCCTGCCGGCCGCGCAGAGTCGCGGGATCCTCGCGGCCCTTGGGCGCAGCCATGATGTATACGACGGCAGCGATGAAAACGAAGGTGGAGGTGAATGAATTGATGCGAATCCCTGCCAGCAGGGTGGCCGCGTCGCTGCGCATCAGCTCGATCCAGAACCGCCCTAGGCAATACCCCGCGACATACATCGCGAACAGTCGACCGTGTCCGATCCTGAACCTGCGGTCGATCAAAATGAGCGCCACGAAAATCAGTAGATTCCACAGCGACTCGTACAAAAACGTCGGATGGACCACTTCGACCAGTTGTCCGGTCGACACCCCGTTCATCGAATCGAGCGCGCCGCTGGCGTTGCGTCGCTCGTAAATTTCCAGGCCCCATGGCAGCGTCGTCGGGCGACCGAACAGCTCCTGATTGAAGTAATTGCCGAGCCGGCCGATCGCCTGGGCTAGAACGATTCCCGGTGCGATCGCGTCTCCAAACGCGGGCAGCGGAATCCCACGACGCCTGCATGCAATCCACGCACCGATGCCACCCAGCGCCACGGCGCCCCAGATCCCGAGGCCGCCCTCCCATATCCGGAGTGCGGCGGCGAAACCTGCACCACCTTGGCCGAAGTAGGTACTCCAATCGGTGAAGACGTGATAAACACGACCGCCGACGAGCCCGAACGGCACCGCCCACAGCGCGACGTCGTAGACGATGCCGGGTTCACCTCCCCGGGCCACCCATCGCCGGTCGCCGATCATCAGCGCAGCCATGATCCCGACGATGATGAACAGTGCATACGCGCGGAGTGGCACCGGGCCCAGCTGCCAGACGCCCTGTGCGGGACTGGGGATATATGCCAAAACTGTTGTCGTCATGCGGTGATCCTCTGCCGTACTCCGTCAGCGAGTTCCTCGGCCAAGGACCGCAGTGCTGGGATGCCGTCCGCGAGCGCGGACACCAGCGCTGACCCGACGATCACGCCGTCTGCGTACGCGCCGATCTCCGCGGCCTGCTCCCGGGACCGCACCCCCAGTCCTACCCCTACCGGAATGTCCGAGATCTCTCTAACTCTGCCGACGAGCTCAGGTGCGGCGTTCGACACTGTCTCCCGCGAACCGGTGACGCCCATGGTGGACGCCGCATAGACGAACCCCCTTGACGCCCTCACTGTTTCGGCCAACCGTTGCGGTGTCGACGACGGCGCAACCAGGAAGGTCCTGTCCAGGTCGTGTGCTTCAGAAGCGGCCAGCCACTCATCCGCCTCGTCGGGAATCAGATCAGGAGTGATCATGCCGAGGCCACCGGCGGAGGCCAAGTCACGGGCGAAGGCGTCGACACCCCAGCGCAACACCAGGTTCCAATAGGTCATCACGACCGCGCGGCCACCGGCATTGCTGATCGCCTCGACAGCGCTAAGCGCATCACGTACTCGAACGCCCCGGCTTAACGCCGCCTCGGTGGCCGCTGCGATCGTCGTTCCATCCATACCCGGGTCGGAATATGCGATGCCAACTTCGACTAAATCGCACCCCGATTCGACGAGCGCAGTCATCGCAGAGATGGAGGTCTGCACATCGGGAAAGCCAGTGGGCAGATATCCGATCAGCGCTGAACGGTCCTCGTCGCGGCACGAATCAAAGAGGCTCGCCAGCCGACTCATTTTTCCCTGCCTCCGGGAAGGGCGAACCACTTCGCTGCAGCCTCGACGTCCTTGTCTCCGCGTCCCGACAGGTTCACCAGAATGATCGATCCCGCTCCCAGTTCAACACCCAGTTTCAGCGCTCCGGCCACGGCATGTGCGGATTCGATGGCCGGGATGATCCCCTCTGCCCGGCTCAACAGTGACAACGCGTCCATCGCCTCGGCGTCAGTGATCGGTTCGTAGCGCGCGCGGCCGAGATCCTTCAGCGACGCATGCTCCGGGCCAACCCCTGGATAGTCCAAACCCGCAGAGATTGAATGAGATTCGATCGTCTGGCCATCCTCGTCCTGCAGCAGATACGAGTACGATCCTTGGAACGCTCCAGGCGACCCGCCCGTTAATGTTGCCGCGTGCCGACCGGTCTCGACACCATCCCCCGCCGCCTCGTAGCCCACCAAGCGCACCCCAGGATCATCTATGAATTCGTGGAATACGCCGATCGCATTCGACCCGCCACCCACGCACGCGACCACCGCGTCCGGTAGCCGTCCGGCCTGATCCAGTATCTGCTCGCGGGCCTCCAACCCGATCACCCGCTGAAAGTCACGCACCATCATCGGGAATGGGTGCGGGCCGGCCGCAGTGCCGAAGCAGTAGTAGGTCTCGGCGGCGTTCGTCACCCAATCTCGGAAGGTTTCGCTGATCGCGTCCTTGAGCGTCCTGGATCCGGACTCGACCGACACAACCGTCGCACCCAGCAGCTGCATCCGAGCGACGTTGAGCGCCTGCCGCGCGGTGTCGACAGCACCCATATAGATCACGCACTCAAGGCCCATCAGCGCACACGCGGTCGCTGTCGCCACCCCGTGCTGGCCGGCTCCTGTCTCGGCGATCACCCTGGTTTTGCCCATCTGTCGGGCTAGCAGTGCCTGGCCAAGCACATTGTTGATCTTGTGAGATCCAGTGTGATTGAGGTCTTCTCGCTTCAAAAAGATCCGGGCGCCGCCGGCATACTGGCTGAGTCTCTCGGCCTCGTACAACGGTGACGGCCGTCCCGTGTAGTGGCGCTGAAGTCGATCCAGCTCATCGAGGAAAGACTGATCGCCGCGAGCCTTCTCGTAGGCGGCTGTCACCTCCTCGATGACGGCCATCAACGCCTCAGGAACATATCTTCCGCCGTACAGGCCGAAGTGCCCCCGCGAATCGGGGTCATGGGGGGTGGGTTCTGCCACTGCCGCACTGGCGCGCGGCAATTCAGGGCCGGCGTTTACAGCCACTTAACGAGTGGTCTTCGGGCACGACGGATGCGTACCGGCAGTGACCAGGTCCGCGACAGCGCTGCGGGGGTCTCCGCTGGTGACGAGCCCCTCGCCGACGAGGACCGAGTCTGCGCCCGCTCCGGCGTATGCGAGCAGGTCGGGGGTACCCCGCACTCCCGACTCCGCGATCCGGATGACACTGCTCGGCAGGCCCGGTGCGATCCTGCCAAAGCAGTCCCGGTCGACCCGGAGTGTCTTGAGGTCGCGCGCGTTCACACCGATCACCGAGGCGCCAGCCTGCAACGCCCGGTCGGCTTCCTGCTCGGTGTGCACCTCGACGAGCGCCGTCATGTCTAGCGATTCGGTACGCTCGAGCAGCGAAACCAGCGCCTGTTGTTCTAGCGCGGCGACGATCAACAGGAGCATGTCAGCACCGTGTGCGCGAGCCTCGTGGATCTGGTAGGGCCAGATAATAAAGTCCTTGCGCAGGACGGGAATCGACACCGCTGCACGTACCGCGTCCAAGTCCTCCAGTGACCCGTTGAAGCGGCGCTTTTCGGTCAGCACGCTGATCACGCGCGCACCGCCGTCTTGGTAGGCACGAGCGAGCTGCGCGGGATCGGCGATTGCAGCCAACTCTCCGCGCGATGGGCTGGCGCGCTTCACCTCAGCGATCACCCCGACACCAGGTGCGCGCAAGGCGGCCATTGCATCCAGTGGCTTAGGAGAGCCCTGGGCACGCTCCTTGACCTCGGCCAGGCTCACGACAGACTCGCGAGCGGCAACGTCGGCACGGACTCCCTCAAGAATGGAGTCGAGCACGGTCGCCGAACCCATAGGTGTCGCGTCCCTTCTCCACCCGGCCGTTTGATTCTTCACGAAGGGTAGCCGCCACCACGCCACTGTCGATCACCGCCCCTTGTTGTCCGGATGGGCTGGGTCTTGGGTGGGATCAGAGCCCTTATCGAGGGCGTCCCAGATCATCGGTTCCGACATCGTTGTCACGGACTCGCCCGTCCCCGCCGCACGACGACGGGAGTAGCGCGCGGCATCAGAACCTGCCCCGGCCGCCGAGCGCATGAGCAGGACCGAGCCGAACAAAGTCAGCGCCGCGGCGATCAAGGTCGCGACGGCGCCGCCGTAGTGTCGCTGGGTGCCGAGCAAGTCGGCCACCGGCACCTCTGCCAAACGGGCGGCACGCACAGCGATGTCTACGGTCACCCACAGGCTGATCGCGAGGTACCCCATTCCGGCGCTCGCCGCGGCCACCAGCACCGCCAATACCCGCAAGGGCCAACCGCGCACAGCCAACGCCGCAACCGCGGCTGCCCCCACCAACAGCGCCAGCGGGACTAGAGCCGTCGACCAGTCGGCCCCGGTCAAATCGGCGGTTCTCGGCTGTCCTAATCCGTCGAACGAACTGATCTGCACCCACGTCAAGCGCGACGCCACCCAAAGGCTTACCGCGGAGAGCAGAAGAGCCAGCTGAGCAACCCGGATCATGGCTCACTCAACGTCTCGGCAGCGGCGATCGCGCTCAACACCGCGCGGGCCTTGTTCGACGCCTCGTCGTATTCATAGGGGCCATTGGAGTCGGCCACGACGCCACCACCGGCCTGCACAAAGGCGATGCCGTCACGCATCAGGGCGGTACGAATAGCGATCGCGAAGTCGGCGTTGCCGGCGAAGTCGAGATAGCCCAGCACTCCGCCGTAGAGCCCGCGACGTGTCATTTCAACCTGCTCGATCAGTTCCATCGCCCTAACCTTCGGCGCCCCCGAAAGCGTCCCGGCCGGGAAGCACGCAGCCACCGCGTCCAAGGCGGTCTTGCCCTCGGCGAGCAGCCCCGTCACCGTCGACACGAGGTGCATCACGTGGCTGTAACGCTCAATGTGGCTGTAGTCCTCGACTCGTACCGAGCCGGGCAGGCAGACCCGGCCCAGATCGTTACGTCCGAGGTCGACGAGCATCAGATGTTCGGCGCGCTCCTTGTCGTCAGACAGCAGCTCCTTCTCCAGTAACAGGTCCTCCTCCTCGGTGCCTCCTCGCCAGCGGGTACCGGCGATCGGGTGCGTGGTCGCGCGCCTGTCCGTGACGGTGACCAACGCTTCAGGGCTCGACCCGACGATCGAGAAGTCCAGTCCCCCAGCATGGTCTGGGACATTGAGTAAATACATGTACGGGCTCGGGTTGGACACCCGAAGCATCCGGTAGACATCAAGGGGGTCGGCTACGGTATCCATTTCGAAGCGTTGAGACGGCACAACCTGAAAGGCCTCTCCGGCCTCGATATCCCCGACGAGTTTGTCGACGATTGTGGTGTACTCCTCGACTGTCCGCTGGGAGCGATGCGACGGCGCGGGTCTGCTGAACGTGGCGACCGTTGACTTCAGCGGTTCCTTGAGGGCAGCGGTCATCACATCCAGCCTGGCCACTGCGTCGTCGTAGGCCCAGTCGACGCGCTCGTCGGTACCGTTCCAGTTGACGGCATTGGCGATCAACGTGATGGTGCCCTCGTGATGGTCGACGGCGGCGACGTCGGTCGCCAGGAGCAGCAGCATGTCCGGCACACCCAGGTCGTCGACGGTCAGCTCAGGTAGCCGCTCCAGTCGCCGCACCATGTCGTAAGCAAAAAAACCCACCAGCCCGGAGGACAGCGGCGGCAGGCCTGGCAGCACCGCAGTTTGCAGCAGCGTCAGCGTCTTGCGCAAGGCATCCAGCGGGTCACCACCGGCGGGAGCGTCCTTTGGGGTGACACCCAGCCACACTGCCTCGCCGTCGCGGACGGTCAGCGCCGACGGCGCACCGGCGCCGATGAACGACCACCGCGACCACGACCGACCGTTCTCCGCAGACTCAAGCAGGAATGTCCCGGGACGGTTGGCCGCCAGTTTGCGGTAGGCCGATAGCGGCGTCTCACTATCGGCGAGCACCTTGCGAGTCACCGGAACGACCCGATGTTCGGCAGCTAGGGCCCGGAAGGCCTCGCGCGACGTCGTGGCTAGCAGCGATGAGTTCTTGCGCGAAGAGCCATCAGGCACGTTGGCGGTCGTCTGCACCCAGACATCCTCCCAGACGTACCGTTGTCGGTATGACACCTATCAAACCGGGCGATCGGGTGGCGGATTTCGCACTCCCGGACCAGACGGGGACGAAAAGGACGCTGACGGAACTGCTCGCCGACGGACCGATCGTGCTGTTCTTCTACCCCGCCGCGATGACGCCCGGATGCACCAAGGAGGCTTGCCACTTCCGTGACCTCGCCGCCGAGTTCGCCAGCGCCGGCGCAAGCACAGTCGGCATCAGCGCTGATCCCGTCGACAAGCAAGCGAGGTTCGCCGAACAGCAGCAGTTCAACTATCCGCTGCTGTCGGATGCCGAAGGTGTCGTGGCTACGCAATTCGGGGTCAAGCGTGGCCTGCTCGGAAAGTTGATGCCGGTGAAGCGGATGACCTTCGTGATCGACAGCGACCGCAACATACTCGAGGTGATCGGCAGCGAATTCAGCATGGATACCCATGCCGACAAGGCGCTCGAAGTGCTGCGCAAGCGTCATTCCGCCTGACCCTCAGGGGCCAGCAGCAGGTCGGCGTCAAAGCACGTGTGGTCGCCAGTGTGGCAAGCGCCGCCAACTTGGTCCACCTCTATCAGCACCGTATCCCCGTCACAGTCCAGGCGTACCGAATGCACATACTGCGTGTTCCCCGACGTCGCACCCTTGACCCACTGCTGCCCGCGTGAACGCGAATAATATGTCGCCTCACGGGTTTCCAACGTGCGCGCTAGGGCGTCGTCGTCCATCCAGGCCACCATCAGCACCAGGCCGGTCGCCCGCTCCTGCACTACCGCGCAGAACAGGCCGTTGGCGTCGCGCTTGAGCCGCTTGGCGATAGCCGGTTCGAGAGTAGTCATCGTTGCCCTCGATCGTTTGGACACGCTCGCACTCGCGAGGCGACGGTTGCCCCGCCCAAGTCGAGCTCTTGCACGCTCATCTCACCACGATCCCCTCGGCCGCCATCGCTGCTTTTACCTGGGAGATCGTCAGTTCCCGAAAGTGGAACACGCTAGCCGCCAGCACTGCGTCGGCACCCGCTACCACTGCCGGCGCGAAATCTCCCGCCTGGCCGGCGCCGCCACTGGCAATCACCGGCACCGCCACCGCTCCGCGGACGGCGCGCAACATTTTCAGGTCGAAACCCGCTTTGGTGCCATCGAAGTCCATCGAGTTGAGCAGAATCTCGCCCACACCGAGTTCCGCGCCACGAGAGGCCCATTCGATCGCGTCGACGCCGGTGCCACGACGGCCGCCATGGGTGGTTACCTCCCAGCCCGACGTGGTGGACTCGGCCCCCGCGGGAACAGTGCGGGCATCGACCGATAGCACGATGCATTGCGAACCAAACTGTCGAGACAGCTCCGAGAGTAACTCCGGCCGCGCGATAGCCGCGGTATTGACCGCGACCTTGTCAGCGCCGGCACGCAACAGAACGTCAACATCGGCCACCGAGCGCACCCCGCCACCGACTGTGAGGGGGATGAATACCTGCTCGGCGGTCCGCCGTACTACTTCCAGCATGGTGGCGCGGCCCGACGACGACGCCGTCACGTCGAGGAAGGTCAGCTCGTCGGCGCCCTCGGCGTCATAGGCGGCGGCGAGTTGGACGGGATCGCCAGCGTCGCGCAGGTTCTCGAAGTTGACACCCTTCACCACCCGGCCTCCATCGACATCCAGGCATGGGATCACACGAGTTGCGATGTCGCCAGTTGATCTCACAGGTAGCCCTCCGGGGCACCGACGGATCTGATGATCTCCAGCATCTGCTCGTGCACGCCCGGCGCGGCCACTAGCACCGAAGGCGAGGAAATAGTCCAGGGCTCGCCGGCGAGGTCGGTGACCACGCCGCCGCCCGCCCGCACCAATGCCACCCCAGCCGCATGATCCCAAATGTGGTGGCCGAAACTGATCGCACCGCCCAGGCTGCCGGCTGCTGCATAGGCGAGGTCGATGCCCGTCGCGCCGTGCATACGAATCCGCGAACACTCACGGCTCAGATTCTCCAAGACCGCGGCCCGGTAACGACCAGGATAATGTCCCCGGGACTCAATGTTGAAGGTGCCGATCCCGACGACGCAATCCGACAACGCTGTGGGCTCCAGCCTTTCCAATGCTTCACCGTTGCACCGCACTGGTCCACCGACCATCGCGGTGTAACGCTGCGCAGTGAATGGCAGCCAGGTCAATCCCAGAACAGGCTGACCGTCGGCCAGCAGCCCCAACAGGATGCCCGCCATCGGTAGGCCCGCGGCATAGTTGAAAGTGCCGTCGATCGGGTCGAGAACCCACACCAGCTCGGCATCCAATGACTCGCCGCCGAACTCCTCGCCGTGCACCCCGATTCCGGTAAGCTTTGTCAGCTCGGCCACCACGCGGCGCTCGATGGCGAGATCCACCGCGGTAGCGAAGTCGTTGCCCTTCTTAGCGACTGCGGATTCGGCGCGATGGCCCGCAATAAACTGCGCTGAAACAGCGTCGAGCACCTCGGCCGCGATGGCGAGCAGCGTGGCCAGCTGGTGCGGGTCGTCGGTCACGTGTTGACCGCAGCCAGGGCCTGCGGCAGCGTGAATCGCTCTGCGTACAAAGCCTTCCCGACGATTGCGCCTTCGACGCCGCGATCAGTCAATGTCGCGATCGCGCGCAGGTCATCCAGGCTCGATACCCCACCGGAAGCGATGACGGGCGCATCGGTGCACTCGGTGACCTTGGTCAGCAGGTCCAAGTTCGGCCCGTTGAGGGTGCCGTCCTTAGTGACGTCGGTGACGACGAAGCGTGGACACCCTTCGCGGTCAAGACGTTCCAGCACGGGCCACAGGTCTCCACCGTCGGTCTCCCAGCCACGACCACGCAGCCGGAAGTTTCCGGAGCCGGCACTGTCGATCTTGACATCCAGCCCGACAGCAACCCGTTCGCCGTGCTCGGCGACGACCTTGGCGCACCATTGCGGGTGCTCCAGCGCGGCCGTGCCCAAGTTGACGCGCGCACATCCGGTGGCCAGCGCCGCCGCCAACGACTCGTCGTCGCGGATGCCCCCCGACAGCTCGACCGCGACATCGAGTTTGCCGACGACCTCGGCGAGCAATTCGCGGTTGGACCCGCGTCCGAATGCGGCGTCGAGGTCAACGAGGTGGATCCATTCGGCGCCGTCGCGCTGCCAGGTCATCGCTGCATCCAGTGCCGAACCGTATTCGGTCTCGCTGCCGGCCTGTCCCTGCACTAGACGTACCGCGCGGCCCTCCACCACGTCGACGGCAGGCAGCAGGATCAGCGTCGGTGAGCTCGAATTCACTGCGGTTGGATTCACGCCGGTCAACTTAACGCGCCAACCCAGTTCGACAGCAATTCTGCACCGGCGTCGCCGCTCTTCTCGGGATGAAACTGCGTGGCCGAAAGCGGACCGTCCTCGACCGCGGCCAGAAACGGCGTCGCGTGGTTGGCCCATGTCAGCAGCGCGCTCGGGTCGCCCTCCCACTGTTGTGCGGCATAAGAGTGCACGAAGTAGAAGCGGGTCCGGGCATCCATCCCACGGAACAAAACGCTGTCCGCCGGAGCATCCACGACGTTCCACCCCATGTGTGGGATCACCGGTGCATCCAGCCGGATCACCGCACCCGGCCACTGCCCGCACCCAGTCGTCTCGACACCGAACTCGACGCCCCGAGAAAACAGGATCTGCATGCCCACGCACACCCCCAGTACTGGCCGTCCGGCCGCCAACCGATCGGCGATGGTCTTTTCCCCGTCGATTTTGCGCAAGCCCGTCATGCACGCTTCGAAGGCCCCTACCCCGGGCACCACAAGACCGTCGGCCGCCAAGGCTGCCGACCGATCCGCAGTGACCTCGACCTGGGCCCCGACACGCTCGAGCGCACGCTGTGCCGACCGCAGGTTTCCCGACCCATAATCCAACACGACTAGCTTCGGCAAAGTCTTTGTCACAGGGTGCCTTTGGTAGACGGCACCCCGCTGACCCTGGGGTCATACTCGACGGCCTGGCGCAGCGCCCGCGCCACGGCCTTGTACTGTGCCTCGGTGATGTGGTGTGGGTCGCGCCCGTAGAGGGTGCGTACGTGCAGCGCGATTCGCGCATTGAACGCCAAGGATTCGAACACGTGCCGGTTCACCACGGTGTGATATGGCGTCAGGTGTGTTCCGGTGGACCCGGCGATAGTGAACTCGACCATGTAGTCCGGTTCCCCGGTGTGCACGAAATAGGGCCGCCCGGATACGTCGACCGCGGCGTGGGCCAGCGTCTCGTCCATCGGGATGAATGCATCACCGAAGCGACGGATCCCCCTCTTCTCGCCGAGCGCCTGTCCCAGTGCCTTACCGAGCACGATCGCGGTGTCCTCGATCGTGTGGTGCCCCTCGATCTCGATGTCGCCCTCGGCCTGAACCGTCAGGTCAAAGCTGGCATGACTCCCGAGCGAGGCAAGCATATGGTCGAAGAACGGTACGCCGGTCTGGACGCTGACCGCTCCAGTGCCATCAAGGTTGAGCTCGACCAGGATGTCGGATTCCTTGGTCTTGCGTTCGATCCTCGCGCGCCGGCCTTCCGCGGGGGACGTGGTGGAGTTGGGCGTGGAGTTGGACTCAGTCACGATGCTCCTATTCGGGCGCTGGCGGCCAACAGCGCATCATTCTCGTGGGCCAGGCCGATGGTCGTACGTAGATAGCCGGGGATTCCGACGTCTCGGATCAGCACGCCTTCCTCTAGATAGCGCTGCCAGGTTGCCGGCGCATCAACGAATTGTCCGAAGAGCACAAAGTTCGCGTCGCTGGGTATCACCCGGAAACCCATAGCAGTCAGTGCCTCTGACACCCTGCTGCGCTCGGCGATCAGCGTCGCGACACTGCCCAAAGTGTCGCCGGCGTGCCGCAGTGCGGCTCGGGCAGCCGCCTGAGTCAGCGACGACAAATGGTAGGGCAGTCGCACCAGCAGCATCGCGTCGATGACGGCAGGGGCGGCAATGAGGTAACCCAACCGGCCGCCCGCGAAGGCAAAGGCCTTGCTCATGGTGCGGGTCACCACCAGCCTCGTCGGATAGTCGGCGATCAGATCGATTGCGCTGGGCTGCGCAGAGAACTCGCCGTACGCCTCGTCGACGATCATGATGCCGTCTGTCATGGCGTCGAGGAGCACTCGTAATTCTTCGAGTGAAACACTTTGCCCCGACGGGTTGTTCGGGCTGGTGACGAACACAACGTCGGGGTTGTGTTTCTTGATCGCCCGCGTGGCCACCCCGGAATCGAGGCTGAATTCGTCGGCACGACTGGCCACCAGCCACTCGGTTTGGGTCCCATCGGAGATGATCGGATGCATAGAATAGGACGGAACGAAGCCGATCGCACTGCGGCCCGGGCCACCGAAAGCTTGCAGCAGCTGCTGCAAGATCTCGTTGGAACCGTTGGCGGCCCAGACGTTGTCGACACCGACGGTGCTTCCGGTCCGCGAGCTCAAGTAAGCGGCTATTTCGGTGCGCAGCGCCACCGCGTCACGATCGGGATAGCGGTGTAGCTCGGCGGCAATCGCCCGCACCGACGCGGAGACGTCGTCGATCAAGGCCTGGGTGGGCGGGTGCGGATTCTCGTTGGTGTTCAGCCGCACCGGCACGTCCAACTGCGGCGCGCCATAGGGCGATTTGCCGCGCAGATTGTCCCGCAACGGCAGGTCGT
>Ga0209991_10000278_pt1 | contig 22769 bp, 18 predicted proteins | sample ChitaG_FD_183167 | JGI IMG/M metagenome (GOLD analysis project Ga0209991, IMG submission 183167) | Deep subsurface microbial communities from South Pacific Ocean to uncover new lineages of life (NeLLi) - Chile_00310 metaG (SPAdes)... | ecosystem: Environmental > Aquatic > Marine > Oceanic >... | reverse complement strand
TCCTCAGCCTCGCGTTGGGCCTCAGCCTCAGCCTCGCGTTCGGCGGTGTCCTCAGCCTCGCGTTGGGCCTCAGCCTCAGCTTCGCGCTCGGCGGCGTCGGCGGCCTCGCGTTCGGCGGTGGCCTCAGCCTCGCGTTCGGCGGTGGCCTCAGCCTCCCGTTCGGCGGCCTCACGCACCTCGCTCTCGGCCTCCTCCGGCATGGCGCCGAGCCCCTCGAGCTCCTCACGCTGGGCGCGCTCGGCGGCCTCGGCGGCCTCGCGTTCGGCGGCCTCGCTCTCCTCGCGCTCAACCCGGTCGCGCTCCATGCGCTCGATGGCCTCACGCTCGCGTTCGGCGGCGGCCACACGCTCGCGTTCGGCGGCGGCCACACGCTCCTTACGCTCCACGGCCTCACGCTCCTCGCGCTCAACCCGATCACGCTCCACGCGCTCGACGGCCTCACGCGCCGCCGAGGGCGAGGACCAGTCGGACACGCTTCGGTAGGGGTCGACGAACAAGAAGCGCAACTCCCACTCAAGCCGATCACGCTCCTCGGGCTCAAGCCGAGGACGCTCGGTGCGCCAGGGACCGGGAACGACCGGGGCAGCGCTGTTCCACCGAAAGCTCCCCTCTTGGAACGTGCGCTCAAGCAGGTGCGCAAGCTCATCACCGCCAATGACCCCGCGGTTGAACGCGGACACAAGCATCGCGCGCATAAGCTGCCCACGGTCGGCAAGCTGCCGCGTCTGCAACGCCCGCTCGAGCCCCCTAATTTCTTCCCTACTCGTGAACTCGCCCTGGCCGAACGCGCGCTCAAGCTGATAGAGGTGGGCCTCGCCAAGCTCACGGTCACGGTCGCGCTCACGGTCAAACGTGAGCTCGTACCCAATCCGATCACGGTCCCTGGGCTCGATGGGTTCGGCTTGGCTTATCGGCGAAAGGGCTAATCCGGCTCCGAAGAGCCCTGCTCCGAAAAGTGCGGTGGCGGCGTACCGAAGTTCCTTCGGCCAAATGTTCATGAACGGACCGTAGGAAGCGAACCTTGAGGAAGCCTGGAACGTACCTGGGAGAAGCCTGTCAATTTTGAGCTGCGGGTTTGTTGCACGAGCGGTTGTCGGGGATGCCTGGCTGCTGGTGCTCGGCACCCGCCTCCCAGCTCTCCGCAGGGTCGTCGTGTATGGCCGCCCGGTCAACCACTCTCGGCCGTCAGCGCAGAACACCCCTGCCACCGAGGGCTCCACCGCACTGGCGATCACCTAGGGTTCGGCAGTTCCAGCCCTCCCAGGGCTGGGAGCCGCAAGGCCCCTCTGGATGGGTGCTAATGACCTGGCAAACCTCGGCTATAAGGGCCCCCGGTGGTGGCCAGGTTTTACCTGTGCAGACTTCGTGAAGGCTGGGGCTGGGGCTGGCGCTAGCGGTGGGTGCTGTAGCTAGTAAGGCCGCGGTGGCGGCGAATAGGGCGGCAAGCAGGAGCAGGGTGACCAGCCTGGGGTTAGAGCTGGTCACCGCCTGTCGTAGCTTTCGGCGCCGTGGTCTAATGTCCGTGACCTGGATGCCTCGCTTTTTGTCGACTTTGGTGCTTATTTCGTGGGTTTTATAGGGCCAGAGCATGGTGATACGTCTCCTGTGGTTGTCTAAGATAATTAGGCGCATGACGCTCAGCGTCGACCTCTAGAAAGCGTGGATATGCACAGCGCTCACTGGCCTTTAACGCAGAGTTATACCGCCACTGACCCGCTGCCTCCGGCGCAGGACAGGGTCCACTCAACAGAAGCAGTCGCCAACAAGATAGCCGCTGTGGTGCTGCGGGTGCTGCCGCAGATTCCCGAGGGTGTCAAACGGATCCTGCTGGGTGGGCGTTCGATCACGCTGGACGGCAACACATTGGATACGACGCTGCAGTTGATGCTCAAGGCCGAGCAGGCCCTTGGTGTCGACGGATTGGTCGCCGGCGATGACTTCGTCGCCGCGCGCCTTGAGTTAGAAGAACTCGCGGACAGCTTCAAACGGCGCATCCCGGTCTCAGCGGTCACCGATCTCACCGTGTCAGGCGCCGTGGGCTCGATCAGTGCGCGGCACTATCGCACCGACGAACCCGATGCGCCGCTGCTGGTCTACTACCACGGTGGCGGCCAGGTGATCGGCAGCATCGAAACCCATGATGATCTGTGCCGCGAGATCTGCCGCGCGGGTGGCATTCATGTCCTGTCGGTGGACTACCGGCTGGCGCCCGAGCACAAGGCGCCCGCGGGCTCAGAGGACGCGTACGCCGCCTACCTTTGGGCCTGCGAGCACGCCGCCGAGTTGGGCGCCGATCCGCGGCGGGTCGCGGTGGGCGGAGACAGTGCCGGTGGGAACCTGGCCGCGCTGGTGTCGATACGCGCGCGCGACGAGAAGGAATCACCACCGGCTTTGCAGCTGCTGCTGTATCCAGTGACCGACTACCAGAGCCAGACTCGTTCGCAGACGTTGTTCTCCCACGGTTTCTTCCTGACGCGACGCGATATCGATTGGTTTCGCAACCAATTCCTCGGCGGGGCAAGCGTCGATGAGGCGGATCCGCGAGTGTCGCCGCTGCTCGCCGACGACTTGTCCGGACTGGCGCCGGCGCTGGTCGTGACCGCTGGCTTTGACCCGTTGCGCGACGAGGGCCGGGGCTACGCCTACGCCATGGGTCAGGCAGGTGTGCCCGTCGACCATCGGGAGTACGGATCTCTTGTGCACGGCTTCGCAAGCTTTTTCCCTCTGGGCGGGGCCAGTACCTTCGCGACCGCTGAGGTCATCTCCGCGATGCGTGCGCACTTGACCCGCGCCGGCTAACGGCAGCAGGCGGCACCGGTACTCTGTGCCCCGTGGCTTCCAAACCCAAGAAGAACGCGCGCTACGACCTGAAGGCAGCCGATCGTAAGCGCAACCTGTTCGTTCAGATCGGTCTGACAGCTGTCGTTGTGATTTTTGCGGTTGCGTTGGTGCTGTACATCGTGATGTCGGCCGACGAGAAGCCCACTGCGGGCGAGGAACGGGCCGTTACGGTGGAGTCGAGCAGCGTGATCAAGAAGGAAGGCACCGAGGAGCCCAAGGCCGTCGTGTCTGTGTACGAAGACTTTCTGTGCCCACATTGCGCGGCCCTGGAGCAGCAGTTCGGCCCCACCATCGGCAAGCTCATCGATTCGGGCGCGATCGCCGCCGACTACTACATGGTCGCCATCCTGGACCGTCCGCAGAACAAGAACTACGCCTCGCGCGCCGGCGCTGCGGCCTACTGCGTCGCCGACGAATCGGTCGACGCGTTCCGGCGGTTCAATGCCGCGCTCTTCGCCCAACAGCCAGGCGAGATGGGCGCTGACTATCCGGACAACGCCCGCCTTATCGAGCTGGCACGCCAGGCCGGTGCAGCCGGATCCGTTGCCGAATGCATCAACAAGGGCACCTACCTCAACATGGTCGGTGGCCTGGCAGCAGCCACGGGCATCAAATCCACCCCGACGATTCGCATCAACGGCGAGGACTACCAATACAGCACTCCGGAAGCGCTGGTCGCCAAGATCAGGGAGATCGTAGGCGACGTGCCCGCCCTCGACGCGGTGGCACCGGCGCCGCCGCCCGCTCCCGCTCCCGCGCCCGCTTCGTGACGGTGACTGACTCAGAGCCTCAGCAGGTGGCATCTCAGTCCGACCCATCGGACACCGGGCACAAGGGAGTCGCGGTTGGTCGAAGCAGCGCGCTGTGGGTGCTCATCGCCGGTGTGGTCGGGCTGACCGCGTCGTTGACCCTGACGATCGAGAAGATCGAAATCCTGATCAACCCCGACTATGTGCCGACCTGCAGCATCAACCCAGTGCTGTCGTGCGGCTCGGTGATGATCACCCCGCAGGCATCCTTGTTCGGTTTCCCGAATCCGTTGATCGGCGTCGTCGCCTTCACGGTCGTGCTGGTCACCGGCGTGCTTGCCGTTGCCAACGTGAGGTTGCCGCGCTGGTATTGGGCGGGCCTGGCCGTCGGCACGCTGCTGGGCACGGTTTTCGTGCATTGGCTGATCTTTCAGACCCTCTACCGCATCGGCGCGCTGTGCCCCTACTGCATGGTGGTGTGGGCTGTGACGATTCCGCTGCTGGTGGTGGCCGCCTCGGTCGCGCTGGCGCCCCAGGAAAGCGGCTCTGTTCTGGTTAGGACGCTCTACACCTGGCGCTGGTCGGTGGTGACGTTGTGGTTCGTTGCGGTGGCTCTGCTGATTCTCGAGCGTTTCTGGAACTACTGGTCGACTCTCATCTGATTGGTGAGATCCGCGGGGACATGTGGTTTCGGGAAGGTTAGGGTGAACCGTGACCGGTCGGATCTCTAAGGTTCTCGTCGCGAATCGCGGGGAGATCGCCATCCGCGCGTTTCGCGCCGCTTACGAGATGGGCATCGCGACAGTCGCGGTGTACCCGTATGAGGACCGTAATTCCCAGCATCGCTTGAAGGCAGACGAGTCCTACCAGATCGGCGAGATCGGGCATCCAGTTCGGGCTTACCTTTCGGTCGACGAGATCATCCGGGTGGCCACTCAGGCCGGTGCCGATGCGGTGTATCCGGGTTACGGCTTCCTTTCGGAGAACCCTGAGCTGGCCGCGGCCTGTGCGGCAGCGGGCATCACCTTCATCGGTCCCAGCGCCGGCGTGCTGGAGCTGACGGGCAACAAGGCCAAGGCGATCGCCGCGGCACGTGCCGCGGGGCTCCCGGTGTTGGCGTCCTCGGAGCCGACGGCTTCGGTCGAGGAGCTCCTCGAAGCCTCGAGGGACATGGAGTTCCCGCTGTTCGTCAAGGCCGTCTCGGGCGGCGGCGGCCGAGGCATGCGCCGGGTCACCGACCGCGCCGCGCTGGCCGAGGCCGTGGAAGCTGCCAGCCGCGAGGCGGAGTCGGCATTCGGGGATGCGACCGTTTATCTCGAGCAGGCGGTCCTCAATCCGCGCCACATCGAGGTGCAGATCCTGGCCGACACCTCAGGCAATGTGATGCACCTGTTCGAGCGCGACTGCAGCGTGCAGCGTCGGCACCAGAAGGTCATCGAGCTCGCCCCCGCCCCGAATCTGTCAGAAGAGTTGCGGCAGAAGATCTGCGGCGATGCCATCGCATTCGCCCGCCGGATCGACTACACGTGCGCGGGCACGGTGGAGTTCCTGCTCGACGAGCGCGGGCACCATGTCTTCATCGAATGCAATCCGCGGATCCAGGTGGAGCACACCGTCACCGAGGAGATCACCGATATCGATTTGGTCGCCAGCCAGCTGCGCATTGCGTCGGGGGAGACGCTGGACGACCTCGGCCTGAGCCAGGACATGCTGGTGACGCCACGGGGTTTCGCCCTGCAGTGCCGGATCACCACCGAGGACCCCGCCAACGGCTTCCGTCCCGATACCGGCCGTATCACCGCCTACCGGTCGCCTGGCGGGGCGGGCATCCGACTCGACGGCGGTGCGGTGCTGGGCGCCGAGATCAGTGCGCATTTCGACTCGATGCTGGTCAAACTCACCTGCCGGGGCAGGGATTTCGGCGCTGCGGTCGCGCGCGCGCATCGCGCTCTGGCCGAGTTCCGCGTCCGCGGAATGTCGACGAACATCTCGTTCCTGCAGGCGGTCATCGACGATCCCGACTTCCGGGCGGGCCGGATCACCACGTCGTTCATCGACGAGCGACCGTACCTGCTCACTGCACGTTCGCCAGCCGACCGCGGTACCAAGATCCTCAACTACCTGGCCGAGGTCACCGTCAACCAGCCGCACGGCCCGCGCCAGGCCAGGGTCTATCCGCACGACAAGCTGCCGCAGATTGACCTGAATGCCATGCCGCCACGCGGCAGCAAGCATCTACTCTCCGAAGTGGGACCCGTTGGGTTCGCCCGATGGATGCGCGAGTCGAAGTCCGTCGGTGTCACCGACACCACGTTCCGCGATGCCCACCAGTCTCTGCTGGCGACGCGGGTCCGCACGTCGGGCCTGTTGATGGGGGCGCCCTACATCGCGCGGATGACACCGCAGCTGCTCTCCATCGAGTGCTGGGGCGGTGCGACCTATGACGTCGCGCTGCGGTTCTTGAAGGAGGATCCCTGGGAGAGGCTTGCCGCCCTGCGCGAAGCGGTTCCCAACATCTGCCTGCAGATGCTGCTGCGCGGGCGCAACACCGTCGGCTACACGCCCTATCCGGAGTCGGTCACTCATGCGTTCGTGCAAGAGGCGACCGCCACCGGCATCGACATTTATCGGATCTTCGACGCGCTGAACAACGTGGATTCGATGCGACCCGCGATCGACGCTGTGCGCGAAACCGACACAGCCGTTGCCGAAGTCGCGATGTCCTACACCGGTGACCTGTCCGACCCCGCCGAGAATCTCTACACGCTCGACTACTACCTCAAGCTCGCCGAACAGATCGTCGAAGCCGGGGCGCACGTGCTGGCGATCAAGGACATGGCTGGTCTGTTGCGTCCCCAAGCCGCCGCCATGCTGGTCGGCGCGCTGCGCCGCAGATTCGACTTGCCGGTGCACGTGCACACCCACGACACTCCAGGTGGCCAGCTGGCGACGTATCAGGCGGCCTGGCAGGCCGGCGCGAACGCCGTCGACGGGGCCTCGTCGCCGCTAGCCGGTACGACCAGTCAGCCGGCTCTGAGCTCGATCGTCGCAGCGACAACGCACACCGAGTACGACACCGGGTTGTCCTTGTCGGCGGTGTGTGAGCTCGAGCCCTACTGGGAAGCGCTACGAAAGGTGTACGCCCCCTTCGAGTCCGGACTTCCCGCACCCACGGGCCGGGTCTATCATCACGAGATTCCCGGCGGCCAGCTGTCGAACCTGCGCCAGCAGGCGATCGCGCTGGGGCTAGGTGACCGTTTCGAGGAGATCGAAGCCAGCTACGCCGCATCCGACCGGATCCTGGGTCGGCTGGTCAAGGTGACACCGTCGTCGAAGGTCGTCGGCGACCTCGCACTGTCGCTGGTCGGCGCGGGCATCACCGCCGACGAATTCGCTGCAGACCCACAAAAGTTCGACATTCCGGATTCGGTCATCGGGTTCCTCCGTGGTGAACTGGGCGACCCCCCGGGCGGCTGGCCCGAGCCGTTGCGTACTGCTGCGCTGGCCGGACGTGCCCCCGCCAAGGTGCAGGAAGGCCTCACTGCTGACGACGAGCAAGCGTTGGCCCAAACCGGCACCGGGCGTCAGGCCGCGCTGAACAGGTTGCTGTTTCCCGGTCCGACAAAGGAATACGAGGCTCACCGTGAACTCTACGGTGACACCTCCAGCCTGTCGGCGAACCAGTTCTTCTACGGCCTGCGGCACGGCGAGGAGCACCGGGTCACGCTGGAGCGCGGTGTTGAATTGCTGATCGGCCTCGAGGCGATTTCCGATCCCGACGAGCGCGGAATGCGCACCGTCATGTGCATTATCAACGGCCAACTGCGTCCCGTCGTCGTGCGGGACCGCAGCGTGGCGAGCGAGGTGCCCGCCGCCGAGAAGGCCGACCGGAACAACCCCGACCACGTCGCGGCGCCGTTCGCCGGCGTGGTCACCGTCAGCGTTTCCGCGGGCGACGCGGTGGAAGCGGGCCAGACCATTGCTACGATCGAGGCGATGAAGATGGAGGCGGCGATCACCGCGCCCAAGGCGGGTACCGTCACTCGTGTTGCGGTGTCGGCGACCGCACAGGTCGAAGGCGGAGACCTGCTGGCGGTGGTGGTCAACTGACCCGGATCATCGCCGGCGCTCTGGGGGGCCGCCGAATCGCGGTGCCGCAGCACAAGTCCGGGCGAGGTACCCGTCCGACCACAGACCGGGCGCGTGAGTCCTTGTTCAACCTGTTGGCGGCCCGGATCGAATTCGCCGGGCTGCACGTGCTCGACCTCTACGCCGGCTCAGGCGCGTTGGGCCTGGAGTCGCTTTCCAGGGGGGCTGCGTCCGCGGTCTTCGTGGAGTCAGATGCCAAGGCGGCCGCGGTCATCACGGAGAACATTGCGGCCCTGGGGGTGCGGGGGGCACGGGTGCGGCGCGGCGCGGTGGCGACGGTGCTGGCCGCGGGCGCCCGACGGCCGGTGCATCTGGTGCTGGCCGACCCGCCATACGAGGTCGACGATGCCCAGGTCGCCAACATGCTCGTCCTGCTGGACGCCCAGGGATGGACGATGCCGGGCACGGTGGCGGTGGTGGAACGCTCGGCATCGGGACCGCAGACCAGCTGGCCCGACGGTTGGTCGCCGTGGGATGCCCGTCGTTACGGGGACACCCGCATCGAGCTCGCCGAGCGGGACTGATGTCCCTGCTAGCGTCGACCTCCATGAGCGGAGCGGTGTGCCCGGGATCCTTCGACCCGGTAACCCTCGGGCACATCGACATCTTCGAGCGCGCGGCGGTGCAATTCGATGAGCTTGTCATCGCGGTGCTCGTCAACCCCAACAAGCAGGGAATGTTCACCGTAGAGGAGCGGATCGCCCTGATCGAGGAGTCGACGGCGCATTTGCCGAACGTGCGTGCGGAGTCGGGGCAGGGGCTCGTCGTGGACTTCGTCAAGGCGCGGGGAATGACAGCGATCGTCAAAGGACTGCGCACAGGTACTGACTTCGAGTACGAGCTGCAGATGGCCCAGATGAACAAGCACATCGCGGGAGTCGACACGTTCTTCGTCGCCACCACCCCGCAGTATTCGTTCGTGTCTTCCTCGCTGGCCAAAGAGGTCGCGATGTTGGGTGGCGACGTCTCGGCGCTGCTGCCCGCGCCGGTGAACGTGCGCCTGCAGGCCAAGCTCGCCTCACGAGGCTGACTGCTGCGCCTGCAGTCGAAGCTCGCGCCTCATGAGGCTGATTGCGTGCCTGCTTTGGGGGCCCGTGATGGAAATAATGCTGAAAGAGCAATTTGGTAACGACACACCGATGCCGGTAGCTCAGTCACAGGGGTAACACCAGGCACACTGGTCACAGTCAAACTACGCCTGGAGGATGTCGCCGTGTACCGAGTTTTTGAAGCGCTCGATGAAATGGGTGCGATCGTCGAGGAAGCGCGCGGTGTGCCGATGACGGCCGGCTGTGTAGTGCCCCGCGGCGATGTCCTGGAGTTGATCGACGACATCAAGGACGCGATCCCCGGCGAACTCGACGATGCGCAGGACGTGCTCGACGCCCGCGATGCGTTGCTGCGCGAGGCCAAAGAACACTGCGAGTCCACTGTTGCGGCGGCCAACGCCGAGGCAGATTCGATGATCAACCACGCCCGGGCAGAGGCCGACCGGCTGCTCGGCGACGCAAAGTCCCAGGCTGACCGCATGGTCGCCGAAGCGCGTCAGCACAGCGAACGAATGGTAGGAGAAGGCCGCGAAGAAGCCAGTCGGATCGCGGCGACTGCCAAGCGAGAGTACGAGGCTTGCACCGGAAGGGCCAAGTCCGAAGCGGATCGGATGATCGAAAGCGGCAATCTGACCTACGAGAAGGCAGTCCAGGAAGGCATCAAGGAGCAGCAGCGGTTGGTGTCGCAGAACCAAATCGTGGTGACGGCCACCTCCGAGGCCACCCGATTGGTCGACTCCGCGCATGCCGAAGCGGACCGGCTGCGTGGTGAGTGCGACATCTATGTCGATAACAAGCTGGCCGAGTTCGAGGAGTTCCTCAACGGCACGATGCGGTCCGTCGGCCGCGGCCGACACCAATTGCGCACCGCGGCGGGAACCCACGACTACGCGGCCCGCTGACCTTTGGGTCGCTGAACGTACGATTACGGGCATGCCGACGCATGCGAACGCGGCCCCGCGCCGAGGATCACGGTCGCCGCTGGTGATCGACATCGGCCAGCTCGGCCGGCGGCCCGGCTCGATGATGCCCCTGGAGGTCACCGTCCCGAGTCCGTCGCGTATGGGGCTGGAACTGATGGCCGTGGGCGAGGGCGCGCCGCTGGAAATGAACCTCCGCCTGGAATCAGTGTCCGAGGGTGTGTTGGTCACCGGGACGGTCAAGGCGCCGACGTCAGGGGAGTGCGCCCGGTGCTTGCAGCCGATCCACGGTGAGGTCGGCATCGACCTCACGGAGCTGTTCGCCTATCCCGACAGCACGACCGACGAGACCGCCGACGCTGATGAGGTGGCCCGCGTCGGGCGCGACGGGGGCGCCGAAACCGTGGATCTCGAGCAGCCGATCATTGACGCGGTGGGAGTGGCGCTGCCGTTCTCGCCGGTGTGCGGCTCCGACTGCGTTGGGCTGTGCCAGCAGTGCGGCGTCCCGCTGGGCAGTGCGGAGCCTGGCCATCATCATGACCAGATCGACCCGCGGTGGGCCAAGCTGGCCGAGTTTCGGGAGCCGGCCGGAGACGACTCGTGACGGCCGACCGTGCCCCGTTGCTCAGAGCGCTGGGTGTCGATTTGGCTGACGAGCTGCTGACAATGGCGCTCACCCATCGCAGCTACTCCTACGAGAACGGCGGACTACCCACCAACGAACGTCTCGAATTCCTAGGGGATTCGGTGCTCGGCCTGACCATCACCGATGAGCTCTATAACCGGCATCCAGACTGTTCCGAAGGTGATCTGGCCAAATTGCGTGCCAGCATCGTCAATACCCAAGCACTGGCCAAGGTTGGCCGCCATCTCTCTGAGGATGGCCTGGGCTGCTATCTACTACTGGGCAAGGGCGAGGACAACTCCGGTGGGGCCGATAAGTCGAGCATTCTGGCCGATGGTGTCGAATCTCTTTTGGGCGCAATCTATCTGGAACATGGTGCCGGCATCGTTCGGGACGTAATCCTGCGGTTGTTCAACGACCTGCTCGACACCGCCCCGACGCTAGGCGCGGGCCTGGACTGGAAGAGCAGCCTGCAGGAGTTGACCGCTTCGCGGGGCCTGGGGGCGCCGACCTACATCGTGACGTCCACCGGGCCGGACCACGACAAAGAATTCACCGCGATGGTGATGGTCGCTGCGACCGAGCAGGGAAAAGGATTCGGCCGCACCAAGAAAGAGGCTGAACTCAAGGCTGCCGCGGCGGCTTGGAACACTCTCAACGATGCCTGAACTTCCCGAGGTCGAGGTCGTCCGCCGCGGGTTGGCCGAACACATAACTGACAAGACCATCACCGCCGTCCGTGTGCATCATCCCCGTGCCGTACGCCGCCATGAGCTCGGCAGCGCCGACCTGACCGCCCGCCTGGTCGGCGCCACCATCACCGGAACCGGCCGCCGGGGAAAGTACCTGTGGTTGACGCTCGGAGACGAGACCGCGCTCGTCGTGCACCTGGGCATGAGCGGGCAGATGCTCCTGGGCGCACCGACGAGCGCTCGCGCGAGGAGCCCACAGCATCAGCCCGACGAGAAACACCTGCGCATCGCTGTCTTGCTCGACGACGGCACCACCTTGAGCTTTGTCGACCAGCGTACGTTCGGCGGATGGCTGATTGCCGATGTCGTCACAGTCGAGGGAACCGATGTCCCGATGCCAGTCGCCCACATCGCACGCGATCCGCTGGACCCGCAGTTCGACCGCAATGCCGTTGTTACGGTGCTGCGGCACAAGCATTCTGAGATCAAGCGTCAGCTGCTGGATCAGCGGGTCGTCTCGGGGATCGGCAACATCTACGCTGACGAGGCGCTGTGGCGGGCCAAAGTCAACGGTGCCCGGCTGGCCTCAGGGCTGCCCGCTCGGAAGCTGGCCAAGCTACTTGACGGGGCAGCCGAGGTGATGACCGACGCGCTCGGCCAGGGTGGCACATCGTTCGACTCTCTCTATATCAACGTCAACGGGGAGTCCGGCTACTTCGAACGGTCGCTGGACGCGTACGGCCGCGACGGGCAGCCATGCCGGCGCTGCGGTGCGGTGATGCGGCGGGAGAAGTTCATGAACCGCTCATCCTGCTATTGCCCGCGCTGCCAGCCCCGGCCTCGGACACATGCGAACTGAGATTTCCGGCTACGAATCCCAAGGTTGTTGAGCGAGGTTGTAGAAATGACCCATGACTGATCTATGGGTGCAGCGCACGGGCGTGCGTAGATACACCGGACGCAGCACACGGGGAGCCGAGGTTCTCATCGGATCCGAGGACGTCGAGGGTGTATTTACCCCCGGGGAGTTACTGAAGATTGCGCTGGCTGCGTGCGGCGGGCTGAGTAGTGATCAGCCGTTGCGGCGCCGGCTGGGCGATGACTACGAGGCCACGATAAGGGTGACCGGGCCCGCCGACCGTGACCGGGAGTGCTATCCGCTGCTGACGGAGTCGCTCGAGGTTGACCTGTCGGGATTGTCCTCCGACGAGCTCACACGCCTGTTGACCGTCGTCGAACGTGCGATCGACCAAGTGTGCACAGTGGGGCGGACGTTAAAATCTGGGACCGAAGTGACATTTGAGGTGAACGATGTTGGAAGGGGATGACGTCCGACTGTCGGCCTGGGTGCACGGGCACGTCCAGGGCGTGGGTTTCCGCTGGTGGGTGCGCTCGCGGGCCCTCGAACTGGGGCTGAGCGGGTCCGCGTCGAACCGTCCGGACGGGCGCGTCCACGTCGTCGCCCAAGGCCCACGTGATGCCTGCAAACAGCTCCTTGACCTGCTAAACAGCCCGAACACGCCGGGAGGCGTCGATAAGGTGATTTCCGACTGGTCCGAACCGGTCGAATCGTTCACGGGCTTCAGCGAGCGCTGACTCGCCCGGCGGTAGGCTAACGGGTCATGCATCTGAAGAGTCTGACGCTGAAGGGCTTCAAGTCCTTCGCTTCGCCGACGACTCTGCGCTTTGAACCCGGCATCACCTGTGTGGTCGGCCCCAACGGCTCCGGCAAATCCAACGTGGTCGACGCACTCAGCTGGGTCATGGGGGAGCAGGGCGCCAAGACTTTACGCGGCGGCAAGATGGAAGACGTCATCTTCGCCGGGACGTCGTCGCGTGCTCCGCTCGGACGCGCCGAGGTCACACTGACGATCGACAACTCCGACAATGCGCTCCCCATCGAGTACTCCGAGGTGTCGATCACGCGACGGATGTTTCGCGACGGCGCGGGCGAGTACGAGATCAACGGCAGCAGTTGCCGTTTGATGGACGTGCAGGAGCTGCTCAGCGACTCCGGTATCGGGCGTGAGATGCACGTCATCGTTGGGCAGGGCAAGCTGGCGCAGATCCTCGAATCGCGCCCGGAAGACCGGCGCGCGTTCATAGAGGAGGCCGCGGGCGTCCTCAAACACCGAAAGCGCAAAGAGAAGGCGGCGCGCAAGCTCGACTCGATGTCGGCGAACCTGGCCCGCTTGACCGATCTGACAACCGAACTGCGTCGCCAACTCAAGCCACTCGGCAGGCAGGCCGAGATGGCGCGCCGCGCCCAGACGATTCAGGCCGACCTTCGCGACGCGCGGCTACGGCTTGCCGCCGACGACCTGGCGGCCCGCAAGGCCGAGTTCGATGACACCAACCAGGCCGAGACGACGCTGCGGCGCGAGCACGACGACCTCACAGAACAGCTGGAAGCCAGGACGGTCGAGCTCAACTCCCACGAATCCGCCGTCGAGAGTCTCAGCGAGCGAGCCGATTCCGCGCAACATCGGTGGTTTCGGCTCTCGGCTCTGGCCGAGCGGGTCGGCGCTACAGTCCGGATCGCCGGCGAGCGTGCCCAGTACCTTGACGGAGAACCGGATATGGCCAGCGGCCCCGACCCCGACGAGCTCGACGCGCAAGCCGAGGAGATCGCCGAGCAGGAAAGGCAGCTACTCGGTGAATTGGCCGAAGCCCGGACCCGCCTGGATGTCAGTCGGGCCGAGCTGGCCAAGCGCGAGCAGGTCGCGGCCGAAGCTGAGCGAGCCCACCTGGCAGCTGCGCGCGCCGAGGCCGACCGCAGGGAGGGCCTGGCAAGGCTGGCGGGCCAGGTGGACACCATGCGTACCCGCGTCGAGTCAATCGACGGGGACGTAGCACGGCTGACTGCGGGCATCGACGATGCTGCCGCCCGCGCCCAGCAGACCCAGGCGGATTTCGAAACGGTGCAGAGCCGTGTCGGCGAGCTCGACGCCGGCGAGGTCGGACTTGATGAGCACCATGACCGAACGGTCTCTGCGTTGCGGCTTGCCGACGAACGCGTTGCGGAGTTACAAGCAGGCGAGCGGGCTGCCGAACGCCAGGTCGCATCCCTTCAGGCGCGTATCGAGGCGCTATCGGTAGGGTTGGATCGCAAGGATGGTGCTGCGTGGCTTCAAGAAAATCGCAGTGGTGCAGGCCTTTTCGGATCAATCGCACGCCTGGTTAAAGTTCGTTCCGGCTACGAGGCGGCGGTCGCCGCCGTGCTGGGTGCCGCTGCCGAAGCGGTCGCAGCGGAGAACTTCGACGCCGCCCGTGATGCGGTGGCCGCGCTGAAGGAGTCCGACGGTGGACGTGCTGCCATCGTGCTGGGAGACTGGCCGGCGCAGGTAGCGCCGGTACCGGGGGATCTGCCACCGGGTGCGGTGTGGGCGGTGGACGTCGTCGACGTCGCGCCGCGGGTGCATGCCGCGGTGACCGCGATGCTTGCCGGGGTCGCGATGGTCGATAACATCGTGGCCGCGCTGGAACTCGTTGCGGCGCAACCCCAACTGCGGGCCGTCACCCCCGACGGCGACCTCGTCGGTGCCGGCTGGGTCAGTGGTGGATCGGATCGCAGGCCCAGCACTCTGGAGATCAACTCTGAAGTCGACAAGGCGCGGGCAGCGCTGGCCGATGCCGAGCGGCAGGCCGGCGAGCTGTCGGCAGCCCTCTCCGGTGGGCTTGCTGAGCAGTCGGCCCGCCAGGACGCCGCCGAACAGGCGCTGGCCGCTCTCAACGAATCCGACGCCGCGATCTCAGCGATCTACGAGAAACTGGGTCGACTGGGCCAGGAGGCGCGCGCTGCCGACGACGAATGGCAGCGACTGATCCAGCAGCGTGAGGAGTTGGAGGCCGGTCGTAACTCCACGGTCTCTGAACTCGCCCAGCTCCAAGCGCGGCTGCACAACGCCCAGCAGGAGCCGATGTTCGAGGCCGAGCCCGTCAACCGCCAAGAGTCGACGGCCGCGGCTGAGGGGGCACGCTCGGCGGAGGTCGAGGCCAGACTGACGGTGCGTACCGCCGAGGAGCGCGCGAATGCCGTTCGCGGGCAGGCTGATTCGCTGCGCCGGGCGGCGACCGCGGAGCGCGAAGCGCGCATCCGAGCCCAGCGAGCTCGTGAGGCGCGGGTGCGCGCGGCAGCGGTTGCGGCTGCCGTGGCCGAGTCTGGACGGCTGGTCGCGACACGCTTGAGTGCGGCCGTGGATGCCGCGTCCACTATCCGCGACGAAGTCGCAGCCGAACGTCAGACCCGGGCTGCCGCCCTCACGAACGCGCGCGAAGAGGTCAACGAGTTCACGAACAGGATCAACGTGCTCACCGATTCGCTGCACCGTGACGAGGTCGCTAAAGCGCAAGCCGCGCTGCGCATCGAGCAACTCGAGGAGCACGTGCTCGAGCAGTTCGGAATGGCCGTCGCCGACCTTGTCGCCGAATACGGCCCAAGCGTCCCGTTGCCACCGACGCAACTCGAGATGGCCGAGTTCGAGGAGGCGCGCGAACGCGGTGAACAGGTCACCGCACCGGTGCCGCAATCGTTCGACCGGCCTACTCAGGAGCGGCGGGCCAAGCGCGCCGAGCGTGAGCTCAACGAACTGGGCAGGGTCAACCCGCTCGCCCTGGAGGAATTCGCCGCGTTGGAGGAGCGCTACAACTTTCTGTCCACTCAACTCGAGGATGTCAAAGCAGCCCGCAAGGACCTGCTCGAAGTCATCGCCGATGTTGACACGCGAATTCTGCAGGTCTTCGCAGAGGCCTACGCAGACGTCGAACGTGAGTTTTCCCAGGTGTTCTCGGCGCTGTTCCCCGGGGGCGAGGGTCGGCTGTTGTTGACCGACCCGAGCGACATGCTCACCACGGGCATCGAGGTGGAGGCCCGCCCGCCCGGCAAGAAGATCAAACGGTTGTCGCTGCTATCTGGTGGTGAGAAGTCGTTGACAGCGGTGGCGATGCTGGTGGCGATCTTCCGTGCGCGGCCATCCCCGTTCTACGTCATGGACGAGGTGGAGGCTGCGCTCGACGACGTCAACCTGGGTCGGCTTATCACGCTGTTCGAGCAGTTGCGGGAACGCTCGCAGCTGATCGTGATCACCCATCAGAAGCCTACGATGGAAGTCGCCGATGCCCTGTACGGCGTCACTATGCGCAACGACGGCATCACGGCGATCATTTCGCAGCGAATGCGGGGCCAGGAGCTGGTGACCAGCCCCTCCTGACCGCCCTGCGACAATGGCGGGGTGTCTGAAGGTCTTTGGATCGCGATCGCGGTCATAGCCGTTGTACTCATAGCCGCGCTTGTCGTCGGCCTGGTGAGGTATCGCCATGGCCGTATCCGCCTCTCGGCTCCAGATCAGGCCACACCTATCGACCGCTCAGGCGGTTATGCCGCCTCCGCGGGGATCACGTTCAGCGCATCGGCTCCGGCCGAGGCCCCGGCCGGCCCTGATCGGATCGACAGTAGTGGGCTGCCGGCTGTTGGCGACGATGCGACCATTCCGCGCGACGCGCCGAAGCGCCCGATTGCCGACGTACCGCTTCCCGAGCCGCCAATCGAGGCACTCGAACCGTCAGTCGAGGCGCTTGAGCCGGCGCTTGAGACACCTGAGCCCGCGGTCGATATCGGCGATATCGCGCCTCCTGACGGCCGGCTGGACCGGCTGCGCGGTCGGCTGGCGAAGTCGCAGAACGCGCTCGGCCGAAGCATGCTGGGCCTGTTGGGTGGCGGCGATCTGGATGAGGATTCATGGCAGGAGGTCGAGGACACCCTGCTGATCGCCGACCTCGGGCCGGTTGTCGCCGAATCGGTGGTGACGGCGCTGCGTTCAGAGATGGCCAGCAGTCGGGTGCGTACCGAGTCCGACGCCCGCTCGGTGCTGCGCGAAGTGCTGATAGCAGAACTGCAACCCGATCTCGACCGTTCGATCAAGGCGTTGCCGCACGGCGACAAGCCGTCTGTGCTGCTGGTTGTCGGGGTCAACGGGACCGGGAAGACCACGACGGTCGGTAAACTTGCGCGCGTCCTAGTCGCAGACGGCAGGCGTGTCGTACTCGGAGCTGCAGACACGTTCCGCGCCGCGGCGGCTGATCAGCTTCAGGCATGGGCCTCCCGCGTCGGCGCCCAGGTCGTGCGCGGTTCCGAAGGCGCTGATCCGGCCTCGGTGGCGTTCGACGCTGTCGACACGGCAATAACCTCAGGAGCCGACGTCGTCGTTATCGACACCGCCGGTCGCCTGCACACCAAGACTGGCTTGATGGACGAATTGGGCAAGGTCAAACGCGTCGTTGGTCGCCGCGCGTTCGTTGACGAAGTCCTGCTCGTCCTGGACGCGACGATCGGCCAGAACAGCCTGCCGCAGGCGCGCGTTTTTGCCGAAGTCGTCGACATCACCGGGGTGGTGCTGACCAAGCTGGACGGCACGGCCAAGGGCGGTATCGTCTTTCGCGTCCAGCAGGAACTCGGAGTGCCGGTCAAGCTCGTCGGTTTGGGCGAAGGGCCCGACGACCTCGCACCATTTGAGCCGGCCGCGTTCGTCGATGCCCTGCTCTGCTAACAGCCGACCGCAGCCCGAAAAGGCAGCAATTGTTTCTCGCGCCGCGGACTTTCTGCCGATCATGGAGGGCGAAACACGAGCGTAACGACTTGCGCGCGCCCGTTCACGCATTCGAAACACAACGGAAGCACCGTTGAAACGCATGCCACAGATTCTCTTCTCCGAGGCCGCTCTGTTCGGCCGTCATCCAAGGAGGTTCACACAAAGTGGTTTTTGCCTTACCAGACGATGCGTTTCTGCCGTTCGGGCCCGGGGGCCTGAGCGCCGGTGACACGGCGTGGGTGCTCACCTCCGCCGCGCTGGTGTTGTTTATGACACCTGGCCTAGCGTTTTTCTACGGTGGACTATCCCGGCAGAAGTCTGTCCTCAACATGATAATGATGTCTTTCGGCTCGATGGGCATCGTGAGCGTCATCTACGTGTTGTGGGGCTACTCGATGTCCTTTGCGTCGGCACATACTGGCGGCAGCAACTTCTTCGGCGTGTTCGACAACCCGTTCTCCCTCTTCGGGCTGAGTCAGCTGACTGAGGTTCGGGAGATCGCCGGCGTCGACACCTTTGTCCTTGGTGGATTCGGGACGGTGCCCGCCATCGTGTGGGTAGCTTTCCAGCTCACCTTCGCCGTGATCACTGTTGCGCTGATCAGCGGTGCGGTGGCCGAGCGGATGAAGTTCGGCACCTGGCTGCTGTTCGGTGGCATCTGGGTGACGCTGGTGTATTTCCCTCTGTCCCATATGGTGTGGGGCGGAGGCCTGCTCTCGGGTTCAGAAACAGGTATCGCGGCCAAACTGTTCGGCGTGGACGACGAAGGGGTCGCCAACGTCGCACCTATCGACTTCGCCGGTGGCACTGTGGTGCACATCAACGCCGGCATGGCCGCCCTCGTGCTGGCAATTCTTCTCGGCACTCGTAATGGCTTCGGCAGGATCGCCTTCCGCCCGCACAACGTCCCGTTCGTGCTGCTGGGCGCAGCCATCCTGTGGTTCGGCTGGTTCGGCTTCAACGTGGGTTCTGAAGGCGCGGCCGATATGCTCGCCGGCGCGGTATGGGTGAACACCACAGCTGCCACCGCGGCCGCAATGCTGGCGTGGCTACTGGTGGAGCGTATTCGTGACGGTCACGCCACCAGCGTCGGCGCCGCGTCAGGTGTCGTCGCGGGTCTGGTTGCCATTACCCCTGCCTGCGGTTCGCTCAGCGCGATCGGCTCGCTGATCCTCGGCGCAATCGCCGGTGTGCTCTCCTCGTTGGCCATCGGGCTGAAGTACAAGTTCGGCTACGACGATTCGCTCGATGTGGTCGGCGTGCACCTCGTCGCCGGGTTGTGGGGCACCATCGGGGTCGGGTTCCTGGCAGTCGAAACCGGCCTGTTCTACGGCGAGGGCGTCCAACAACTCGTCGTGCAATTGGTCATTGCATTTGCGGCCATGATCTTCACCGCGATCATGACTCTGATCGTCGCGTTCATCGTCAAGCCCCTTGGCTGGCGGGTGTCCAAGGAGGATGAGGACACCGGCATCGATGAAACTGAACATGCCGAAACGGCCTACGAGCTCGCCTGATCGGCGACAATTTCCTCGGAAGGGATCGACTACATGAAGCTGATTACTGCGATCGTCAAGCCGTTCACGCTCGAAGATGTGAAGACCGGGCTTGAACAGACGGGCATTCTTGGGATGACCGTCAGCGAAGTTCAGGGTTACGGTCGACAGAAGGGACACACCGAGGTCTACCGCGGCGCCGAATACTCGGTGGACTTCGTCCCGAAGGTCCGCGTGGAGGCCGTGGTGGATGACGCCGCCGTCGACAAGGTGGTGGACGTCATCGTCCAGGCCGCACGCACCGGCAAGATAGGTGATGGGAAGGTGTGGGTCAGCCCGGTTGAGACGGTGGTCCGGGTGCGCACCGGTGAGCGGGGGACCGACGCCCTTTGATTCACATCGTGTGATTCAAATCGTGGAGTGAGAGGTCGCATCCCGGCGAGTACGCGGTGTGAGCGCTGGATCGCGAAGTGCCGGGAGGACAGCTCATGACAGGACAGACACGAGACCCCGCCGCCGGAGCCCCTCAATGGGTGCGCCCGGCGGCGGGTTCGTTGCGTCCCGCAGCAGATCTCGTGGCTGCCTGCGACCAGCTGCTCACCGGCAGCTCCCACCATCTCGCCGCCCCGGCGCTGCGCGATGCGCTTCTGGATCTCTACGATTTCTGGCTCACCACAAAAGCCTCGGAGATCGGAATCACCGCGACAAGCGGGTTTGCGATCGTCGCGACGGGAGGCCTCGGCCGAGGCGAGATCCTGCCCTACTCTGATCTCGACCTGATGCTGCTGCACGACGACATGCCCCCCGAGGTCGTCAGTGAAGTGGCCGAGCTCTTGTGGTACCCACTCTGGGACGCCAACGTTCGGCTCGACCACAGTGTGCGGACAGTGCCGCAGGCGCTCAAGGTCGCCGAGGACGACATCTCCGCCGGTCTGGCGATGCTCGAGGCACGTCACATCGCCGGTGCCGCCGACTTGTCCTCGGTGCTGATCGGCGGAGCCCGCAGCCAGTGGCGAACCGGAATCGGTTCGCGCTTCGACGAACTCGTCGAGCACACCCGGGCGAGATGGCGGCGCAGTGGACAGATCGCCCACCGCGCCGAGCCGGACCTCAAGTGCGGAAGAGGGGGACTGCGCGACGTTCAATTGCTCAATGCACTGGCGATCGCACAACTGGCCGACGCGTACCCCAGTCGGTCACTAGCGTCGCCGACCGAAACCCTTGGGGAGGCACACCTTTCCCTACTCGATGTGCGCACCGAGCTACACCGGGTTGCCGGGCGCGGCCGTGAGCTGGTGCTGGCCCAGTATGCCGACGAGATCAGCGCCTCGCTGCACATCGGCGATCGATTCGACCTGTCTCGCATGCTCTCTGGCGCGGCCCGCACCGTTAGCTACTATCTCGATGCGGGCATTCGCACAGCGGCCAATTCGCTACCCCGCAGGGGGCTGTCGGCGCTGCGCCGGCCGGTACGCCGTCCGATCGACGAAGGCGTCGTCGAGTTCAACGGTGAACTGATCCTGGCCCGCGACGCCCGGCCCGACCGTGATCCCGGACTGATACTGCGGGTAGCCGCCGCATCCGCGACGACCGGCCTGCCGATGGCGGGCTCGACCCTGGGCCGACTGGTGGAAACCGCACCAGAGCTGCGCACGCCCTGGCCACCCCAGGCCCTCAAAGATCTGCTCGTGATGCTGGCCGCTGGACCTTCCGCCGTTGGCACGATCGAAGCGTTGGACCGTACCGGACTGTGGGGCAGGCTGTTTCCCGAATGGGGAGCGGTCCGCGACCTGCCGCCGCGCGACGTCATCCACATCTGGACCGTCGATAGACATTTAGTCGAAACTGCCTCCCGGGCAAGTGCGTTCACGACGAGGGTATCTCGACCCGATCTTCTACTGCTCGGCGCTCTGGTACATGACATCGGTAAGGGCCGCGACGGGGACCACAGCGTCATCGGCGCCGAGTTGGCTACCCAGATCGGCAACCGGTTGGGCCTGTGGCCCTCCGACATCGACATCCTGTCAAAAGTCGTCCGCCATCATCTGCTGCTGGCCAAGACCGCCACCCGACGCGACCTACAGGACCCACAGACGATCGCGGCGACCGTGGACAGCCTGGATGGCGACCCCGTGCTACTGGAACTTCTGCACGTTCTGGCTGAAGCCGACTCGCTGGCCACCGGCCCCGGCGTCTGGGGTGACTGGAAGGCCTCGCTGATCGGGGATCTGGTCCGCCGCACTCGAATGGTGATGGCTGGTGAAGCGCTTCCTCACCCTGGCCCCGTTGATCCTCGGTTCCTGGCGCTGGCCGCGCAGGCGCGGGTGCATGTCGAGCTGTCGCCGACCGACACCGCGCACATCTACAGCGTCACGATTATCGTGCCGGATCGCAGGGGTCTGCTGTCGAAGGCAGCAGGCGTGCTGGCGCACAACTCGTTGAGGGTGCATTCGGCGTCGGTCAACTCGCATCAGGGTTCAGCGATCAATACGTTTGCTGTCTCTCCGCATTTCGGCGCCCCTCCGCCGGCTGAGCTGCTGCGTCAGCAGCTGATCCTGGCCATCGAAGGTGAGTTCGACGTGGTAGGGGAACTTGAGTTGCGGGGGGCTGAGGGTTCGGAGACACCCCGGGCAGGTGATGTGCGTTCCGCCGTCCCGATCAACCCCCCTGCAGCTCGTCCGAGGGTTCTCTGGCATGAGGGCGGTGGGCCGGGACAGCTGGTCGCCGAGGTCCGGGCCGCCGATCGCGCCGGGCTCTTGTCGGTGCTTACAGCGGTGTTCGAACGCGCCGAGGTGGACATCGCATGGGCCAAGGTCACCACGCTGGGTTCGTCGGTCGTCGACGCGTTCGGGATCACAGTGGCACCGGGGAGCGCGGAGAACGAGGTACGGCAGACACTTGAACGCGATCTGTTCGCGGTTCTGCCGGCGCCGCCGGTCAAGCAGGTGGAGGAGGCCCGCTAAACGTCTTGACCGCGCGCGCCGGCCGAGGCCTGCTCGGTGTGCAGGTCGAGCCGCGCCAGGCAGACAAGTAGTCTTGGCCTCGTGTTTGAATCCCTCTCGGACCGGTTGACCGGTGCGCTCTCGGGCCTACGTGGAAAGGGTCGGCTCACCGACGCCGATATCGATGCCACCAGCCGCGAAATTCGGTTGGCGCTTCTGGAAGCTGACGTGTCGCTGCTGGTGGTGCGCGAGTTCGTCGCTCGCATCAAGGACCGCGCCAAAGGTGCCGAGGTCACGGCCGCGCTGAACCCTGCACAGCAGGTTGTCAAGATCGTCAATGAGGAACTCGTCGGTATCCTCGGCGGCGAAACTCGCCAGCTGTCTTTCGCCAAGACCCCTCCGACAGTGATCATGCTGGCCGGCCTGCAGGGTTCAGGTAAGACCACCCTCGCCGGCAAGCTCGCGAAATGGCTTAAGGAACAAGGGCATACACCGCTTCTTGTGGCTTGCGATCTGCAGCGCCCCGGAGCGGTGAACCAGCTGCAAATCGTGGGCGAACGGGCAGGCGTACATGTCTTCGCGCCGCATCCCGGCGTGTCGCCGGGAGGCGCCACGCTTGAGCAGATGACAGCCGGCGACCCGGTGGCCGTGGCATCAGCGGGTCTGACTGAGGCCAAGACCAAGCACTACGACGTAGTCGTCGTCGACACAGCGGGTCG
>Ga0209991_10000277_pt1 | contig 22847 bp, 19 predicted proteins | sample ChitaG_FD_183167 | JGI IMG/M metagenome (GOLD analysis project Ga0209991, IMG submission 183167) | Deep subsurface microbial communities from South Pacific Ocean to uncover new lineages of life (NeLLi) - Chile_00310 metaG (SPAdes)... | ecosystem: Environmental > Aquatic > Marine > Oceanic >... | reverse complement strand
AAGAGTCCAGTCAATACTGTAAGTATTGCGGAACCCGTGTAGAAGGGGACACGTTGGAAAGCGCACATGGGCACTCAGAGGAATATAGCAAAGATATTTCGACCTACGAAACACCTAAGACGATTCCTCTGGATATGATGGAGAAGAATGAAAGGATTGTCTTTGAAACGCATCCAAGCAAAATGGGGACGTTTTTCAATCACATCGCAGTGGCCCTCCTCCTTGTTGCAGGTGGCTTCGCCGTGTTAATTGTCCTCAGCTGGGAAATCCCTGGCGCGATACTCATTGTTGCCGGGCTGACAATAGGTCTCATAGGCTATGTTAAGTGGCGTTCCATTATCTACGGCCTCACCACAAATCGAATAATAGTATTTACGGGAATATTTTCAAAAGACCTATATGAAAACCGCCTGGACAGGGTACAGGATATCAGGATGAAGATTAGTCTGAGGCAGCGTATTTACAATTGCGGCGATATTTCCGTATCAACAGCAGGCACAGCTGGTGTCGAATGTATGTGGCGGAACATACCAGACCCGCGCAAAAAACAAAGGCTGTTAAGGATGCTGGTAGCAAGATAAATTCATAACACTTTTCGAAAAGCATCCTATCGCTTGGGCAAGTTACGCAAAGCAAGCTTCTTATTATGGGTTAACACATACTGATATTCATCCAGCGCTAAATTCATATATCACACCCTAAATTAAAGCGACCTATACGTCTCCCGGCGATACCCGAGGCGCAAAACGGTGACGAGTTGTTGTTTATCGTCAACGGCATAGATTATTCTGTAATCCCCCTGGTGTATTCGACACAAATTAGTGTATCTAACTTTTCAATGCCCCTTGAACTAGGTGTTTGTGCTGAGTCTTTCATAGCTTCAACTACTGCCTGAAAATATAGCCAACAATGTCAATGCCTCACACGTCATTCAATTTCACCTGGACTCCTCAGAATGACATTACCAAATATTCCCAGAGCAAGAACGTTGAAGAAGCGCTGAAAGATTAATAAGTTGCAGGAGCGATTAAGCTAAGGCAAGCCCACAAACACTATCACCAGACCTACCGCTATCATTATCACACCCAAAGCTAATAAACCAATCAATAGCTTCATGTTCATATATATAGAATCCTTGCCAAGCAGGCAGCTTGTATAATACTAGAACGCCAAACAAAAGAAAAGGCTTGGTGCCGTACTTTATGTAGCATGTCCAACCAAATTATTCGATAACAAAAGCAGGACGGCTGGCAGGTCGTCTTCTGTCCACCCCGTAAAACTAGCGATTCACCTATAATTAGATTCACCCAGTTGGTGAATGAAATTAAAGATGACTCTTTCCCTCTGTCATTCCTGCGAAAGCAGGAATCTAGCTCCTTTTGGATTCCCGCTTGCGCGGGAATGACCTGCTGCCTCTAGTGCCCTGATTGCTGAGCCTGTCCGGAACAGGCTTTCAATCGCTAATTTTGGGTCGGCCCTGAGTACTTGAATAGAGTCAAGGCGGGGGGTATCACAGGCAGGATAAGAGTCTAAGAGCAGGCTCACACCAACCGATACCGAACAGCAAGAAACCATATCAGCACAATTTGACAAAGAGCCCACACTGTATTGACATGATCCTATGGGCGAGCTATAATCCTTTCTGGAACGAGATATAAGGTATGGAAACGAAATCATCCCCAGATCCTGACCATAAACGACGACAGATTGCCATTTTCGTTCGATGGTGGTGGGGATTACTTTAGTGTAGGCCTGTGGATGAGGCGTGTGTGCCCCACGTCCCAGCGGACGTGGGGTTTTGTTTATCTATAACATGAGCGAAGATTTTACTGGGAGGCCGTCATTGGAAGTTCTGGATGAGAACACATTCAAAGAGTTGCTGGAGAACAAGCAATACAGGGCGTTGCGAGAGAGGCTAGCAGCTTCAGAGCCTACAGACATCGCCGACCTGCTAGCAAGTATACCGTCAGACGAAGCGGTGATAGCATTTCGCCTCCTCCCCAAGAGTCTTGCCATTTCTGTTTTCGACGATATGGATGGAGCGTTTCAGAACCGGCTGCTCGAGGCGTTCAGTGACCAAGCGGCAAGGAATTTCCTGGAAGCAATGCCCCCTGATGACCGGACGGAGTTACTGGACGAGGTACCCGCCAAGGTAGCCCGCAGGCTGTTACAGATACTTTCGCCTGACCAGCGCCGTGTCACCCTGCAGTTGCTGGGCTATAATGAAGAAACGGCCGGGCGTGAGATGACTCCCTTATTCGTAGACCTGCACAGCGATATGACTGTGGCACAGGCTCTGGAAAGAGTCCGACAGCTGGCCATCACCCGGGAGACTGTTTACGAGTGCTATGTCATGGACCGCCGCCGCTATCTTATAGGCACTGTTTCGCTCAAGGACTTAGTCATCGCTGACCCAGATGCCAGGGTAAACGATATCATGAAACCAGACCCACACTTTGTCTCCACCCACACCGACCGCGAGGAAGTGGCCAGGGAACTTCGGGAACATGACCTGCTGGCAATTCCCGTGGTGGATGCAGAACAACGTCTCGTCGGTACCATCACCTATGATGATGTGGCGGATATCATGGAGCGAGAGGCCACCGAAGATATCTATCGCTTTGGTGCGGTACCGGGTACGGAGCGAGGTTACTTTGCCAGCCGTATTTTCAGCGTTGTCCGGCGCCGGACGCCATGGCTCTTCCTGCTTATCGCGGTCAGCCTGGTTATTGCCCCTATTATTTTTCAGCAGGAAGAATTGCTCGCCAAGGTATGGATACTGACTGCCTTCATCCCTTTGGTGATTGCCACTGGCGGGAATGTGGGAGCACAATCGGCCACCGTCGTTATTCGCGGGCTGGCTACCGGGGAGGTGAACCCGAGACGGGCTCTGTCCGTAGTCTTGCGGGAAGTTGGGATAGGCGCTATCATGGGCGTTGCCCTCGGCACGGTTGCCCTGGGCTTGGTTTATGCGTTCGGCCGGAACCTGGAGGCAGCCAGCGTGGTGGGCATGACCCTGGTGGGCATCTCAGTAATGGCAACCCTGGTAGGCGGAGCCCTACCATTTATTTTTCGTCTACTCAAGATTGACCCGGCTCTGGTATCCGCTCCTTTTATAACTACAGTTATGGATATATTCGGTGTGGTGCTTTACTTTGGGATTGCGCGGATAGTACTGGGATTGTAATCAGCCTACCGGTCAAGATAGAGAAGTTTACGGGTAAAGGGAAACTCGAAATGACGAATAGAATTGCCGAAGGCACGATGAGAAAGTCGGGAATAAAGCGATTGCGGAAGTTACGAAATGCGATTGCCGAAAGGGAGCTAGATGCTTTCCTGATTTCCCAGCCAGAGAACCTCCGCTACCTTTCCGGATTCACCGGCTCCTCAGGATGGCTCCTTATTTCAGAGAAAAATACTATTCTGGCTACTGACTTTCGCTATGTGGAGCAAGCTAAGGGAGAGTCGCCAGATTGCGAAATTGTCCAGATTAAACGAGAGTTGAGCGATTGGCTTCCTGATTTGGTCTCTGATTTGAGGTGGCATAAATTAGGCTTCGAGGCAAATTCTACCTCTTACAATACTTACCACAAGCTTAGCGAGGCAGCAAAGACCAGGCAAGTTAACCTTGCACTTGTTCCCACCACTGGCATAGTAGAGCAGCTTCGCTCCATAAAAGAGCCCGAAGAACTAGAATTTATTAAAAAGGCAGCAGCGCTAGTTGACACCGCCTTTGAACAGGCAAAGGCACTAATTCGTCCCGGCATAACAGAAAAGGAGGCAGCCTGGGAGATAGAGAAATTTCTTCGCCAGGAAGGCAGCGAAGGAATACCCTTTGAAATCATCGTGGCTTCAGGCACCAAGTCAGCCTTGCCCCATGCTCGACCTACAGGAAAAACAATTCGCTCTGCTGAACCAGTGTTGATTGATATGGGAGCCAGAATCAGCGGTTATTGCAGCGACCTCAGCCGCACCTTACTCTTAGGCGATACAGACAAAATCCTGTGGGAAATTCATGATATAGTTCTTAAAGCACAGACCACCGCCATAGAGAGAGTTGAATCAGGCATGGCTGCTTCGCAGGCAGACCGATTGGCGCGAAGCATTGTTGAAGAAGCTGGTTACGGAGATGCCTTTGGACATGGTCTGGGACATGGTGTTGGACTAGCTGTGCACGAACTTCCCACACTTGGACCTAACTCATCTGATTCACTTACAGATGGCATGGTTTTTACTATAGAACCGGGAATTTATCTTGCGGGACAAGGTGGTGTTAGAATTGAGGATATGGTAGTTTTGGAAAATGGCAAGGCCAGAGTGTTGACCAAGGCTAAGAAGGATTTGTCATTCTGACACCTATAACAGAGTGTGTTTAAAAATGCCGCACCCCGATTCTATCGGGGTGCGGCACGACCCTGAAGGGTCGCACTACAGAATTTTGAGGTGAAGAATCTCAGCGACAGCCAAGACAAATTTGAGTCCAAGGCTAGAGCAAAATTAAACAGCCTAATAATAAACATGGAGGTCATCCTATGATCGATGCCGGAGAATTAAGAAAGGGAGCTGCTATAGAGCTGGATGGCAAAATATATCAGATTCTGGAATATCAACACGTTAAGATGCAACAAAGGCAGCCTGTAGTCAAGTTGAAACTTCGTGATGTTCGTAGCGGGAATGTCGCCGAACGGAATTTCCAATCCGGGGACAAAGTCACACCAGTATTTCTGGAGCACCGTCCTGTCCAATACCTTTATAACGATGGCGACATTTACTATTTCATGGATAACGAGAGTTACGAGCAAATTATGTTAACCTCAGCTCAAATAGGAGAGGGCACAAGTTATCTAAAAGAAGGGCGGCTGCTAGAGATTCTGACCACCAAGGAAGACATAGTGGCTATAGAGCTACCTAATTCTGTGGAGCTTCAGGTTATGGAGACAGAGCCCGGCCTCAAAGGGGACAGGGCAACAGCAGGCACTAAAGCAGCTAAGCTGGAAACAGGGGTAACCATCAAGGTTCCTCTCTTCATTAATACAGGCGACATCATCAAGGTCAATACACGCACCGGGGAATATCAAGAGAAGGCAGGCTAATACCGCTTGATTTGCCTTTTACCTATTAGTAATGCTGGCTCCTTTCCCCAGAAGTCTTAACACACTGATGCTGAACGAATATAGCTGCAAACTTTAAGAAATCTGGTATAATCAGGGCTGTTTAGAAATGTAGTTGCCCAATTGCATCGGGGCAACTATAAAAATCTGGATGCCAAGATGGACAAGGCGCAGAACGACCTATGGGCAATAACAGGATAGGTAAGCTAATTGATAAAAGCTGATTTACATGTCCACACCTGCTATTCTATGGATTGCCTCTCACCTTTGGAACAAATAGTCGAGCGCTGCCTCGAGCTAGGCATAAATTGCATTGCTGTAGCTGACCACAACACAGTTGCTGGCGCCTTAAAGTTAAGGGAATTCGCCCCGTTTAAAGTAATCGTTGCTGAGGAAATCTTAACGCCTGTGGGCGAAATAATGGGGCTCTTTCTTAGTGAAGCAGTTTCTCGAGGATTGTCTCCCCAGGAAACAATATCTCGAATCAGAAGCCAAGGCGGTCTAGTGGCTATTCCCCACCCATTTGGCAGGTCACCGTTCCGGCATTATAAGGAACTAACATCAACAGAAGTCATATCTCAGGTTGATATCATCGAAACTTTTAATTCTCGTACGCCATTTTCCAGTAGCATCGCCAGAGCACAGAAACTAGCCGAAGAGCAGGGAAAGGCTGCCAGCGCTGGCAGCGATGCCCATACTTTAGGCGAAATTGGCCGAGCATATGTGGAAATGTCCGAATTCAATGGATCTGACGATTTCCTAAATTCCTTAGCTCAGGGCAAAATATTCGGGCAAAAATCCAGCTATTTAGCTCATTTTGCTAGCACGTGGGCCAGGATCAGGAACCATGTATTGGGAGATTCTTCGCGGAGTTTACCCTGAGCGCTGGGAGATTGCTTCGTCAATGACAAAAAGCGAAGGGCTTCAAAATGACATGAGTGCGGAGGGGAAAGCGGGCTCTTGCTAAACATTGGTTGGTTTTCCACGGGAAGAGATAAAGCTGCCCGACAGCTTTTGCTAGCTGTGCAGGATAAGACCTGCAGCAGCGATATTAATGGAAAAATTAGCTTTGTGTTTAGCAACCGCGAACCTGGCGAGGCGAAGGAGAGCGACCTGTTCTTTGAGCTTGTTCGGAGCTACAATATTCCTCTTGTCTGTTTATCTCACAAGAAGTTCAGGACTGGCGGAGAAGAAAAAGATTGGCGCATCAAATATGATAGAGAGGTAAACAAGAGGATTGAATCATTTGCCCCTGGCCTTTGTGTTCTTGCCGGCTATATGCTCATCGTGAGCGAAGAGCTATGCCAGAAATACGATATGATTAATCTTCATCCAGCACCTCCCGGTGGTCCTACGGGTAGCTGGCAGGAGGTGATCTGGACGTTGATACAAAATAAAGCCGACACAGCCGGGGCAATGATTCACCTGGTTACCCCCGAATTAGATAGGGGTCCGGTAGTTAGCTACTGCCTCTTCTCTATTAAAGGTGCGCCCTTTGCTGAATACTGGCGCAAAGATGACAAAGAGATGCTGTTTCGGCTTATTCGCCAGCACGAACTCGTTAGAGAATTCCCTCTTATCATCTTGACATTACAATCTCTGAGTCGGGATGAGGTTAGCATAAAGGACGGGAGAGTAATTGATTCTCAAGGAAAGTTAATCAGCGGCTATAACCTTAGTGGTAAAGCAGATGAGGAGGTGAAGAAAAGTCTGGAATGAACCTGATTTGCTTTGACCTCGAAGGACCTTTAGCTCCCCAAGATAATGCCTACGAACTGATGAAACTATTCCCCCGTGGCGGCAAAATTTTCGAAGTCATCAGCCGCTATGATGATTTGCTGACTTTAGAAGGTCGGCCTGACTATGAGCCAGGAGACACACTTGCTCTCATCGCCCCTTTCCTTGCTTATCACGGAATAGAAGAGGAACAAATCGCTGCTATGGGGCAAAAGGCCGGGTTAACCCCAGGAGCAGCTGAATTAATCTCCACACTTAAATCTCGAGGGTGGTACATATTTTGCATTAGTACCAGTTACGAACAATACGCCTTCACTATCACACAAAGACTGGGCATACCCAGCGAGAATGTAGCTTGCACTTCCTTTCCCCTAGCGCAGATTCGCCAACTATTAAGCCCGGATGAATTTGCCTTACTGGAGCAAACAGAACACGAAATTGTGAAGCTTAATCCTTTTATTGACGATACTAGAATAAGGGAATATCTGGACTATTTTTATGCGCAGAAATTGCCTCAAACAGGCTCGGGAAGAATTATCGGTCAGGTGAAACCAGTAGGGGGGAGGCGCAAAGTAGAGGCACTGGAAAACTTTAGCACCAGGATGGGAAAACCACTTTCCCGTTGGACAGTGATAGGGGATAGCATCACAGATTTCAAAATGCTTCAGGCTGTGAACAAAGCAGGTGGCTTAGCCATTGCCTTCAACGCTAATGAATATGCCTTGCCCCATTCCACTCTGGGTCTGGCGTCGGTAAGCTTATCTGACTTATGGCTGGTCTTGGAAGCCTGGGAGAAAGGTGGTCGCCACGTTGTTGAAAGGGTGGTTAAGGAAAGGGAGAAAACTGGAGGCGCAGAGGATAGAGTGTGGTTTCACTGGTTAGCTGGAGCAAAGGACGTAACTACTGTACTGGAAATCCATAAAAGGATCCGGCATCTGGTTAGAGAGGAAGCTGCCCAACTGGGCTAATATAGACTACTTAGTCTCGCTTCCCGGTCTCACGGAAGATCCACACGAAGGTAACAATAGCGATTAGGGAAACGACGATGATGGTAATTAAGCCCCCTCTGCCCAACCCGCCAAACGCTTCACCGGCAGCATAAACCGTAGCACTTGCCTCTATCCAGTCTGGCATTCCCGCTATCATCCTATCAGTTAAAACTAAAAGACGCCTCAGCCCTTACAGGCAGCACCATTCGGGCGGGTTAATCTGACCCAGCCCCCGGCCACTGTTAACCGTAGTACATCTATTTTATTTCTTGGCTGGCTTGCTAAGTATCTCATCTACAATACCGTATTCCACTGCTTGTTCAGCGCTAAGATAAAAGTCTCTGTCGGTATCGTGGGCAATCTTCTCTACCGGCTGACCGGTGTGATTAGCTATAATGTTACGTATCATTTCCTGCATCCTCATGATTTCTCTGGCAGCAATTTCAATATCCGCCGCCTGCCCTTGAGCACCGCCAACTGCCTGGTGCAGATGTATAGTAGAGTTGGGTAAAGCGAACCGTTTGCCTTTAGTTCCAGCGCAAAGAAGCAAGGTGCCCATGCTAGCTGCTAAGCCAATACAAATGGTGGATATAGGGCAGCGAAGAATCTGCATAGTATCGTAAATGGCTAAGCCAGCGCTGATAATGCCACCAGGGCAATGAATATAAAGGTTTATATCCTTTTCCGGGTCTTCCCTCTCTAAGTATAGTAGCTGAGCAATAATAAGATTGGCTATCTGGTCGTTGATCGGCGTGCCCAAAAAAACGATTCTCTCTCTGAGCAAGAGCGAATATATGTCGAAAATACGTTCACCCCGAGCACTAGTCTCGGTCACTGTAGGAATTATCACTTGAGCTATTGTTTCCATTATTCCCCCTTTACCATATTCTCAGCATTGCCAATGGCTATTTGTAATAATCGGTCCATCGTCTTCTGAGTATGCAGAGATTGTTCAATTGATTGCCTAACTTGGGGCAGTGAGAAAAACTGCCTTGCTTTTTCCTTATCCTCAGCACCATTGGTAATCTCATCTACCTTATTATCTACCTCTGAGGAACTAATTTCAATCTTTTCCTCTTCAGCTAATTTCCCCAAGGCAAGACCCTGAATAAGCCGCTTTTTCGCTACAGGACGCAGTTCTTGTTTAAGTTCCTCCTCTGTTTTACCACTTCTCTTCAGGTAATCCCCTAGCTCCCTAAAGCCCAAGCGCTGTGCCTCGTCTCTAAGAATTCCGTTAATTTCCTCATCCTCCAAAATAGGGGGGTAGTTTACCTCGCTGATTTCCACCAGAGCGTCAAGCGCCTTTTGTCCCAACTCCGAGCGATTCCTGGCTTCAGCTTTGGCTCTTAAATCAACAGCCACTTTCTTCCTCATATCCGCCAGGTTATCATAGCCGGCACTCCTAGCCAACTCATCATCAAGCTCTGGTAACTGCTTCTCTTTTATTTCGGTAACAGTAACTTTGAAAGTGCCTTCTTTGCCACACATTTCTTTAATGGGGTAGTCATCAGGAATAGTCAAGCTGAAAGTCATTTCTTTATTTTTTTCAGCGCTCTGCAAATGAGAGACAAACCCAGGCACAGGTGAACGTGAATCCTTATCCATTCCATATAATATGTCTTTGTGATTTAACCAGGGTCTCCCATCCACATTGGCCTCGATGTCCATGGTAACTAAATCACCCAGCTCAACAGGACGGCCTACAGGCACCCACGCCCCTTGTTTTTCCCGGAACTCTTCCATGGCAGCAGTAATTTCTTTCTTGGCGATTTTTATTACGGGGCCGGGCTCCAGCCTTATGCTATGGCAATCGCCAAGCTTAATTTCAGGTTTGAGTGACACTGTGGCTTTGAAAACCAAGGGCTCAGTTTGAACAACTTCTATTTCTGGTCTGGCAAAGGGGTCGATTTCCTGAGACTCGATCGCCTGTTTATAAAGCTGTGGTATAAGATACTCCAATGCCTCTTCCAACAAACTTTTCTTTCCTATGTGCTGCACCAGAATAGGTCGCGGTGCTTTTCCTTTGCGGAAACCAGGTATGGATACCTCGTTAACCAGGTGATGATAAGCCTCGTCCAGTGATTTATCTAACTCACTGGCTTCAGCCTCTATAGTAAGGGCTCTCTGACAATTCTCCAAATTTTCTGTGCTTACCTTCATGTCTAATTCCCTGTCATTGTGAGTGAAGAACCTCGTGCTTTAGCTTGAGGTTTAATTCGTCAAGCTGGTGCTTCTCAATATAGGAAGGACTGTCCAGCATCATATCAACGGCGTTCTGATTTTTCGGGAAAGCAATAACCTCCCTTATGCTCCACTCCCCGGCAAATAACATCACTAAACGGTCTAGTCCTATGGCAATACCGCCATGGGGCGGTGCTCCGTATTCCAGTGCCTCTAAGAGACCTCCAAATCGGCTTGCCGTTTCCTCTTTACTGTAACCAAGGAGGCTAAATATTTTTTCTTGAAGCTGACGATTGTGAATTCTGATACTGCCGCTGCCAAGTTCACAACCGTTACACACTACATCATAATGTTGACCATAAACCTTGGCTGGTTCTGTATCAAGAAGCAAAACATCTTCCTCTCGAGGAGCAGTAAACGGATGGTGCATGGGTTCCCAACGATTCTCAGCCTCATTCCTCTCCAGAAAAGGAAAATCAACTACGAAGGCAAAAGCCAGTAGGTCAGCATCGGCTAGGTTAAGCCGCTGTGCCATCTCGCGGCGCAACTCATCCAGTGTCTTGTTGACTACCTCCAGCTTATCAGCCACGATAAGTAAAAGGTCACCTGGCTTTGCTTCGAATCTGCCGGCTATTTCTTCCAACTGGCGAGGAGTTAAATATTTAGCAGCCGCCGATTTTACCTCGTCCAAAGTTATTGCCCCGCCTGTGAAAGCTATGGTCGTCAAACCCTGGGCACCACAACTCTTCGCTAAATTTACCAATTCATCAAGTTGATGGCGGGTATAGTGACCACAACCGGGGACACATATTCCCTTCACCTTGCCACCACAGTCGAGGACTGAGCGGAAAACTTGAAAGTCGGTGCCGGTGGCGATATCAGATATATCCTTAATCTCCAGACCAAACCTGATATCAGGTTTATCTGTGCCATACTTCTCCATCGCTTCTTTATAGGAGAGGTAGGGAAAAGGCTTTAGTAAGCGCATATCAGGTCTAACAGTCTCCACAAGCGAGGTGAAAAGTTCCTCCATAAGCTGTAATATGTCCTTTATTTCGATAAAACTCATTTCCATGTCAAGCTGGGTAAACTCAGGCTGGCGGTCTGCCCGGAGGTCTTCATCCCTGAAGCAACGAGCTATCTGGAAGTACTTGTCAAACCCGGCTACCATGAGAAGTTGTTTGAGCTGCTGTGGAGATTGAGGAAGGGCATAAAACTTGCCGGGATTGATACGACTGGGCACAAGGTAGTCGCGGGCTCCTTCTGGTGTGCTCTTAATCAAAATAGGTGTTTCAATTTCAACAAACGCTTTGGCGTCGAGGAAATCACGAATAAACTTTATCGCCCTGTGGCGTAAGAGAAGATTATCCTTCATCCTTGGTCTTCTCAGGTACAGGTAGCGGTTTTTGAGGCAAAGCGATTCCTCAACTTCCTCATCTTCACTTATATAGAATGGTGGCGTTTTTGCTGGATTAAAGATAACAGCCTCTTTTGCTATGACCTCAATATCTCCGCTAGACAGTTTGGGATTCTCCGTCCCTTCAGGGCGGAGAACAACTTCTCCTGTAACCTGAATTACATATTCACTACGGAGCGAACCAGCTATCTCGCATGCCTCTCGTGATACCTGGGGATTGAACACTACTTGGACTATACCTTCCCGGTCACGCAGGTCAATGAATACCTTTCCACCGTGGTCACGACGCCGATGCACCCAGCCCGCTAAAGTCACCTTTTGTCCGGCATGGTTTTTCCTCAGTTCACCACAGTTATGGCTTTTAAGCAAAGATAGTCTCCTTTTCTGGACTGGTCATTATAGCCTATAACAGACTTGCCTTCAATTGAACAAAGAGATCACAGCTCCGCTAGCTCTTGGAGAACAGCTAGCACTTCCTTTTGAGGCACATCACTACGAATTACTGTTCTGCCGATATCCTGTAACAGCACCCAGCGAATTGCCTTTCCTTTCATTTTTTTGTCCAGTTCCATAGCCCTGGTTACCCCGGCAAGGCTCAACTTGAGATTGCCTCGCTTCGCTGGCAATGATGTGGGTAGGCCGAATTTTTGTAATAGGGCTTGCTGGCGTTCCACTGCCGCTGAAGGCAAAAGACCTAATCGTTGACTTAGCTTAGCGGCTCCCATCATGCCAATGGCTACCGCTTCGCCATGAAGAAAGCGCTTATACTGAGTAGCCGCCTCCAATCCGTGAGCAATGGTATGCCCATAATTTAAGATGGTGCGTTTCCCTTCCCTTTCTTTTTCATCCTGGCTGACGACCTGAGCCTTGATAGCAGCGCTACGGGCAATAGCTCGAGTAAGCAACTCCGGCTCCAGTTTTGTCAGCCTATTTACATTAGTCTCTAAGAAATCAAAGAATTCCTTATCTAGAATCATGCCATGCTTACTAACCTCAGCCCAGCCTGAAACCAGTTCACGCTGAGGCAGAGTGGTGAGAGCCTGAGGATCAGCCAAAACCAGGTTAGGCTGATAGAAGGCCCCAATAAGGTTTTTTCCCTCAGGATGATTAATCCCGACCTTACCCCCGATGCTGGCATCAACCATGGCTATCAAGCTGGTCGGCACCTGTATCCAGAACATACCCCGTAAGAAGGTGGCAGCAACAAACCCCGCTAAGTCGCCTACCATGCCCCCGCCCAGGGCGATGATAACATCGTCTCGCTCCGCTCGATGCTCGACAAGAAAATCATAAATCTTGATAGCATAATCCATATTTTTCGTTTCTTCACCCGGCGGCACTACAAAGGAATTAACTACAAAACCAGCGTCCTTGAGAATTCCCACAACTTTGCTGCCATAAAGAGAGAAGACATTTTTGTCGCTAATTATGGTGGCTGTACCGGATAGAGCAGTTTGCTTCATCTTCTCACCAAGTTTATCCAACAAACCATAGCCAACAAAGACAGGATAACTTTGAGTCGCAGTTTCTACCAGGCAGGCGATGTCTTTGGCAATGCCACTCTGCGCCTTTTCTTTGTCATTGCGAGGAACCCCGATGAAATCGGGGCGACGAAGCAATCTCCAAGCCCTTATCACCTCTTCTGCTACTTCACTGACACTTAAGCCATCAGTATGGATTGCCCAATCCGCTTTAGCATAGGAAGGCTGTCGGGATGCTTTAAGTTGCCTGATATGTTCCAGGGGGTTATCAGTAGCCAAAAGGGGGCGAACTTCAGTCTCAGGACTATGGACAGCCTCCCGGAATAATCGCTCATAGATTGTCTCGGGTTTAGCCTCCAGGCAAACAATCAACCCATCTTTGGCAAGCAACTCACAGTTTTGCGGGTCAACTATGGCACCGCCACCGATAGCTATGACTGTCTGCCTTTGCTGGCAAGCTTTTCTAATCGTCTCTCGTTCCAGTTCACGGAACTTGCTCTCCCCATCCCGACGAAAAATCTCGGCGATAGGCTTCCTGGTTTGTTTAACTATTTCATCATCGGTATCGAGAAAATCCCAATTTAATCTCCGCGCTACTTCTTTAGCCACCAGAGATTTACCGGTGCCTGAGAAACCTGTGATAATGAGATTGCCCATTCGCCTGTTCAATTTCATCTAGTTACCTCTGTCAGTATATTGAAAAAGCCAGATTAGAGCAAGAATTAGATTCTCACTTGATTGTTTGTAAACCACGCGTGGAGAGCTTGAATTTCGGCTGGCATTTTCCAATGAGGGCCGCCGCTGCCATGGGAGACGGAAGCACAAGTTTAATCCTGGACTAAGCGGCTGAGGTATCCCTTAGTTCGGGCAAGGCGAAGCATCCAATACAAGAAGAGAAATCCCAGAAGAACGCAGATTAAGTTCAGAGCACTTGCCCAAAACACATTATGCAGGGGAACTATTCCATCGATTATAGCTATGCGCATACCTTCAAACATATGCCTGGTTGGCAGAACAAAGGTGAGTTTTTGCAATAAAGGAGGAAATACAGATATGGGATAATAGACTGCGGAAAACGGCAGCAGGAGAAAAGGAATGAAAAAAGCCAAAATATCGGCTGACGGTCCGAAACGGACAACGAGCCCGATGGTCACCACACCAAGCGCCCAGCCGAAAACAAGAATGTTCATAAAAAAGGGGATAATGTAAAGCCCCACGTCCCAGATGTTGAGAGTGTAGAGCAAAAAAGCCAGAGGGGTAACGTAAAAGAAAGCCAGCAAAACTTGAGCAATACCTATCATAACAAATCCCAGAATCAGTTCACTCAACTTTACTGGAGAGGCGAAAAGATTGATGATATTGCGCGACCATACCTCTTCCAAAAAAGAAACACCAAAAGATCGTTGGGAGAGGTCTAACACGGACCAAAAGATAAAGGCGCTGAGAATAAGCAACGTGAAATCATAATTGCCGTCAGCCGGAGCAACAGTTTCCACCCAGAGAGTGACAAATCCCCAGAGAAATAATTCAACAGTAATAAAACCAAAAAGCGAGAACAGTTTCGGTACACTTCGCCGGATAATAACTACGTTCCTGTAGAATATGCCTAGTATGTGTAGAAAGTTCATAGAGATTTGCTGGTTGGTTTTTTGGCAATAGTAATAAAAATTTCTTCTAAATCTTCCTGGCCAAAGCGTTTCTTAAGGGTCTGGAGAGTAGTATCGGCTATAATCTGTCCCCGAGAAAGAAAAACAATTCTATCCGATACTGTTTCTATTTCCCGCATATTATGGGAGGTCCAGAGAACAGCGCCGCTTGATTCCTGGACGCGTTTCAAGATTTTAGCCCGGAGCTCTTGGGCAGTGGCCGGATCAAGGGAGGCAGTGGGCTCATCAAGTAAAAGAAGTCTGGGGTTGTTAACAAACGCCTTAGCCACACCGAGACGCATGTGCTCACCCGAAGAAAGTTGACCTATCTTTTTATTAGCCAAGCCGGCAAGATCAAATTCATCAAGAAGGAACTTCGCCCTTTCTTTATAATCCCGAACCCCGTAAAGAAGCGCAAACACAGTCAGTCCTTCCTTAGGAGTAAGATTGTAGGGTAAAAGAGAATAAGGACCAGTGAAGTTCATCATAGAAAGCAACTCTTCGCGATGCTCCTTGAGATTTTTGCCAAAAATTTCAATATCACCGCTCGTGGGAGAAACGAGGGCGAGAAGCATCTGGATAGTTGTGGTCTTGCCAGCCCCATTGGGTCCCAGCAGGCTGACAATCTCGCCTTCTTTGATTTCAAAAGAAATGCAATTTACCGCTGTAAGATTGTTATATTGTTTAGTCAGATTTCTTACACTCAGAACAGTAGTCATAAGAGTTCTTACACTTATACTCGAAAATGCAAAAAATTGCAATTTCTGTGGCATAGTTAAAAGAACAATGTTCGCCTCACCATAACAACAGCAGAGATACTTATAAAGTGTCTGTTTACAGATTCCAAAAAGTCTCAGCATGCTAGGCTTGTCAAGATTAGGTATAATAGGTTCTCTGTCACGCTGAGTCTCAACAAAGTGAAGAGGAGATTCTTCACCCCGGCAAGCCGGGGCGAAGAATGGCAAGAGGTGACGGGCTCTTAATAGCAATTCAATCTGCTAAACGACTTCATTTGCCAGCACAAGCAATTTTTTGGCAGCATTAATTATGTTACTATGCTAGGGATTCACCGATAAGATTTTCCGAGGAAAAGACAATGGTTGTAAAGACATTAGTGGTCGGCCTTTTTGCCGCCAACTGCTATATCGTTGGTTCATCTTCGACCAGGACAGGAATGATTATTGACCCCGGCGCTGAGGCACCGACTATTCTGAAAACAGTGCAGCAAATGGGATTGTCTATATCCTTAATTGTAGTAACCCACGCCCATATTGACCATGTTGGTGCTCTTCGCACAGTTAAAGAAAAGACTCATGCCCAGTTTGCCCTTCATGAGTCTGAAAAAGGCTTAATATTTGCTGGCCCAATGCGTATGTTGACAGTACTTGGCATTACCCCTATTAAATCACCCCCTCAGCCTGATAGGTTACTCAAGGACGGTGACCAGATAGATGTTGGCGACTTACACTTTGAAGTTCTCTACACCCCGGGACATAGTTCTGGTGGAATCTGTCTTTTAGGGCATGGAGTAGTCTTTAGCGGCGATACTCTATTTAATTTTGACATTGGCAGAACGGACTTTCCCGGTTGTAGCCACGAACTTTTGATGAAGAGCATTCGTGAAAAACTCATGGTTTTGACTGATGAAACCATTGTTTACCCCGGCCACGGACCATCCACTACTATCGGCGACGAACGCCAAGGCAACCCTTTCCTCCAGTGATTAAGCCTTCTAGAGACTTCTTTAACATCTCTGCGCTGCCGCCAATGCTGCCTTGTTTGCTCTGGGGTAATAGTGCTCAATCAAGATATATTGCTCAGATAATTACGATAATTTGCCAGGGTCTCTTTTAAGTTATCACCGCCGAATTTCTCCAGGCAAGCATCAGCCAGAACAGTGGCTAACATGGCTTCGGCGATTACTCCAGCAGCCGGGACAACACAGATGTCGCTGCGCTCATAGTGAGCCTCGACCTTCTCACCGCTGCGAAGGTCTATAGAAGGTAAAGGACTAGCCAGGGTAGCAATAGGTTTGACTGCTGCCCTGACTATTATATCCTCGCCATTGCTTATGCCGCCTTCGATGCCACCGGCACGATTAGTGGCGTGTTGCCATGGAATCTTCTTTGCTTTGCTACGTGGACCGGGTTTAATGATATCGTGAGCTTGTGAGCCTTTAAGTCTGGCTAAGGCAAATCCCGCTCCGATTTCCACCCCTTTTATGGCATTGATGCTCATTACTGCCTGAGCAATCCTGCCATCGAGACGACGGTCCCAGCTAACGTGGCTGCCCAAGCCGATGGGGATACCGGTAGCAATCACCTCAGAAACGCCACCCAATGTGTCTCCGCTAGCTTTTGCCGCATCAATGGCTGCCATCATTGCCTTTTCCAGTTCGGCATGGACACAACGGACTGGGGAGGCTTCTACTTGTTGCCAATCTATAGAGCCTGCTTCGCAGAGCGAAGCTGATGGTTCATGGCCGACATTACCAATGGCCACAGTGTAGCTATAAATAGAAACACCCAGCTCCTCTAGAAAGCTTCGGGCTACAGCTCCGACAGCTACTCTGGCGGCTGTCTCCCGGGCACTGGCTCTTTCTATAATGGGCCTGATGTCTTTGAGACCATATTTAATCACTCCTGCCAGGTCGGCGTGTCCCGGGCGGGGACAGGTTACAGGCTCGGCTTCTTTCTCTACCGGAGAAATGCTTAACTGCTCCTGCCAGTTTTGCCAATCCCTGTTGGTGATAAAGAGTGCGATGGGGCTACCTGTGGTGAGCCCGTAGCGAACACCTGAAATAATTTCTGCCTTATCTTTTTCAATCTTCATGCGGGGACCACGCCCGTAGCCCTGCTGGCGGCGTTTCAGTTCTTTATTGATATGCTCCTCATCCAGCGGAAGAGCAGCCACCATCCCTTCTACGATGGCTATCAATCCCCTTCCGTGGGATTCTCCAGCAGTAAGAAAACGAAATTCCCCCATCAAATTAACCCCATAACTTCGACCCTAAATTTAACTCGGTCCCCCCCGAAAATGGCAAGATTTCCGTGGGTGAAATTAGCTTTGATACAGAAACAGAGGCTGCCTGTAGTTATGGCTTAAGATTTCCAACAAAATTATATCTTGGGCGCTCAATCCTGCTATCCTCGCCTGTATAGCATTGGCAAACCCTAATAGCGACAGCAGTGTTATTCTAGGTGGTTGATAATACTCCACTCTCGCAACTTCGATGCCAGCCAGTTCCATGGCCAACTCTGTGGCTGTGTCCAGACCACCTAGCACATCGACCAGACCCAACTCCTTGGCTTCGGTACCGGTGTAAATTTGCCCGGTAGCCAAATTCCTGACCTCGTCCTTGCTCAGTCCTCTCCCCTCAGCCACCACATCTACAAAGAGCTCATAATACTCGTCAACCATTTCCTGCATGATTTTTTTCTCTTCCGGTGTCATCTCCCTGAATCCTGAATACATGTCCTTATATTTGCCGCCTTTGAAGGTTTCTATCTGGATACCCAGCTTCTCCAAAAGCCCCTCGACGTTTATTACTTGAGAGATAACTCCAATGCTCCCTGTCATTGTAGTAGGAAGGGCCACAATCTTACCTGCTTTGGCGGAGATATAGTAGCCACCCGAAGCAACTGTGCCCCCCATGCTTACCACAATGGGTTTTGTCTCCTTAACTCTTTCAATCTCCCACAGGATTTCCTGGCAGGGCGCTATCTCACCGCCAGGGCTCTCTATACGGAGGACAATCGCCTTGACTGCCTTATCTTTCTCCGCTCTCGTTAAATAATCACTTACCAAATCCGGGGTAATGGTTGAGCCAAGGAACATTGAAGAGTCCACGATGGTAATAGTCCCACTGAGCGGGATTACAGCAATTTTATCTACTGCCGGTCTGGGAATAAGAATAGTCGGAATTATTATTGCCGCAAGCAATACTAATATGCCCAAACTGATAATGATTGCCCTTTTTTTCACCTCTTGCCTCCTGTCAATATTTCCTTAGCCTTACTAAACATTATGTCTACTGGGGCTTCCCTTCCTGTCCATAGCTTGAAGGAAGCCGCTCCCTGGTATACTAACATAGGTAAGCCGCCAAGTATATCGGCCCCCGCTTTCTGTGCTAGCTTTAACAGAGGAGTTGGCCAAGGATTATATACCAGGTCATAAACTAAGACGCCCCTGGGAATCACTTCCAGGCTCAAAGGCGATTGACCTTCTTGTGAACTGTGTTTCATTCCCATGGTAGTACAATTGATAATTAAGTGACAATGACTAAAAGTTTGGTGAGAGCCTAAGCTTTGCCAGGGCAAAGCAGCGACTTCGGTTTTTGCTGTCTCCAGGCCTGATGAAGAATCTGTTATGTAGCTTGCCAGGCTATCTGCCAATGTTTGGGCTCGCTCAAAAGTACGGTTAATGATGACCAGTGAGCTTACATTCTTTTGCACCAAGGCAAAACCCACTGCCCTGGCCGCCCCACCAGCGCCCAGGATGACTACTCGCTTACCCTCAGGGTCAAAGTGCCCTTCTTTATCTAGCACCTCGATAAAACCATATGCGTCACTATTAAAACCCAGAAGTCTATCACCCTTTTTGACTATGGTATTGACAGCACCGATCGAAAGTGCCAAGTCATCAACTTCGTTTAATAAAGGTAAAACTGCCTCTTTATAGGGTGTGGTTACGTTAGCTCCAACATTTTGAGGTTTTCTTAAATTATTCACTATGTCTTGAAGTTGGGCTGGCTCTGTCTCCCAAGCCTCATAGCGGATATCAAGTTGATAATAATCCAGAGCCGCCTGCTGGAAATAAGGAGAGATAGAATGCTTAATGGGATAACCGATGAGGCCTATGTATCTCGACATTGCTCCTCTTTCCTGAGGCTATCGAGATAACCCTGGAGAATAAAAGCCGCTGCTATGGCATCTACCTTGGCTTTAGGCTGAAAGTTGTAATTTTTGGCTCCTCTTTTTGCCCTGGAGCGCAGTCTTCTTCCCTTGCCACCGGCCTCTGTCTTTAATCGCTCCGCAGCCTTGGTAGAGAGACGTTCATCCCATAGTTGTACATCAAGCTGGTTGAAATTGCTTCGCTTCGCTTGCCATGACAGCTTGTCAGTGAAAGTTGTTACCTTACTAGCTTGTTTACCAAGCTCGCCGTTTAAGCGGCGAGGCAAGCCAACCACAATACGCTCCACCTTATATTGCTCCACCAGTTTGAGAATCACATCTACAAGGACATCTTCGTCTTTACTGTCGAGCACAGTTAGAGGGGTAGCCAAAATCCCCTGGGGGTCGCATATGGCTACGCCGGTTCTCTTATCTCCGATATCTAGCCCTAAGCTGCGCATTTCACCTTCGCCTTTGAGTCCAAGCCCTTTATCCCTTGTCCTTCTGAACGAAGCGAAGAATCTTAGACTCTTCGCTATCTCCCAGGGAGACAAAACAAATAATCTCAGCAGATTTGGCTCGCAATAATATTTTTCACTAATTTCAGGGCTTCGTCAATCTTGGCTGCTTCTTTTCCGCCGGCTTGAGCCATAGCAGCTTTGCCACCACCTCCTCCACCAGTGACTCTGGCTACTCGATTAATAATATCGCCGGCATGAAATCCCCTTGCTATCAGGTCAGGAGTCACCATAGCTAAAAAGCTCGGCTTGCCATCATAAACTGTAGCCAGAACCACTACAGCGCTCTGCAGCCTGCTCCTTAATATATCGCCCATTTCTCTGAGGATAGGCATGGTCAATGCCGGCACTCTGGCAGCCAAAACTGTCACACCGCTCACTTGCTCCACTTGCCCAAATAAATCCCCAGCTATTTTACGTGATAGCTCCCTTTCCAGTGAAAGCACTCTCTTGCGCTCTGCTTCCAGTTCGCCGATGAGAGCTTTCACCTTGCCGGGAACCTCTTCCAGCGAGCCTTCTACTTCTCTGGCCACGCTCTGTAAAGCAGCTAAGCGAGCTTCGATTAGAGATTCAGCTTTTCTTCCCGTTACCGCTTCGATACGATGTAGTCCTGTGCCGATGCTGCTTTCACTGGTTATCAGAAATGCGCCGATTTCTCCTGTTGAACTCACATGAGTGCCACCGCACAGTTCTTTGCTTATCGGCGGCTCCCCAATTTCCAGCATCCGAACTTCTTCTCCGTACTTTTCTTCAAATAAGGCGATAGCACCCTCAGCGATGGCCTGCTTACAAGGAAGAATTTTTGGTTCCGCTTTTAAGTTCTGGCGTATCCATTCATTAACCTGCCCTTGAATTTCACTGAGCTGTCCCTCAGTCACCTGCCCTAAATGGGAGAAGTCAAATCTAAACCTTTCTGGCTCTACTAACGAACCTTTTTGATAAACACGGCTGCCCAAAGTTTGCCTTAAGGCAGCCTGGAGGAGATGGGTAGCAGTGTGGTTGCGAGCGATATCCAGGCGGCGGGTGACATCAACTTTGGCTTCCACTTCATCACCGACAGATATGCTGCCCCTGATGATTTTCCCTTGATGGATAATCACGTTGGAGGGCGTTCTAACTGTATTTACAATGGCTATTTTCCCTTTTTGGCTGCTGATTTCGCCGCTATCGCCTACTTGCCCGCCCATCTCACCATAGAAAGGAGTCCTACCCAGCACCACGCAAACTTCGTCCCCCTGAGAAGCAGTTTCCCTAGGCTTTTCTTTGACAGTCAACTCAATAACTTTAGATTGAGAAGAGGCTACCTCGTAGCCTACAAATTTCGTGTTAATAATAACTTTTGGCCCGTGTGTTGTTACCACCGCTGTCGCTGGCCTAGGTTTCACTACCACCCCCTTCGCCCTGCCTCTTTCCCGCTGCTTCTCCATCTCAGCCCGGAAACCCTCCCAGTCTATGGATAAGCCTTTCTCTCTGGCGATCTCGGCCGTTAGCTCCGGAGGGAAGCCATAGGTATCGCAAAGCCTGAATACTTCTTCGCCCGTCAGCCCCACCCTTCCTTGAGTTGAAGCTTCGCCAATGAGCTTTTCCACCAAGTTAAGTCCGATATCTAAAGTAGCAATGAATTTTTCCTCTTCAACTCTGATTACTTCGCTAATCAGGCCCTGATTAGCTATAAGCTCGGGGTATATGTGGCTCATGGTGCCAACGACAACGTCAGCAATTTCATTAAGGAAAGGGCCATTCAATCCCAGTTTTCGGCCAAAAAGCGAAGCCCGCCTGAGTATTCGTCGCAGGACATATCCCCTACCTTCGTTGGAAGGCATTACGCCATCGGCGACAAGAAAGACGATGCCACGTGAATGCTCAGCCACAATTCTAATGGCTCGGTCGGTATTCTCGTCCCGACCATACCCTTTCCCGGATAAGTGGCAAATGTGGTCCACCAAAGAGGAAAACAGGTCTGTTTCATAAGGAGAGGACTTGCCCTGAATAGCGGCTAAGGTTCTCTCCAATCCCATACCGGTATCAATGTTTGGTTTGGGCAAAGGAGCGCGTTGTCCACCTTTGTCCTGATTGTATTGGGTGAATACCAGATTCCATATCTCGAAGAAGCGACCACAGTCGCAATTGGGCTTACATTCAGGCCTTCCGCAGCCAAACTCTTCACCCAGGTCATAATGAATCTCGCTGCATGGTCCGCAGGGACCAGAATCGCCAACTGGTCCCCAGAAATTATCCTCTTCGCCGAATCGCAATATCTTCTCAACGGACACGCCAATTTCTCGCCAATAGGCGAAGGCCTCATCATCATCAAGATAGATAGTGACCCAGAGCCGCTCCTCGGGCAGCTTCAAATGCGCGGTAACAAACTCCCAAGCCCAGGAAATGGTCTCTCTCTTAAAGTAATCGCCGACACTGAAATTGCCCAGCATCTCAAAAAAGGTAAGGTTTTTGCTGTTGCCCACCGAATCTATATCAGTAGTGCGGAAACACTTCTGGCAGGAGGTCAATCGCAGGCTAGGTGGAGTCTCCAATCCCAGGTAATATGGCTTAATCTGTACCATGCCAGCGCTGGTCAACAGTAAAGTAGGATCCTTGTGAGGCACCAGGGAAGAGCTGGGGATAATCCTATGCCCCCTATCCTGGAAAAAATTCAGAAAGGCTTGCCTGAGTTCGTCACCAGTCACTTAGCAGTCACCTTCTTGATTTTAGAAGGTGCCAGCTCTAATGTCAATCAGGGTGGAAGAGAGTGTTCAGCAACGTCAATCTGAAAAGTCCAAATGAATTTGGGCGATGGAGAATCTCTGAGAATCTTCACTTCGCTCGTGGTGAAATAGCAGGCGCGACGCTTACGCCAACCAGAAATTTAGTTATT
>Ga0209991_10000276_pt1 | contig 22862 bp, 17 predicted proteins | sample ChitaG_FD_183167 | JGI IMG/M metagenome (GOLD analysis project Ga0209991, IMG submission 183167) | Deep subsurface microbial communities from South Pacific Ocean to uncover new lineages of life (NeLLi) - Chile_00310 metaG (SPAdes)... | ecosystem: Environmental > Aquatic > Marine > Oceanic >... | reverse complement strand
CCGAACCCCGCATCGTCGGTACTGAAGTTACGCGGGAGCCAGTTGCAACAGCTGGCCACTGAATTACTCATGGAGGTCGCAGGGCCCGACGCGCTGCCCTTCGACGCCGGCGACGGCATCGCCTCGCCGCTGTGGGCGCAGCAGAGCGCGCCGCACTATCTCAACTACCGAAAGACGTCTATCTACGGCGGCAGCAACGAGGTGCAACGCACCATCATCGCGTCCACCATTCTCGGACTGTGAGGTAAGCCATGGACTTTCAACTGAGTGACGAGCAGGCCCTCCTTCGTGACACCACGCGCGACGTGCTGTCGCAGACCTATGACCCCGAGAGCAGGCTGCAGATAGTTGCCACCGACCTCGGCTGGAGCCGAGAGGTGTGGAACCAGCTGGCTGAGATCGGCATCCTCGGACTGGGGTTCGACGAGGATGCAGGCGGCCAGATCGAGATTCAGGTGGTGCTGACCGAGATCGGCCGACGCCTGGCACCTGAGCCGGTCGTACATGCGGCGTTGGGTCCGGGTGCGCTGATCGCCGATTTGGGAAACCCCGAGCAGCGCACCCTGCTCGATGAGGTCGCAGCCGGTGAGCGGCTCCTGGCCTTCGCCCATTCAGAACCGGGGATGCGGCTGCCGACTGCCACGGTGACGACAAGCGCTGCGCACAAAAATAATTCATGGTTTGTGAGCGGGCAGAAGAATCCTGTCCTGGCCGGCGATTGCGCTGACACCTTGGTGGTCAGCGCAGTTTTGCCCGACGGCGGCACGGGGCTGTTCCTCGTCGACGCCACGGCGGCGCGCCGGCAGCCATACCGAACCTTCGACGGTCAGCGGGGTGCCCAGATCGACTTCGACGAAGTCGCCGCCGAACCGTTGGGCGAGGCGGTCGATTCGTCGGCCGCCATCGGTCACGCCCTGGTGCGGATCTCCTCGGCGCTGTGCGCCGAGGCCTTGGGCGCGATGGAGGAGTCGCTGCGGCTGACGACGGAATACCTCACCGCGCGAAAGCAGTTCGGCGTCACGCTAAGTAAGTTTCAGACGCTCACCCAGCGGGCTGCCGACATGTATGTCTCACTCGAATTGGCTCGAAGCATGACGCTGTACGCGGCGATGTCGATCGCCGATGGCGACCTCGACCCGATGATCGCGGCGCGAGCCAAGTTGCAGGTCGGCCGCTCGGGGCGCCATATCAGCCAAGAAGCTATCCAACTGCACGGTGGTATCGGGGTGACGGCCGAATACCCGGTGGGCCATTACGCGGCACGCCTCACCGCGATCGAGCACACCCTGGGCTCGTCGCAGGACCAACTCCATCTGTTGGTCGAGCAGCTCGGAGACTACGAGGTTGTCACCGTCTGACCCTGCGATCGCTACTCGAACTCCTGCGCGACGTCCACAACGCAACGCACCTGATCGATGTCCGAGCTCGTCGGAATCAGGTGCACCTCGTCGGTCCCGATGTCGGAAAAGCCCTGCAACACCTCGCGCAACTCCTCATCGGTGCCCGACCAACCGATGCTCGGCGCCATTGCATCGACCATCTCGGCCGGCAGCCAATTCAGATAGCGGCGCAGGTGTCGATGTACCTGTGTACGCGGTTGGTCGCCATCTCCAATCGCAAACCAGAACGACGTAGCCAGGTGGGGTGCCGTTTTGCCCGCCTGCCGCCACGCATCGCGCGCCACGTCGAACAGCTCGTTCTGCTTGTCGAGATCCAGGTCCAGTGTGGTGCCCGCGACCCCGTCGGCCCAGCCGGCAGCATGGCGCGTCGTCTTGGGCCCCATCGTGCCCACCAGTAGCTTGGGGCCGCCGGCCTGCAGCGGCGGCGGGCCGACGGGCAGCATCGAGTCAGTCACCTTCTCGCCTGACCACACCCGTTTCATCACCCCGGCCCGGCCGGCCATCTCGCGCATCGTCTGGGTCGCCGGGTTGGCGCCGGCGGCGCGGTAGTCCTCGTGGCGGCCCCCCACTCCCAGCCCGACAGTGAGCCGGCCGGCACTGAGCACATCGCCGGTGGCCAGCGCCTTGGCCAGCATCACCGGGTCGTGCAGTTGCGGAATCAGCACCGTGGTCACCAGCTGCACTCGGTCGGTCCACGCGGCCAGCGCGCCGAGCAGCGTCAGACTCTCGGGGTTGTCGAAGGCCATGCGCTCGCCCCAGCACAACGATGAGAACGGGCCCCCGTCGATGAGGAGCGCCCAGGCTTTCAATGTGGCGGCATCGAGGTTGGGCTCCATCACCGGCAGGGTCATCCCGATACGCACGCCCGTGATTCTGGCATGTCGAGCCGATCGGCAAGCAGAGGAGAGCAGGATCCTCAGCGCGGCAGGTCTGCCACGGGAGGGTCCTTCTGAGCTCGGATCGGGTCGGTGGCGGGTGCGGCGAACAGTCCGCCACGCACACCGCCCCGGAATGTGCGCACCGCCACTAGCATCCAGGTGGCCAACAACCCGACATAGGCGATCACAGCGGCGACCCGGAACCCCGGCAAGCCCGTGTGCAGGGCCAGCTGGGTCGTCCCGGTGACGAAAGTGCCGACTGGGAATGTCAGGCTCCACCAAGTCAGCGCAAACGGCATGCCGCGCCGCAGCGTCCGCGTTGTCAGCGAGGTGGCGATCGCAATCCACAACACAGCGAAGCCCCACACCGGAACCCCGTAGAGAACCGCGAACGCGCTCATCCCGTCAGCTATGTCCTGGTCGACGACCATGGCAGCGTCGGTAGCGAGAAGCCCTGCCACGGTGATCGATTGGCCCAACGGTCCTAGCACTATCCACAAGGTGGGAACCCGAGCGGTGCCGGAGGTGCCGTAGTGCGCCAGCCGGCTCCACACCATGGTGATGATGATCATCGAGGCGAACAGCGACATGCCGAACATCGCATAGCAGCCGTAGAGCATGGTTGCGCGGCCGATTCCCTCCGCCATGTGCGGAATGAGCATCGCTCCTGTCGCAGCCGACACCATCGGCGGTACCACCGGCATCAGCCAGCCGCCGAACGCGGCATCGGCCTCGACCCGGTACTGGGTGAACATCAGGTACGGGATGCTCGCTGCGGTGAACAGGCCGCCAACCGTGCCCGCCGTCCACAACACCCAGGCAAGGTCAACCGCCGCACGCTCACCGATGAGATCGTTGCCGACCAGCAGGGCTCCGGCCCCGACGGTGAGCAGCGCCATCGGAGCGGCCCCGTAGAAGTGCGCCATCTGAGGATTCCGGACATGACTGCGTGCCACCGTGGGGTTGCGGACCCAGTGAGCGACGGTCACCGCCGATAGCAGGAGCAGCCACACCGCCGCGACCACCCACACCACCAGCGCGAAGGTCCGCAACCCCGGCACGTGTACGGGTAACGACGCGCCCGCTGTGGCAACGATGCCCGTTCCCATCACCGAAGCGAACCAATTCGGCCCTAAGTAGCTCAGGAACGTGGGTCTATCACTGGTCATGCGATCTAGTATGGGCGAGCAGCCTGGGTCGGCGCGCTAACCGGCCGAGTGACCGCGCTGCTCCTCCTGAGAGCGGTAATCATCAGCCAGGACTTGCACGTGCTCTGGTAAGGCGGCAGATGCGACGTCGGCGAGGGTGGTCTGCTCCAGCACCGAACGCATGCTGGCTCGCAATGCCCGCCAGACGTCCGTCAGCGACGCGGTAGGACCCGAGTAGGGCAGGTCGCCCAAGCCGATGTCGCGCACGCTGGCCAGCGGGCCGTCGATGCAGCGCAAGACGTCGGCGATACCGATTTCGGCGGCCGGCCTGGCGAGGGAATATCCCCCCTCGCGGCCCCGGTGACTGCGCACCAGCCGATCGCTACGCAGGTCGGACAGGATGTCGACGAGGAATTGCGGTGGGATGCCCTGCGCCTTGGCAAGGTCGTCGGTCTTGACCAGAGTGCCTTCTGCGACCGTGGCCAGTTGAACCATGGCCCGGACGGCATACTCTGCCTTGGCCGACATCCGCATAGCGCAAGGCTAGCCGGGATCCTCCGCAGTGACGGCCAACACGGCGGCGGCGTATTCGGGACGACACACAATCAGGTCTGGCAGCTTGGGGTCCCGCCGGTTGTATGCCAGCGATGTCCCATCAATGCGGGAGGTGTGCAGACCGGCCGCCCGCGCGACGGCGACAGGAGCCGCGGAGTCCCACTCGTACTGGCCTCCCGCATGCACATAGACATCCGAGTGTCCCTGGATCACGGATGCGACTTTGGCTCCTGCCGAGCCCATCTCGACGAGGACACCGTTCATCGCCTCTCGCACCGCGAGTGCGATCGCGGGTGGACGTGTGCGCGAGACGACGATCCGGGGGGCTTCAGGAGCGGCGGGCGGAGCGGCTACCTTCGGGGTAGCCAGGGTGAGGCCTTGCGCCGGCAGGGCGACAGCGCCCGCGGCCAGCTCGCCGGATTTCCACAACGCGACGTGCACCGCCCAATCGGTGCGCCCGGGCTCGGAGAATTCTCGAGTGCCGTCGAGCGGATCGACGATCCACACCCGACCAGCAGTCAGCCGGGCCGGGTCTGCTTCTTCGGCCGGCCCTTCCTCGGAGAGGACTGCATCCTCGGGTCGCTCGGCTGCCAACGCGGCCATCAGGAAATCGTGAGAGCGCTTGTCCCCGGCAGCTTTTCGCTCCTGAGCCGTGGCCCCAGCAAGTTCGGTGCGGATGCCAAGCAGAAGCGCGCCGGCCTCGGTGGCCAGTCGCGCAGCGAGCTCATGGTCGCTCACTCCTGCTCGCCGAGCAGCTCGATTACCGAGACCGCCAATTCTTCGGGCGTCCGGTCCGAGGGAAGGCGCAGATCAGGGTTCCTCGGACGTTCATATGGGCTGTCAATTCCGGTGAAATGCGTGATCAAGCCGGCGCGGGCCTTGGCATACAACCCCTTTGGATCCCGTCGCTCACAGTCCTCCAGCGGCGTGTCGCAGAACACCTCGAAGAAATCGGCGCCGGCATCGGTGGCCACCTCGCGAGCCAGCTTGCGATGCTCGGCCAGCGGGCTGATCGCCGGCACCAGAACCACCTGACCGGAGTCGGCAAGGATCGCGGCCACGTGCGCCAGCCTGCGCAGGTTCTCCGACCGGTCCGCCATTGAGAAGCCGAGGTCGGAGTTCAGGCCGTGGCGGAGGTTGTCACCGTCGAGAACATAAGCGGAAATGCCTTTTTCGAGCAGCATCTGCTCGACAAGCATGGCCACCGACGACTTTCCCGATCCTGACAGCCCGGTGAACCAAACCGTTCGCCCCTTGGACAGGCGGTCCTCGGCGGTACACAGTGACTGGTGGCGAACCGTGTTCGGGCTCGCTGCGCGCGCGGTACCGTCCCGCAGCACCATGCCCGCGGCCACAGTTCCGTTGGTGTTCGGGTCGATAAGGATGAAGGAGCCCGTCGCGGCGTTACGACTGTACTCGTCCAGCAGCAGCGGAACCTGGGTGCGTAGTGAAATACGGCCCAACTCATTGAGTTTGAGCGCAGTTGTTGACTTGTCCCGGTGCAGCGTATTGACATCGATCCGGTAATCCAGGCCCATCACCTTTGCCCGCGTCGTGCGGGTCGTGTGCTTGACCAGGTAGTCACGGCCAGGCTCGAGAGCTGCGTCGTCGGACATCCAACACACTGTGGCGTCGAACTCCTGGGTGACTCTCGGCCGGTTGTTGGGACGCGCGATCAGATCACCACGCGAGATGTCGATGTCGTCGGCCAAGCTGACCGAGACCGCCATCGGCGGGAAGGCTTCATCAACCGGGCCCCCGGGTCCCTCGATCGCCCCGATCCGGCTGGTCTTGCCCGCCGGCAGCACGACGACATCGTCGCCGACGCGCATCACACCGCTGGCGACGGTTCCTGCGTAGCTGCGGTGATCGTGATGGTCGCGGGTCTGGGGCCGGATCACATACTGCACTGGAAACCGGACGTCGACGAGGTTGCGATCCCCGGCGATGTAGACCTCTTCGAGGTGATTCAGCAGCGAGGGGCCTTCGTACCAAGGTGTCAGGTCGGACTTGGTGACCACATTGTCGCCCTTGAGTGCCGACAACGGGATGGCCGTCACGTCATGGATGTCCAAACGTGCTGCGAATTCATGGAAGTCGTCGCGAATCTTGTCGAAACGCTCTTGCTCCCAGCCAACCAGGTCCATCTTGTTGACTGCCAGCACGACGTGCTGGATGCCTAGTAACGAGGCCAGGAACGCGTGCCGCCGCGACTGTTCAAGCAGGCCGTGGCGGGCATCCACGAGCACGATCGCAAGTTGAGCCGTCGAGGTTCCGGTGACCATATTGCGGGTGTACTGAATGTGCCCGGGGGTATCAGCGATGATGAATTTGCGCTTGGCCGTGGCGAAGTAGCGGTAGGCGACGTCGATGGTAATGCCCTGCTCACGCTCGGCGCGCAGGCCGTCGGTGACCAGAGCCAGGTCGGTGTACTCGTGCCCTCGCTCCTTGGAAGTGCGTTCAACGGCGGCCAGCTGGTCCTCCATGACGGCCTTGGAGTCGAACAGCAGACGACCGATGAGGGTGGACTTGCCGTCATCGACCGAGCCGGCAGTCGCGATGCGCAGAAGTGTCGTCATGTCCAATTCCCCCGTCGCGTCTCTTGCGACGCCAGAACTCCCCACATCAGAAGTAGCCCTCACGCTTGCGGTCTTCCATGCCGGCCTCGGAGATCCGATCGTCGGCGCGGGTTGCTCCGCGCTCGGTGAGCCGGGACACGGCGGTCTCGGCGATCACCTCGGAGACGGTGCCCGCCGTAGATTCCACGCAGCCGGTGCAGGTGACATCGCCGACAGTGCGGAACCGCACGGTCTTTTCAATGATCTGCTCATCCTTGCGGGGCTGCAGGTACTTGTGGACGGCCAAAAACATGCGGTCGCGTTCGAACACCTGCCGCCGGTGGGCGTAGTAGATCGAGGGCAGCTCGATCTTCTCGGCGCCGATGTAGGACCAGATGTCGAACTCGGTCCAGTTCGAGAGGGGGAACACGCGGATGTGTTCGCCCTTGTGGTGACGGCCGTTATAGGTGTTCCACAGCTCGGGCCGTTGCACTTTGGGGTCCCACTGGCCGAACTCGTCGCGGAAAGAGAAGACGCGCTCCTTGGCGCGAGCCTTCTCCTCGTCGCGGCGCGCACCGCCGAAGGCGGCGTCGAACTTGTTCTCCCGGATGGCACGCAGCAGCGTGAAGGTCTGCATCGGGTTACGCGACGGAATGGTCTCGACAACCCGACCTGCATCGATGTCCTCCTGAACCTTGGCGACTACGAGGCGCACCCCGGACTCGGCCACGAGCTCGTCACGGGCAGCCAGCACCTCGTCGAAGTTGTGACCGGTGTCGACGTGCATCACCGGAAATGGCAGGCGCCCTGGCCGGAAGGCCCTCAGCGCGAGGTGCAGCATGACGATCGAGTCCTTGCCGCCGGAGAACAGCAAGACCGGCCGCTCGAACTCGGCAGCCACCTCCCTGATGATGTGGATAGCTTCCGCCTCCAGCGCACGCAGGTGGCTCAATTCGTAGCGTCCCGCGTTCTGGGTGAGGTCTTCGGTCGAGGTCATTATTTCTCCGTAAAGCTGGTAGATATTACCAACTTAATAAGAGTACCTCATCGCGGGGCCCGTTGTCCTTCAGCTACTGGCGGGCAGCCGGACGACGAACTCCGTTCTACCTGGCTCACTGCGCACGCTGATCGCACCGTCGTGGGCACGCACGACAGCATCGACGATCGCCAGCCCCAAACCAGTGCTGCCGCCGCGCCTGGAGCGAGAGGAGTCACCCCGGGCGAACCGCTCGAACACCTCCGGGAGCAACCCGGCCGGGATTCCCGGGCCGTCGTCAAGCACGGTCAGTACCGCGTAGCCGTCCTCAGAGACCGCCAGCGACGTCGTGACCGCTGCGCCCGGCGGCGTGTGAATTCGAGCATTGGCCAGCAGGTTGGCCAGCATCTGATGCAGTCGGGCCTCGTCGCCGGAGACCAAGACGGGCTGCTCGGGCAGATCCAGCTCCCATGTGTAATCGGGACCGGCGATATGGGCATCGCTGACCGCGTCCACAACGAGTCGCGTTAGATCGACCGTTTCACGTTGCACGGGTCGCCCGCTGTCCAGCCGTGCAAGCAGGAGCATGTCCTCGACAAGCTGGGTCATGCGTCCGGTCTCGGATTCGACGCGGTTCATGGCATGGGCAACATCGGCGGGGAGATCGCGCTGTTTGCGTTGCGCCAGTTCGGTATAGCCGCGGATGGCGGCCAGTGGTGTTCGCAACTCGTGGCTGGCGTCGGCGACGAATTGACGCACCCGGGTTTCGCTGGCGTGCCGAGCAGACAGTGCCCCGGCGATCCGGTCGAGCATGCAATTCAGTGCGCCGCCCAGCTGTCCTACCTCGGTATGAGCGGCCGCCGGATCGACATCGACGATCGGCGTGGGCAGTCGCACCTCCCCCCTGTCGAGCTCGAGGCCGGCGATCTGCTGCGCCGCCGCTGAAACCCTGCCCAGCGGTTCGAGCTGGCGACGAATGACGACGACGCCCGCCGTAGCCGCGGCAACCAGGGCGACAGCCGAAACGATGCAGAACATGACCAGTACCCATAGCAACGTGTCGTCGATATCGGCGGTCGGCAGGCCCGTGACGACGGCCTCTCCCGGGTCGTGGGCAGGGAAGCTGACCAACCGGTAGCGGCCCAATCCGTCTAGTTCGACCGTTCGCGGGCGCATATCAGCAGGAAGAGCGGCGAGTTGTTCAGCTGCGGAGGTGGAGAGCTCGGCGCGGGCACCATCTGCGGTGATGACCCCGGCTTCTATGGCTGTCCCGGCTGAGACCACGGCGCCGACCGTGCGGATCGCCTGGCCCGGCGCGTTCAGAAACGCCGGGCCCGGCCCCTCGTCGTCACGGATCGGCATACGCCGACCAAAGCCCGGCGGAGGCGGATGAATCCCGACGCCGCGCGGCCTCATCGCCGGCCGGTGGCCCATACCCGCGGGCGGCGGGGGCCCGAAGTCGAATATCACCGCCGACCGCCCACCGGCCTCCACAACCTGGTTGTCGAGCTGGTTCATCAAGAATCGTTGCAGCGCAAACTCCGTCACGATGCCGATACCCGCGCACACCACGGCCAACAGAACGACCTGGGTCACCAGTAGCCGAGTTCGCAACGTCCATCGACGCGGCGCACGCAGGAGTTGCAAAGTACGCGCAGATCCCAGAGCCACCGGAGTCCGATCAGCGCCCAGGCTTGAGGACATAGCCCGCACCACGGAGTGTGTGGATCATCGGCTCCCGCCCCGTATCGATTTTCTTGCGCAGGTAGGACACGTACAACTCAACGATGTTGGCGCGGCCGCCGAAGTCATAGCTCCACACCCGATCGAGGATCTGCGCCTTGCTCAACACTCGCTTGGCGTTGCGCATCATGAAGCGCAGCAGTTCGAATTCGGTCGCGGTGAGTGAGATCTCATCGCCGGCGCGGGTCACTTCGTGGCTGTCTTCGTCGAGCACGAGGTCGCCGACGACGATCTTGGCGCTGCCGGTGTCAGTGGACATACCGGTGCGCCGCAGCAGAGCCCGCAGGCGCAGCACTACCTCCTCAAGCGAGAACGGCTTGGTCACGTAGTCGTCTCCACCTGCAGTCAGGCCCGCGATCCGGTCCTCGACCGAGTCCTTGGCGGTGAGTAGCAGCAGGGGCAGCCCGGGTATCTGCTCGCGCAGCCTGCGCAGTACCTCCAACCCACTCATGTCCGGCAGCATCACGTCGAGCACGACCACGTCTGGTGGGTTCTGGCGGGCCAGCGCAATCGCCGTAGCGCCATCACCAGCGGTCGCGATCTCCCAACCTTCGTAGCGCAGCGCCATAGAGACCAGCTCAGCCAGCACCGGCTCGTCATCGACGACCAGGACATGGATCGCGCTGCCGTCGCCCCGGCGCACTACCATTCGCGTCGCGTCGTTCCCGCCGACCACGGAAGCAGGGATGGTTGCCACCGCCCCATTATGTGTCCAGGTCCTACGCCTTGTCTGTGCCGTTCCTATGCGCAGGCTATGGAAACACCCAGTGGGACCATCGCAATTGCTGCCGTCGGCAGCCACGCCGGGCCGCATGAACGGGCTGTGTCAACACATTTCTCCTAACCTGATCGGATGCAGCGCAACGGCGGAGTCACCACATGACCCGCTTTCTAGCAGGCCGGCTGCTCAACTACGTCGTGCTGCTAGCGCTGGCGTCGTTCCTGACGTTCTGCCTCACCTCGCTGACGTTCGAGCCACTCGACAGTCTGCTCGAACGCAACCCGCGACCTCCTCAGACCGTCATCGACGCCAAGGCGGCCGAACTCGATCTCGATAAACCGATTCCCGAGCGCTACGCGAGCTGGGCCTCAGGCGCCGTCCGAGGGGATTTCGGAACGACCGTCACAGGCCAACCAGTCACCGAAGAACTCTGGCGGCGGATCGGTGTGAGCTTGAGGTTGGTGCTCATCGGATCGGTGGTGGGCACTGTCGTCGGTGTCACGGTGGGCGCGTGGGGCGCAATCCGCCAGTACAGGCTGTCAGACCGGGTGATCACCGTTCTTTCCCTGCTGATCCTCAGCACCCCTACATTCGTGGTGGCCAACCTGCTGATCCTGGGTGCGCTGAAGGTGAATTCGACTCTCGGCGTGCAGCTGTTCGAGTACACCGGGGAGACATCGCCCGACGCCGTGGGCGGCGCCTGGGCCCAATTCGTCGATCGCCTCCAGCACCTGGTGCTGCCCACCTTCACCCTCGCCCTGGCGTCTATCGCCGGATTCAGCCGCTACCAGCGCAACGCAATGCTCGACGTGCTGGGCCAAGACTTCATCAGGACAGCGCGGGCCAAGGGGCTGACCCGGCGCCGAGCATTGTTCAAGCATGGCCTGCGCACCGCGCTCATCCCCATGGCAACATTGTTCGCCTATGGCGTCAGCGCCCTCGTCACCGGCGCAGTGTTCACCGAGAAGATCTTTGGGTGGCACGGCATGGGCGAATGGGTAGTTCAGGGCGTCGCGAGCCAGGACACCAACATCATCGCCGCGATCACGGTGTTCTCCGGGGCGATCATCCTGCTCGCAGGCCTGCTCTCCGATGTGATTTACGCCGTACTCGACCCCAGAGTGCGGGTGCGATGAGCGCTCGCGCGAGGAGTAGAGGACACCGATGAGCGAGCAGACCACCGACAGCGTCGCCGAGTACCAGTTCGTGTCGCGACGCACTCTGGTTGTGCGCCGGTTCCTGCGGAACAGGGTCGCGGTGGTGGCGCTGATCTTGCTGGGCCTACTATTCCTGGGCTGCTACGCCTTACCGCCGCTGCTGCCCTATACCTACAGCAACCTGGACTACCAGGCCCTCCAGCATCCGCCGACCACCACCCACTGGTTCGGCACGAACGCGTTGGGCCAAGATCTGCTGGCACAGACTTTGCGGGGGATGCAGAAGTCGCTGCTCATCGGTGTGTGCGTGGCCTTCATATCAACGATCATCGCGGCCACCGTCGGTGCGATCGCCGGTTACTTCGGCGGCTGGCGGGACCGGACGTTGATGTGGATCGTCGACCTGCTGCTCGTAGTCCCAAGCTTCATTCTCATCGCAATAGTCACCCCCCGCACCAAACAGTCCGGGACCATCCTGTGGCTTATCTTGTTGCTCGCGGTGTTCAGTTGGATGATCAGCTCCCGGATCGTGCGCGGGTTGACGATGAGTCTGCGTGAGCGCGAATTCGTCGTGGCAGCAAGATATATGGGTGTGAGCCACTGGCGCATCATCGTCCGCCACATCCTCCCCAACGTCGCATCCATTTTGATCATCGACACCGCGCTGAACGTCGGTATGGCGATCCTCGCGGAGACGGGGCTGAGCTTCCTGGGTTTCGGAGTCCAGCCCCCCGACGTGTCATTGGGAACACTGATTGCTGACGGCACCCGGTCGGTGACGACCTTCCCGTGGGTGTTCCTGTTCCCGGCCGGGGTGCTCGTCCTGATCGTCTTGTGCGCCAACCTCGTCGGCGACGGGCTGCGCGATGCGCTGGATCCCGGCGCGCGCCCGGCCCCCTCCCGCACACGCAGGTCGCAGCGATGAGCGCTTGCGCGAAGAGCAGAGGGCAGCGATGAGTGGGTTGCCCGTGGACCCGGTGGCGCCGAGCCTGCTCGATGTGCGCAACCTGACGGTCACGTTCCCCACCGACACCGAACGAGTCGCCGCCGTGCGCGGCCTGACCTATCACGTCAACGCCGGCGAGGTAGTTGCACTGGTCGGCGAGTCCGGCTCGGGAAAATCGGCGGGCACCATGGCCGCTATCGGGCTGCTGCCGGAGTACGCCGAGGTGACCGGTTCGGTGAGGTTGCACGGCAACGAACTGCTGGGGTTGTCCGACCAGCAGATGTCGCGCGTTCGGGGCAACCGGATCGGGACCGTGTTCCAGGACCCGATGTCGGCACTGACCCCGGTGTACACCATCGGCGACCAGATCGCCGAGGCGATCCAGATTCATCGTCGCGACGTCAGCAAGCGAGCCGCGCGAACCCGGGCGATCGAGCTGCTAGAACTGGTGGGCATCGCACAACCGGGGCAACGGTCGCGCGCGTTCCCACACGAGTTGTCCGGCGGCGAACGGCAACGCGTCGTCATCGCGATCGCGATAGCCAACGACCCCGATCTGCTGATCTGTGACGAGCCCACGACCGCGTTGGACGTGACGGTACAGGCGCAGATCCTCGACGTGCTGCGCACGGCACGTGACGTAACCGGCGCCGGCGTACTGATCATCACCCACGACCTTGGTGTCGTCGCCGAGTTCGCCGACCGCGCCCTGGTGATGTATGCCGGCCGGGCGGTGGAGACCGCCCCGGTAGTCGATCTGTACCGCAGCCGCCAAATGCCCTACACTGCAGGTTTATTGGGCTCGGTTCCCCGACTGGACGCACCCCAGGGGGCCCGCCTGGTGCCGATCCCCGGCGCTCCCCCGTCACTGGTGGCACTGCCACCGGGTTGCCCATTCGCACCCAGATGCCCGCTTCAAGTCGACACATGCCACGCCGCCGAACCCGAGTTGGAAGTAGTCGGCCCCAACCACCAGGTCGCGTGCATCAGAAGTGCATACGTCACCGATCGCAGCGCTGCCGAGATCTACGGCGTTTCGACCGCACCGCTACCAGAGGCCGGCGCGAGCGCCGAGTTACCCGTCGTAGTGCGCATCAACGACCTGGTCAAGACCTACACCCTCACCAAAGGCGTGGTCTTCCGCCGCCGCATCGGTGAGGTGCGGGCGGTCGACGGGGTCAGCTTCGAACTACAGCAGGGCCGCACGCTGGGCATTGTCGGCGAGTCGGGTTCCGGAAAGTCGACGACGCTACATCAACTACTGGAACTCACCACCCCGCAGGCCGGAACCATCGAGGTGCTGGGCACCAACGTCGCCGGGCTGGACAGGCGCGCCCGCAAGGCACTTCGGGGCGACCTGCAGGTGGTGTTCCAGGATCCCGTCGCGTCCCTGGACCCTCGACTTCCTGTCTTCGACGTACTCGCAGAGCCGCTACGGGCCAACGGTTTCGACAAGGGCGTTACTGAGGAGCGGGTCGGCGAACTGCTAACCGTGGTCGGGTTGCGCCGAGAGGACGCCGGCAGGTATCCATCGGAATTCTCCGGCGGGCAGAAGCAGCGAATCGGAATCGCGCGAGCATTGGCGTTGCAGCCCAAAATCCTGGCCCTCGACGAACCGGTCTCGGCGCTGGACGTATCGATCCAAGCAGGGATCATCAATCTGCTACTCGACCTGCAGGAGCGCTTTGGGCTGGCCTACCTGTTCGTCTCCCACGACTTGTCGGTGGTGAAACACCTGGCCCATCACGTGGCGGTGATGCACAACGGCAAAGTCGTCGAGCAAGGTCGCAGCGATCAGGTGTTCGGCAACCCTGGCCACGACTACACCCGCAGGTTGCTGTCGGCGGTTCCGCAGCCACTGGCAGATCACGGTTAAAGTCAGTTCGTATGACCTACCGCGCATCGACAGTTGGGGACACCGCCCGTCGGCGGGACAACACGCATTCCCACCAGCTGCCGGTGCCGCGGGCGATAGTGCGTCTGCTCGGTGTCGCGATGGCGGCGGTGCTGGTAGTGACCGGCTGCTCAGCCCCGGACAACAATGTTCCTTCTGCCGGCGGCGATGCCGAGATCGGCGCTATCGCTGACATCAACCCCCAAGACCCGTCCACGCTGCGCCAGGGTGGCAACCTTCGACTCGCGCTGTCGGGCTTCCCGCCCAACTTCAACTACCTGCACGTCGATGGCAACCTTGCCGAACTGGGCGCGATGCTGCGTTCGACGCTCCCGCGCGCCTTCTTCATCAGGCCCGACGGGGAGATGACGGTCAACAGCGACTACTTCACCAGCGTCGAGCTGACCAGCACCGAACCGCAGGTGGTCACGTACACGATCAACCCACAGGCGGTGTGGTCGGACGGTTCGCCTATCACCTGGGAAGACTTCGCCGCCCAAATCAACGCGACCAGCGGCAAGGAAAAAGCATATTTATTTGCCTCGCCCAACGGCAGTGAGCGCGTCGCATCGGTGACCCAAGGCGTCGACGACCGGCAAGCTGTCATCACCTTCGCCAAGCACTACGCCGACTGGAGGGGCATGTTCGCGGGCAACAGCATGCTTGCCCCCAAGACAATGACCTCGGATCCGGAGGCGTTCAACAGGGGCTTCCTCAACGGGCCCGGGCCGTCGGCCGGACCGTTCATCATCACCTCCGTCGACCGGGCCGCGCAGCGCATCGTGTTGACCCGCAACCCAAAATGGTGGGGTACTCCCCCGGTTCTGGACTCAATCACCTATACCGTGCTCGATGACGCAGCCAAGATTCCTGCCCTGCAGAACAACGCGCTCGATGCGGTCGGGTTGGGATCGCTGGACGACCTGACGATCGCCCGCCGCACCGAGGGCATCTCGGTTCGACGGGCCCCGGCGCCGAGCTGGTATCACTTCACGTTCAATGGCGCTCAGGGGTCGATCTTGTCCGATCCGGCGCTTCGGAACGCGATCGCCAAGGGCATTGACCGGCAGGCCATCGCGGCGATCACGCAGCGCGGTCTCGCCGACAACCCGGTTCCGCTGAACAATCACATCTTCGTGGCCGGCCAGGAGGGCTACCAAGACAACAGCATCGCCTTTGATCCCGAAGCGGCCAAACACGAACTGGATGCGCTGGGATGGCGGCTCAGCGACTCCGGGGACAGCCAGTTCCGCGAGAAGGATGGGCGCAGACTCACCATTCGGGATGTGTTCTACGACGCCCAGAGCACTCGCCAGATCGGCCAGGTCGCGCAGAACAACCTCGCCCAGATCGGCGTCGAACTTGAGCTGAATGCGGTCGCCGGTGGCACACTTTTTAGCGATTACGTGACGCCGGGCAACTTCGACATAGCCCAGTTCGGCTGGGGCGGAGACGCATTCCCGTTAGGCAGTCTCACCCAAATCTATGCCTCCAAGGGCGAGAGCAACTTCGGCCAGATCGGCAGCTCACAGATCGACGCGAAGATCGAACAGACCCTGTCGGAGCTCGACCCGGTCAAAGCACGTGCCCTGGCCAACGAGCTCGACAAGATGATCTGGGCCATTGGGTTCAGCCTCCCGCTCTTCCAGTCGCCGGGCAACGTCGCGGTGCGCAGCAATTTGGCCAACTACGGCCCCACCGGTATCGGCGACCTCAACTACACCGCGATCGGTTTTATGAAGTAGCGGCGGCACGCATTGCGCGCGGCACCGCCGACTCCGCCTTCGCCGCAATATTGATTGCACCAACGAGTAGCCGCACCGTCAAATTCGCAGGAAGCGCTTCCAGTTCGGCTGACAGGGAAGACAGTTGGCGAATTCCGTCGTTGCACACGGTCTTGCAGATTCGCAGGGCGCCTTGGTCGCGAGTGTCAAGGATGCTGTGCCCAGCGGTGGGCAGCTCCACGAGAACTGAGTCTGGAATGAGATCGGTGATCCGCCGGGCGACGCTCGGCGGCGTGGTGAGGTCACGACCGCCCGAGATCACTGCGGTAGGCCAGGTGAATCCCGGCATGGCCGAGATAAGATCGAATGGCTCGGCCACGAAATCGACATCGCCGCTGCCGATTTCGCGAAATGCCACCGCGGGGTCCAGTGGCCCACCATCAGGCACCGCCCCGTAGTTCAGTTCGCGGTATGCGATGCGCTCCACGAGGTCGGGTTCGTGATGGTATGCGGTCTGGCGTTCGAGCAGCAGCCTGGTTCCCAGACCCACAGATGTCCACAACCAGTCGTGACCGGCCAGCAGTAGATCCAGCTGACGTCGCAGCACATCAGGGCCGGCGATGCCGAACATGTCCGCGACGGGCAGCACGTCGGTTGGGGCGAGGGCGCCGTCGGCGATGAGGCTCCGTACCTTAGCTGCCAGGTCGGCACTGCCGGGGACCGCACCGTCCCACAACACCCGTCGAATCTGTGCTCGGACATCGTCGATATCGTCGGCCGAGAGCAGTGGTGAATCGAGCACCATTGTGTGTACCCGCGCCGGGTGACGAACCCCGAGACCGGCTGCCAGGTAGCTGCCATACGACGTGCCGTAGACGACGGCCCGATCGACTCCGGCCTCCTCCAGCACAGCAGCGATGTCGTCGACGACCATGTCGATGCTGAGTGCCTCCGGGGGCAGATCTGCGCCCGCGTCGTCGTGGCGAGACAATCCCACCCCGCGGTGCTCGACCATGATGATGTCGAGCCCGTTGAGCGCGGCACGCCGTCGAAACGCTCGATAGAGCGCTACCGATGCTGCACCCGGGCCACCGGGGATGATGACCAGCGGGTGAGTGGATTTACGACCGGTACGCACGTAGTAGAGGTCGAACTCGTCTTCGCCGCCGCGGAGGATCGGTCTGCGGATCGGACGCACGCCGGCCATCGCGGCCAGCTTGTCATGCGTTCGCCGCCGCGAAGTGTTCATCGTCATTGCCTTCATTGTGCATGGCGGATCCTGAGAGGTGCATGGCAGTTTCTGGGAGGGTCGCGGTCAGCTGCGGCGGATGAGGTTGGCGGCCTTCTCTCCGATCAGCACGCTGGGTGCGTGCGTGTGGCCTCGGATGATCGTCGGCATCACCGATGCATCTGCTACCCGAAGCGCTGTTACGCCCCGGACCCGCAGTTGCGGATCGACGACGCTGGCATCGTCGGTGCCCATACGGCAGGTGCCGACTGGGTGGTACAGCGTGTGCGACAGACACTCCAGTGCTCTGGATAGAGTTTCCTCGTCGAGCTTGTGGGCCTGCAGCGGACGGGCGATTCGGCCGACGGTGCCCCGCAGCGCCGGCGCATGGGCGATCTTTGTACACATGCGTAGTCCCGTCATCAACGCGTCGCGATCAGCCCCGGCATCGTCGGTGAGGTATCGAGGGTCGATCAGCGGATCGTCATAGGGGTTGGCAGTGCGCAGGGTGATCGTTCCGCGACTCTGCGGCTTGAGCAGGATCGGGCCCATCACCACGGCGTGGCCGACGTAGGGGTCCCCGATTCCCTCATCGAAATATGGTGCGGGAGCGAAGATCAGCTCGAGATCCGGCAGCTCGAGATCTTGTCTGCTCCTGACGAAGCCGTAGGCCTCTCCCACATTCGAGGTGAGCATGCCCCGCCGACGCACGAGGTAGTTCAGCAATTCCGGCAGTTTCTGCGCATCGAACAGCGAGTCGTAGGGCACGTCGAACCCCAACGGAACGACGAGGTGGTCGAGCAGGTTGGCTCCCACCTCCGGCGAGTGCGCGATGCTGTCGATCCCGTGCATCGCGAGCTGGTCGTGGTCACCGATTCCGGAGAGCATCAGCAGCTGTGGGGAGTTGATCGCCCCGGCGCACAGCACCACCTCGCGGCGAGCGGTGGCCACGGCACGGCCGCCCTTGCCGTCGAACTCGACGCCGATCGCGCGGTCGCCGGCAAGCACCACCCGGGTCGCGGTGGCCTCGGTCAGCACTGTCAGGTTCTTGCGTCTGCGGATCGGCTTGAGATAGGCGTCGGCGGCACTCCATCTGGCGCCCCGCCGTTGCGTCACCAGCGTCTCGCAAAACCCTTGCGGCTCATCCTGATTTGGCGCCTCTACGCGATACCCGCATTGCTGTGCCGCGGTGAGCCAATCAGCTGTTGCAGCCCGCGGGCTGCGCTGGCGCGAGATGACGAGTGGGCCTGATTCGATGCCGCGCAGGTACGGTTGGAGGTGAGCGTAGTCCCACTGCTCGCCTGCATGCTCGCCCCACTCGTCATAGTCGGCGGCAAAACCGCGCACCCACATCATCGCGTTCATCGAGGATGAGCCGCCGAGCATCTTGCCCCGAGGCCAGTAGATTCGGCGCCCGCCCAGACCAGGCTGCGGCTCCGTCAGATAGTCCCAATCGAGCGGGCCACGCATGAGTTGGGGGAAAGCGGCGGGGATGTGAACGAACTGGTTCTTGTCCCGCTTACCTGCCTCAAGAACGACAACCTGCACAGAGGGATCGGCGCTGAGACGGTTGGCCACGACAGCGCCGGCAGAACCAGTTCCCACGACGACGTAATCGGCCTCCACGACCGGCAGTCTAAACGCGTACCGGTAGCGGGGAGTCAGTCAGATCCAGTTGCGGCCAACTCGATGTGCTGGGCGCAGCGGACTCCTGCATAGCGCTGTGGACTACACGTCAGGATGATGACCTGGCTGCCGCTTGCGACCGTGTCGAATACCTGGGCCATCTTCGTCAGGCGTTCGGTGTCGGTGAAGCCGAGTGCGTCATCGATCACGACCGGCACGGCGTCCTCCTTGGCAACCAGGGCGGCGCCGGCCAACCTTGCGACAATCCCCAGCTGCTCCTTGGCTCCCCCGGATAGCGACTCGTAAGGGACTGTGCGCCCCGACAACGTGCGATGTCCAATGCGCAACTCGCTGTCGACGTCCACCTCAAAGGTCTCGCCGAATACGAGGCGCCCCAACCGTTCCACCTCACTGCGGAACGGGTCGACGTAACGCTGCCGCATTGCCTGACGGTGACGACCCATGACTGTGCTCAGCAGACGCGCGGCTCGGGCTCGGCGCTGCACTCGCGCGAACTGCCCTGCGGCATGCTGGTGGTCGGCCTCGGCGGCGTCCAGCCTGCCTTTGCGCCCCTCGGTCCCGTACACGTTCAGCGCAATGGCGATCTCACGCAACGCCGCGGCGGCCTGGTCGTGTCGCTGCTGAACGCCGACGGCGTCACGCTCTGCGTCGGCGAGCTCTGCGGTCACGAGTTCTGGGTGGTGGCGGGCCAGTTCGTTACCGAGCGAGGCAACGAGCTCGGCGGCCTTTGCCGACGTTTCGGCGTCAGCTTCGGCCTTAATGGCCAGCTGGTCGTCGCTGGCGGCCCCGCGTTCGGCGTCAAGACGCTGACCTGCCAGGGCCAACTCATCCTGGGCGGCCTGCCACTTCTCTTTGGCGCGGGCCGCCCGAACCCCACGCTCGGAGTGCAACTTGGCCGCCTCTTCGGCGAGCCTGCGGTGCGTCTCGCAATCCCGCACGGCCTGCTGGTGCGCGGTGGTGGCGGCGTCGAGTTCGGCGCGTAGTTCAGCGGGCTCCTGCGGTGATGCTGTCGCGGAGTTCCACAAACCATCTTCAATGGGCAGACCGGAGCACAGCTCAGACAGCTGCGACCGCAGGTCATCGGCATCACCCTCCCGGGCCAGCGCATCGAGAATCCCCCGCAACCGCTCACCGGTGTTGAGCAGGTCGCGCCGGCGCTCCTGCAATGCACGTGCTGCACAGACATCGGGGGCACCCGCTTGCTGCAGAGCCGCCGACAGCGCCGCCTGGGCGGTGTCGAGCGCCGCTGCGGTGGCGGCGGCCGAAGCGCCGGGCGTCACTTGTACAGAAAGCACACCGGGAACCTCGATCCCCGCCGGTCCGCTGAGGGCCGCAGACCATGCAGCACCGGGGCGCAAGGTGATGGGCTCGCCGCCGATCCGCAGCTCCAGATCGGCCTCGGCGACCAGCTCGACATGGGACGAGGCTTGTTCGGCGGCGGCAACGGCGCGGCTGAGCACGCCCGCGGCATCCTCGATGGTCTGCATCAGCTCATCGGTAACCGTGCTCGCCGCAAGGTCGCGCTGAACCACATCGAGGGCACCTTGATGGGACTCGATTGCGCTGATTCGACCGGTGAGTTGCTCGACCAGGGCCCCATCTGTCAGTCGCTGCACAGCGCTACGGGCGGCCTCGACGCGGGCCTGGCCAGCCTCAAGCGCTGACCGCGCCTGCCCGGCAGCCTCGTCGGCAGCCACCTGCGCCTCACCGGCGGTCGCCAGTTCAAGTGCCGCTTCGTCGGAGGCGGTTTGCAGGCCCGCGATCGCCGAAACCCGCCCGTCGATATCTGCGCGTGAGCGGCGCCGCTCGGTGAGGGCCGCCATCGACGCAGACAGCGTCGACTTCGCCGCATCGGCGACAACGACGGCCTGGTCGAGCTCACCGCTGACGTTGGCGACCGACTGGGCAGCGGTGCGCGCGAGCGTGAGTCGCTCGGCGGCCCGAGTGCTTTCGTCGGCTAATGTCGCCAGCTCATCGGTGAGGGTGGAGTGGGTTCGGACCGCCTCGTCAACCTCGGCGATTGCCGCAGCGCACTTGGTCACGTCCTCGTCGGTGGACTGAAGCCTGCCGATCGCGGCAGCCCATTCCCCGGTCGGCCGCCCCGTCGCGGTGAAGTAGCGCCGGTACTCCTCAGCGATCCGGTCGATCAGCAGAGTGTCGACACTCCCACAGCTTCCAGCCAACGGATCAGCGGCGTCGTCGACCTCACCGGCCACCACGTCGAGCGCCCGGGACAGTGCGTTGCATCCCGAAAGATCCGGGGCCGAGGTCGGCGCCGACTGCAGCACCCGCTGCGCCTGCCAAAGATCGAGGTCGACACTTTCGCTGAGCATGGCCCACACCCGTTCGTGGGCTTCGTCACCGGTGAGCTGCTCGCGCCGTGGCGCCAACAGCGTCAACTCCGTCTCGGTACCCTTGTGAAAACGCTTGCGGTACACGAACCGGTAGGGGCCGGTGGAAATCTCAGCTGTCACTTCGGCGCCGACATCAGCATGGGTGGGCTTGACCCGTTTAACTTCCTTCTTGGCCGATCGATCCTTAGCCTGCAGCAGCAGGTCGAGCGCCTCCAGCATCGAGGTCTTACCGGTCTCGTTGGGCCCGCTGACGATGACGACGCCGTGGTCGGGGAACTCGATGTCGCGGTGGGTGATACCGCGGTAGTTCGTCAGAGTCAGTCGGTGCAACTTCATGCCGCACCCCCGTCAGCGAGCCGCAGCAGCAGAGCCAGTGCGGCCCGCGCGTCGTCGGCGTCATCGTCGGTCGAACGCGCAGTCGCCACCAGCTCGTCCACCGCGGCCGCGGCGAACCCCCCGATACCAAGATCGTCAAACTCTCCGTCGGCGGGCAGCACGGCGATGTCGGTCCGCGCGTCCCACGGAACGAGTGCCGCGAACAGACGCGCGTAACGGTCCAGACAAGCATCCAGCGCGGCCCTGTCGGTGACGGTGAGTGAACCTGTGAGACCCAACCGAATCACTGTGCGTTCTTTATCGGGTATCAGGTCGAGGTTGATATCGAGGTCGGCGATGTCACGACCGTCGTCCACCGCATGGCACAGCGAGACGAATCTCCAGCCACCGATGCGGCGGGCGTCGACCTGTACGGATCGCCGCGGATCGGATTCGTCGATATCGACGACGAGCACCTGCCCAGGGTCGGGCTCGATATCGTCGTAGTTCGTCGCCTCCGGCGAGCCCGAGTACCAAATTCGACCGGTGGATCCCACTGCCATCCGGGAGTGCTTATCTCCCAGTGCGACATAGTCCACCGCGCGGCGGGCGATAGCGGCCTCAAGTGCTGCGAGCCTGATCAGCGACGCACGCTCCTGGTCGGGAACGAGGATATCGACCGCCCCATGGCCGACGACGATGCGGGTGAGCTCATCGGCCGGTGAAGCATCGAGGCCGTCAAGGACACCGACAACTTCACCAACGAGATCGGCGGTCGGCGCCTTTGAGTACCACGGCGCTGCCACCAGCTGCAGCCCCGGCCGCACCTCGTGGATTCCCGGTCGGTCGAGCACGACCACGTTGTCGGGTCGTTCGGCGCGAAACAGGGCGCTGGTGTACACCGACGAAGCGTCCAGCGGGTCGTGGTTGCCGGGAAGCAGGTACACCGGCACCTCGATGCCGCGCATTGCCTCCAGCGACTGGCTGACGTCGCGGGGAGCGAGCTGGTTGTGCTCGAAGACATCACCGGCGACGACCACGAACTCGGCGCCGACGTCACCGGCAAGCGGGCCCAAAGCAGCGACGGCGGCGCGCCGCGCGGCCGAATACCTCGGTTGCGCCTCCCCGTTGAGGAAGTGGCGGGTCATTCCGAGTTGCCAGTCGGCAGTGTGCAGAAACCGCATCTCAAGCCCTCCTTCCCCACCAATTCACCGGCCCATTTGCCATGGCACCGCGAGTGTAGAGCGGCCCGCCGACAACTCCGGGGAAGTGCACCGGCATGCCGTTGCGAGTGAGTGATCTTTAGTGGTCACGCGACTCGCACCCCATCTCGGGGTTGTTCCCCGGCCGGGTGGCCGGTTCCCTTCCGCGCTTCACAGCCACCAGCCCGGCCAGGCCGGGTCTTACGGTCGGCTCCACGCTTAACGGCGGCCCCAACTGGGCCGACGGCGCTAGATGGTTCCTCGTAGCGCGCGAGGTTCACAGCGGCGCAGTCATCACGCTGGTGCGACACCGAACATGACTCACATGTCCAGTGTTCGTCCCAGCCGATGTCCTGGACATGCTGGCAGGCATGGCAGGTTTTCGGCGACGGGAACCAGCGGTCAGCGACCACCAG
>Ga0209991_10000274_pt1 | contig 23016 bp, 20 predicted proteins | sample ChitaG_FD_183167 | JGI IMG/M metagenome (GOLD analysis project Ga0209991, IMG submission 183167) | Deep subsurface microbial communities from South Pacific Ocean to uncover new lineages of life (NeLLi) - Chile_00310 metaG (SPAdes)... | ecosystem: Environmental > Aquatic > Marine > Oceanic >... | reverse complement strand
GGGGGATTTCACCAGAGAGAAATTAAATAAATTCACAAAGCATACAGATTTTTTTGATAAATCAGGAATGGAAAGAATGCTTGAGAACACCAGAGGCGACAAATTATGGTTCTTACTTAATTTTGTCTTATGGTATGAGGAATGGATATGGTGATAGAGTAATAAAAAAGTTTAAAAGTACTTTAAGGGGAAAAAGTTAAAATGAAAGTTTTTGTTTTGGGACTTGATGGTGCTACCTTTGATTATATTGACATTTTAATTAACAGAGAACCTTTGGTGAATTTTAAAAAATTAAAAGAAGAAAGTTCTTGGGGTAGTAATAAATCTATTTTGCCACCGTTTACTGCAGCGGTATGGGCGTCAATTTATACAGGGAAAAACCCTGGCAAGACAGGCATAATGGATGGAATGACCAGTAAAAAAGTTAGAAGATTCGACAATATTATTCCTTACAGTGCTCGTTTAATAGGAGCAGCTACTCTCTGGCAGTGGCTCAGTAAGTATGGCAAGAAAAGCATTTTGATTAATTGTCCTATGACCTACCCTGCCGAACCACTAAATGGTTATCTTATCAGTGGATTTGACACGCCGTTAGGAGTAAAAGAGATATGTTATCCTGCCAACTTTATTGACGAATTAAGAAACAGTGGGATAAATTATGACCTCGTTCAAAGACAACATAAATTAGCAATAAATGCTAATCTGTGGAAAGGAGCTATGAATATAGAGAATTATATATCCGATATTGAAAAACTCATTGAAAAGCAGTATAAAATAATTGCTCACATTATGAAATACTACCAATGGGACTTTTTCATGACTGTTTGTCAAGTTACGGATTTTATTGCTCATCGTACGCAGGATATAAATAGTTTGGTAAGAGTTTATAGCGCAATCGATAAGTTTATTGGAAAGATTATAAACAATCTCGATAATGATACTATTTTTATAATTATTTCTGACCATGGTTTTCAAAAAGTTAAAAAGATAGTAAGTTTGAATAAAATTTTAATAGAGCATGAACTAATGAAATTCAAGAGGGAATTGGCAAAGGAATGTTTTTCTGTAATTGCGGCTCGAATTGAAAAATTAATTAGCTTGGATATTAATACTAAAATGTTAGAAAATTTATGGGCTGTTTTTCCCGGATGGTTAAAAAGGTTACTTTCATATCCAATAATTAAAATGAAACCACGTTTTTCCAGATATACTTCAAATATAGATTGGGAAAAAACATTCGTTTACAAGATAAGTAGTATGGGGCCTTTATATATAAATCTAAAAGGAAGAGATAAATGGGGCACAGTTAAGAAAGAAGATTACGAAGAAATGAGAAAAAAGATAATAGATTTGTTTTCAAAATTTAAAGACCCTGAAACCGGTGAGAAAATATTTCCTGCGATTTATAAAAGTGAAGAAATATATAAAGGTCCTTTCGTCAATATAGGCCCAGATTTAGTTATTCAATGGAACGATAATGGTATAGTTTATTTTGATAACCTGCCAGAAGAAAAAATATTCTCCCGGACAAATGTTAATTTTGGTTTTCACAGTACTAATGGAATATTTATGATTAAAGGAAATAAGATTAAACATGGCTACAGGATTTCAGACGGTGTCTCAGTAATGGATTTTATGCCCACTGTATTATATTTGTTGGGTTTGCCGATATCAGAAGAAGTTGATGGGAAACCATTACTTTCAGCAGTAAGGGAAGAGTTCATAAAAAGAAATCCTGTTAAATATACTGCTGAACAGTACAAGAAGAAAGTAACTGATAAAGGTAGAGATGAAAGAAGTCCTGAAGAGATAGAAAGTATAAAAGAAAAATTAAGAGGTTTAGGTTATATTGACTAAAGAAGAAATAATAGGTTCCAATGATGTCTGGGTAACCGGAAGAAAAGCTGTTATAGGCAGTATATGGTTGAGTATTTCCAACTATATCTGCTTTATCATAAATTTTGGCGGAGGAATATTACTTGCCAGATTACTTATGCCTGAAGACTTTGGTATTGTTGCATTATCTGTTTCCATTGTAACAATATTTCGTTCACTTTCAGGTTGGGGTTTTAGTGTCGCAGTTATAAAAGAAGAAAAAAATGTACAGGAAGTTGCAAACAATATCTTTTTTATCTCTTTTATAATGAATTTTGCAATTTTGGGATTAATATTTTTATCAGTGATATGGCTAAGTAATTTATATAGTAAAATTACAATTGTGGTACTTCTTATTATTGCCATTTTTCACACATTAAGGTCGTTGTCGTTTGTTTATTCTGCGGTCATCAGAAAATATATGCAATTGAGAAAAGAGGCTTTGATAATGATAAATGCTACAGTTTTTTCTATGGGAGTAGGTATACTCTTGGCCTTTAGTAAATATGGGGTATGGAGTCTGTTGTGGAGGGAAGTCACTTTCTCGGCACTTATTTTTTGCGGTAATTTTTTATTTAGTCCTTTGAGATTAAAATTTTCTGTAAATAAAAAAATAATAAAAGACTTTTTTAATTTTGGAAGAAATATATTTTTTAGTGGTCTTTCAGAGAATATTTTGAACAGAACTGATAGAATCGTTGTTGGTTCACTTACTGGAATAGCGCCTCTAGGTCTATATAATAGAGGATTATATATATCAAATATGTACAATAATCTAATAGGTGGAGTTAAAGGGGCTCTCCTTCCTACATTTTCCAATATAAAATCAAATAAGAAGTTATTAGAAGATACTTACACAATTGTGATGAGAACTATTATGCATATTTTAATTCCTTTTTTCCTTGTTTTAGGGTTACTTTCAAAAGAAATAATACTATTTTTGTATGGAGAAAAATGGCTAAAAGTAGCACCAATTTTCATTATTTTAATAATCTATGGCTGTTTAGCTCCTCTTTTTGATGTAAATAAATTACTCCATTTTGCACTTGGAGATTCAAAAACTGTTGCTAAAACACGTTTATTGCAGGTAGCATTTTTTTTACCGGCTATATTCTTATTTACATACTTTGGAGGGATTAATGGAGCAGCGATATGTTTGGGTATTATGACATCTATGGGATTTATAGTATTACTATTAAGTTCTGCTAAAAAGATTACAGTTAGATATTTTGATATTTTTCTATTGCCGATTCTGCCTGCAGGTATTGCTTTTTTTATGTTTTTATTATTTAAAGAAAAAATATTTGCACTACCTAGTCTCTTCGGCAAGCTAATGGTTTCTTCAATATTTATATTAATTGTTTATGTGCTAAGTAGTTTTATAATTGAAAAAAAAGCATTGTTTAAAGAAATTAGATTAGTTTCAAAAATCATAAAAAAGCAATTGAAATAAGTAAAATAATCATAAGAAAGGAACAAAAAATGAAAGTTATTATTTCTTGTTGTGGATGGTTTCATGCTCGACATGCTGCATTTGTAGCAGAAAAAGCGGGTATACTTTCATTGTATATTACTACGAATCTCCGATATTCAAAAGTTTCTCCAAAGCTGACTAAAAAAATTCCACTGATAGAAAATATACACGCCTATGGAATAAAATTAACTCCTTATCCTTTAAGACAATTAACAGGTGATTATTTAAATCGTATTAAAAAGGCAATTTTTGATGAATTGGTGTCGAAATATGTAGATAGAAATAGCCGGATATTTCATGGTTTTACTGCACTTCAACCAAAATGCTATAAAAAAGCAAAGGATTTTGGGATGAAAACAATTATAGATTGGGCCATTGCTCATCCCCAGTATAACGAAAATATTCTTAGTGAAGAATATAAGCTCTATAGAATACAATTAAGAAAAGAAGGAAAATACTGGAGAGAAAGAAAATCGAAGGAGTTTGCAAAAGCAGATTTCATTATGGTTCCTTCCGGATTTGTGAAAGATACATTTATTGCTATGGGAGGAGATAAAGAAAAGATAATTGTTAATCCTTTTGGTGTGGATTTGTCTATGTTCTATCCCAAGAAGAAAACAGACAATAAATTTCGCATTATTTTTGCCACCAGTCTAATGCCCAGAAGAGGAATTATTTATCTCTTGCAGGCTGTAAAAGAGCTCAGATTAAAAAACAGTGAACTCCTCTTGGTTGGAGGAATTCGTCCAGAATATGAAAAAGTTATGAAAGCTGTTCTTCATAAGTATTCTGGTTTATTTCGATATGTAAAGTGGACACCACATTCTGAGCTGATAGATTACTATTCTAATGCTTCAATCTTTGTTAATCCTTCTCTTTCTGAGGGAAGTTCATATTGGGTGTATGAAGCGATGGCTTGCGGGATACCTGGGATTGTTACGCCAAATGCAGGCACTGTGATTCGCGACGGTGTAGAAGGATACATTTTTCCTATAAGAAATGTGCAGGGTTTGAAAGAAAAAATTCTTTTACTCTACGAAAACGAAGAATTCAGGCAACATATGGGCAGGAATGCCCTTGAGACAGCCAAGCGAATGACTTGGGAAGCATATGGAGAACGGCTTATCAATTCCTACAAGCAGATATGTGGAGATAAATGAAAGTCCTAGAGTTCATTCTCTAAAAAAGCTAAGATGGGTAGTGTAAGAAACATATTACGTGAAAATTTTACGTAAGAAATTATGTAAATAATTTAGTGAATTTATATAAAGAGGTATTAAAAAATGAAGAAAACAGAATTATTAAATCCTATTAAGGTAACAAATGCTGTTTTTAACAGATTTTTTCAAATAATTTTCAATTGGAAGCGCAAACAGTTAATAACAAGTTTAACTGGAGCAAAAATAAGTGATATTAATAGATTTTTAAAAGAAATAAAATTGGGAGATAATTTTATGGCAGCTTTAGAAAAGAAATTTCGGGTCAGGAAATTCATAAAACAAGACTTTATGATATTTCGTAAAGGTGGAACAATGTTTTTCCATACTTTGACAATGTATGTATTAACTAGAATAATAAAACCAGAGATTGTTGTAGAAACTGGAGGTACACCTGGCAAATCTTCAGCTTTTATACTCAAGGCTATGGAAGTTAATAACAAAGGTACTCTTTACACTATCGATTTACCTCCCACAGATTTAAAAAAATGGGATGAAATTGTAGAATCACCTTCAAGTGTTTCTTGGCATAATATTTTGCCCCAAGGGGAGAGTAGTGGATGGATTGTTCCCGATGAGTTGAAAGATAGACAGAAGATTCTCATAGGTAAATCTTCCGACCGCCTCTTTCCATTACTTAAGGAACTCAAACAGATAGATATGTTTATTCATGATAGTGAACACAGTTATGAGAATATGTTATGGGAGTATCATACAGCATTTCCTTTTATAAGAGTGCGAGGGATACTGCTATCTGATGATGTTGGTTTGAATGAATCTTTTAATGACTTTTGTAAAGAAGTTAATTGCAGGTCTCAAATAATAAGCGGGTTGGGAGCAATAAAAAAATAAAAATTCTTATTATTCGAAGTACAGGATTGAGTTTATGTAATCATACTGGATGGTTCTATCATAAATTCCTAAATAGATATCAAGACAAATTGATGAATTTTATGAGTTAATTTTGAATAAAGGAGTAAAAATGGGTAACAAAAAATCTCTAATTCAGGAATTTTATGAATCGGACAGATTAGATAGAACGGAAGCTGGTAAAAGATCCGATAAAGAAGCAAGAGAGTTAAAGAAATTTGGTGGTAAGAATAATTTAGTATTAGACGCTGGCTGTGGAAATGGGATTGTCGCCGAGTTGATTTCAAAAGAAGGCAATCGAGTTATTGGTACTGATATTTCTCTAAAAAATATTGCGCTTGCGAGAAAAAGAAATATAGAAGCAATCCAACATGATTTAGTCCAGCCATTTCCTTTTAAAGATGAAACCTTTGATCGAATATGTTGCCTTGGCGTTTTAGAACATTTATTCTTGCCTGAAAGAGCATTGCAGGAAATGTATCGTTGTTTAAAAAAGGACGGACAGATTCTTATATATACAGCGAATGATGCTTTTTGGAGAAACAGAGTAGTATTTTTATGGGGAAGGATGCTTTTTGTTGAAACAATCAATAATAAATTATGGCCATGGGAGCATCCTCATATAAGATTTTTCAATTTAAGATATTTAAAGAAATTATTGACACGTTGTAATTTCAGAATAATTGCAATTAAGGCTACCTATGTTGATTTTCCGGGAGCGTTGATTCCTTACGTACCTTTTCCAGTTAAAGTGATTTTATACTTATTGCAAAGAATTACTCATGGCTGTGAATTTTTATCTAATATATTTCCCTCACTATTCTCTGGTAGCTTAAATGTGTATGCTGAAAAGAAATAGTCTACAACTGATAGGAAGGAGCAATTAATGAAGGTTTTGATTATTCGAGCCACTGGCAAAGAAAAGGATAATGACCCAGGTTGGTTCTATCATAAAGCATTGGATCGATTAGGATATGAAAATATTATGTTTAATCATCGAAAGATTGTGGAAGAGAAATTAGTATTAAAAAGGCTAATTAATCGAGTTTCTAAAAGAATAATATCTAAGGGTTTAATCGATTTATATAAGTCAGCAAACAAAATGCTCATTAAGCAGATTGGATTTTTTAAGCCGGATTTGATTCTTGATGTAAGCGGCAAAACAACCGTTCACGAGCTGGTCAAATGGATAAAGGAAAAATTTAGGAAAACTTTGATTATAGGACATTTCAATGATAATCCCTTATTTTACGACCCTCCATTTAGCACGATTCCCTATTACGATCGTTTCTTTGTAAAGGATACCTATGTTTTAGAACAGTTAAGGAAATTAGGAGCCAAGAATGTATATTATTTGCCTCAAGCTTGCGACCCAGATTCACACAGGCCGATAGAGAATATGACTAAAGTAGAAAGGGATTATTATGGAAGCGACTTGTCTTTCGTTGGGTCAATGTATCCCTACAGGGCAAAAATTTTTGAAATATTTAGAGATTATGATTTTAAGATTTGGGGTTCTGGTTGGATAGGGAACATCTCTAGGAAATCGGTCGCATATACGAAGCATCAATATAGGTGGGTTGTGGGTAAAGGAAAATCAATGGTCTTTTGTGCATCGAAAATAAACCTCAACACACAAAATCCACAGAATGATATTTTTGGGGTAAGTTCGAAAGTGTTTCAGATAGCTTCGGCAAGAGGATTCCAGATTATTGACAGGAAAAAGGACCTCTCGAATTTATTTAAAATAGGAGAGGAGCTCATATGTTTTAACTCACGGGATGAATTAAAGGAACTTGTTGATTATTATTTAGGACGTCCGCAAGAAAGGGAAATTATTGCAAGAAAATCATATGAAAGAGTTCTAAGAGAGCATACTTTTAGACACCGTTTTGAAGAAATTATGAGATTATGTAAATTTTAATAGAAAAAATGCTTAAACCAATAGTAATATTGAAATATTATTCTTTGCATTGTGAAATATTTACTCCTGGAGACGTTTATTCTTTAATAAATTTAATTGCTTCTGGTGTTAAAAAAGGGGAAAAATGGACTATTATCGTAAACAGATTTATGATAAGTATATAAACGTGGGATTAAGGGAAAGGGTAAACATAACCAAGAAGCAGTTACAACAAATGTCAAGGTGGTATAAAAAGGCGATTGGACGATTTCCACCTAAAGATAAGCAGGCAAGAATTCTTGATTTAGGCTGCGGGAATGGGGCATTTCTTTACTTTCTTAAAAGAGAAGGGTACAAGAATATTCTGGGTATAGATGTAAGTCCTAAGCAGATTGAACTTGCAAAGAAAATTGGAATAAATGGAGTAAAATGTCAAGATGTCTTAGATTTCTTAAAAAATAGCGATGAAAAATTCAATGTGATTACAGCATTTGATTTGATTGAACACTTCCGAAAAGATGAATTTCTATTACTATCCAAATTGGTCTACAGGGCCCTTAAGGCACAAGGTTTATTTATTCTAAGAACAATAAATGGAGAAACTCCATTTTCAGGAAGGCTTAGATATGCAAATTTGACACACGAGATTTGCTTCACTCGGAGAAGCATTTCCTCAGCTCTCCTGAATGCGAATTTTAAGAAAGTAAAAGACCTTCCTGCTTATCATTATTTTCCCGAGGGAATTAGAAGCAGTATAAAGTTTACCATCTGGAAAATAATCGAGTTTGGGTTAAGGATTTATATGATGGTGGAGACTGGAAATTTTAAGGATAATTACATTTTCACCCAAAATCTATTAGGAGTTGACTATAAATGAAGACACTAATTTTTACCTATGAAATCTTTCCCATGCCGGGTGGCATTCAAAAATATATCCATACATTGTCAAAGGCATTAGGAGAAATTTTCAGTAAAGAAAATGTCGGAGTAGTCCCCTTTTTTGGGAAATATAGAGAAGCAAGAGATTATAAATTGTTTCTACAAATTGCGCATTTTCCTGAGTGTCTAAAGAGATTCACTCACACACCTCTTCTTATGTACGCGATTAGAAAAGTAAAGGCAGATATTATAATTTTTAACCATATATCTTTTTCTAAATATTATTGGTTTTTAGAAAGATGGAAAACGCCTTATACGGTAATTGTATATGGAATAGAAGTTTGGGGCGAGCTTGACTGCCGGGAAGTGGAATTTCTTAAAAATGCTCGTTTTATAATCTCAATCAGTGAGTTTACAAAACAAGTGCTTGTGGAAAAGGGAATTGATGCAGAGAAAATAAGAATACTATATTTCGGTATTGATAGTATGAAGTTTAGACCTATTCCTGAAGTGAGAACCAAGATGGGGATAGATTCAAAAAATATCCTTCTTACAGTATGCAGATTAGATGCCAGCCAGAGGCGCAAGGGTTACGACAAAATAATTGAACTTCTTCCAGAATTAAAAAAAGAGATTCCAAATATTGAATACAGAATAGTGGGCGATGGAACCGATAGAAAACGGATTGAGAGACTAGCCAAAGATTTAGGTGTAATAGACAAGATTTCATTTCTCGGCTCGATTACTGATGAAAATTTACTAATAGAGCAGTACAATATCTGCGACATTTTTATTATGCCCAGTGAATTCTATATTGGAAAAGATAAAGTTACCGGTGAAGGTTTCGGCTTTGTTTATCTTGAAGCAGGTGCCTGTGGCAAGCCGGTGATTGCCGGTAGAGGTGGTGGTTGCCCAGAGTCTGTAAAGGATGGTGTAACTGGTTTTCTTGTGGACCCTGACGATAAAAAAGCCTTGCACGAGGCTATCGTAAAAGTATTAAAGGATAAAACTCTGGCAGAAGAGATGGGCAGAGCAGGAAGGAAAAGAGTGGAACAGGAATTTTCATACGAAGTTTTTGTGGAAAGGGTAAAAAAGATATTTCTATGAAACTCTTATTTATTGGGCACACTTATATAGTAAAGGTCAATCGCCAAAAATTGTCTGAACTGGCGAAAATACCAGAAATAGAACTCTTTCTTATTATTCCACGATCGTGGCCGCATCCATTATTTAAGTACAGGCATAAAGCGGAAATTAAAGGAGATGAACCTTTTCAAATTTTTGCCTTGAAAACTATTCTTGAAGGCTTGGAAGGGAAATACTCATATATAAGACTGGGCACGATATTAAAAAAAATTAAGCCGGATATAATTCAAGTAGAACAGGGAGCAAACGCTCTTTCATATTTTCAGGCCTTAATGCTGAGAAATTTCCTGTCCTCTCATGCAAAAGCATTATTTTTTACCTGGATGAATATTCCTTATTACAATGGTCCATTTTTTTCTTTGATAGAGAAATTTAATCTGAAAAACTCTGCAGGAGCGATTTGTGGAAATAAAGGAGCGAGGAAGGTTTTAAGAAAAAAAGGTTTTGGTAAGCCTATAAAAATAATCCCACAGCTTGGTGTAGATACGGAGATATTTAAAAAACTGGATATGAGTAACTTAAAAAAAAGATTAGGATTAAACAGTTTCATTATTGGGTATGTGGGTCGGTTAGTTAAACGGAAAGGACTTATTACTTTAATCCATTCGTTGGAAAAGAAAAAAAGGGATTGGCAGTTACTCCTGGTTGGGAGAGGAGATTTGAGTGAAGAAATAATTAGATTATCCAATACTTTGGGCATAAGAGAAAAGATTATTATTGTCGACGCAGTACCACATGCCAGAGTAGTAGAGTATATTAACTGCATGGATTTATTGGTATTGCCATCACTTAAAGAACAGTATGAGCAATTTGGTCATGTTTTGATTGAAGCAATGGCTTGCGAAGTGCCGGTTATTGGTTCCACTTCGGGAGAGATTCCTAATGTAATTGGTGATGCCGGCCTTATTTTTGAACAAGGGAATGTTGACGACCTTTATCAAAAATTATTACTCCTAATGGAAAATGAGTCGTTACGTAGAGACCTTGCTAAAAAAGGGAGACAGAGAGTTTTAGAAAAGTATACCCATAAAAAGATTGCTGAAGAATTATACAAATTTTATAAAATGTTATTATTTGGAAGAGGCTGATTTGGGAAACAAAGGTAGAGAATTTTATGAGAAGTACTTTATGGAAAAAAACTATCCCATATTCCTCTGGGATGTGGGTGCATGGGCTACTCGCAAAGCGGTTAGAGATAAGGTTACTCATCGATCGGGAAGATTACTGGAATTGGGATGTGGGCTGGGTATATTCCTTCGAGAAATGATGCCCCAGTTTGAGTGTTGGGGTATGGATATTTCATCTGCTACTCTGGAAATCGCAAGAAAATATTCAAGTCCTAAGATTAATTTCATTCAGGGAGACATTCGGAATTTACCGTTTCTAGATAGTTTTTTTGATGTAATAACCAATTCTCACACTTTAGAGCATATTCCTGATGACCAAAAAGTTATCGAAGAAGTTTATCGAGTATTAAAACCAAAAGGAGAATTTATTATATGGGTTCCTGGAGGAATAAGTGGAAAGTCCGATAGACAATCACTTAAAGAGCGAGGACACTTGAGAGTGTATAATAGTGCCAGGTTTCGTAAACTATTTTCAAAATTTCCAGATTTTAAAATTGTAGAAATTGCCTATATGCATAGAATCCATAATTTAATTTGGAATCAAACAAAGCGGCTCTTGAGATATCCGAATTTCATAATAAAGTTAATTAAAAGAGATGAAAAAAGCATTTATCAAAGAAAGCTTTATCAGAAAAGAATCTTTCCATTTATGGTGAGAGCATTGGATTTTTTTGATTCATTGGTTAATAAAAAGGAAAAAAGTGTTTTTAACTATTTCAAATGGTCGCCATATAATGTTTTACTACGAGCAGTGAAGGGTTAAAAATAAGATGAAAACAATACTCTATATACATCATGGAAAAGGAATAGGCGGAGCACCATTAAGTCTTCTTTATCTGTTAGAGAAGATTGACCAAACCAGGTTTCATCCGGTAATCCTTTTTTTGTATGACTCAGATGTTGTTGATATTTTTCGCCAGAGAAATTATGAAGTTCACATTGCACGGGGATTATATGAATTTTCTCATACAACTATAGAATGGTACAATATTTTTTATCTTCATAGATTTCTTCATAGAATTATTTATTTTGTTCCTTCAATATACAGGAGTTATAGATTGGTGAAGAATTTTTCCCCAGATATTGTTCATCTTAATTCTTCCACACTGGCACCTTGTGCAATTGGCGCCAAATTCGCAGGATGTAAAGTGGTATGGCACATTCGAGAGCCCCTGAGTAAAGGGTATTTGGGAATAAGAAAATCAATACTTAAATGGTTAATTGAGAAATTTTCAGATGCCATTATTACTATTAGTAATTACGACGCGCAACAACTTAAAAAAAGCAATAAAATTCATTTCATACCTAATTTTGTTGATTTTAAAATATTCGATTATTCATTAAATGGCAGGCCTTTTCGTGAGGAATACGGTGTTAAAGATGATGTAAAAACAACAGGAATGTTAAGCGGGGTTACTCCTGTTAGGGGCACGTTGGAGTTTATTAAAGCAATTCCTTATGTAATTAAGGAAGATAAAAACTGCTTTTTTTTTGTGATAGGAAATTTTCCCCAACAAATTAATTTTTTTAAATCTCCGCGAAATGTTATTTATTGGTGGAGAATACGTAAGGTTATAAAAAGAAAAAAATTAAACGAGAAGATAATTTTTACCGGAGTAAGAAAAGATATTCCTAAAGTTATTGCCGGATTAGATATGGTAGTTTTCCCTTCTATAATTCCTCAGTTTGGTCGTCCTTTAATTGAAGCAGGGGCAATGAAAAAACCAGTAGTTGCCTGGGACCTGGGGGGACAAAATGAAATCGTCGTTGATAATGTTACTGGAAAGCTTGTGTCTCCTGGTAATCCTGAATTGCTTGCCCGGGCAATTTCGAAAATTCTTGGAGATAAAGAATTGGCAAAAAGTATGGGCGAGGAAGGATATAAAAGAGCAAAAGAGCTTTATGACGCTGATGTAAATTCTCAAGCGGTATTTAGAATTTATGAAAAAGGATTAAATCCTGGTGAAAAGGAGCTTTAAAAAAAGGCTAATGGATAAACTTGAGAAAATTCTGCAAAGGATGAACAGGCAAAATTATGAGCGTTATATATGAAATTGATGAAAAACAAAGAAAGAATGTTCATTTAGTCTGTATTGGACATTTAGACCATGGTAAATCCAGTATCCTGGGAAGGTTATTTTACGACACAAATAATATTGGAAATGGGGAGATGGAAAAAATAAGAAAAATGGCAAAAGCATTGAATAAGGAAGGTTTTGAGTATGCTTTCATAATGGATCAGATTAAAGAAGAAAGGGCACGGGGTATTACTATTGGTCTTGCTCATAAAAAACTAATTACCAAAAATTCCTCGTTTACCTTTGCTGATGCTCCAGGACATAAAGACTTTATAAAAAATATGTTGGTTGGCGCCTCAGAATCTGATGGAGCTATTTTAGTTGTAGCTGTAGATGAAGGTATCCAATCTCAAACGAAAGAACACTTATTTTTGGTAGACATGTTGGGTTTGACCAGTGTTGTTGTAGTAATCAATAAAATGGACCTTATTGATTTTAAAAAGGAAAAATTTGAAAAATTAACGTTAAACGTTCAAAGACTTTTAAAAAATATTGGTTACATTCCCGAAGAAGTGCCGATAATTCCTTGTTCTGCTTTGTTGGGAGAAAACGTAGTGCAAAAAAGCCAGAAGATGGCTTGGTATAAGGGTCCTACACTTTTAGAGATTTTAGAGAATCTACCGGAAAGAAGTGCTCCCGTCAATCTTCCTTTAAGATTGCCCGTTCAGGATATATATAAAATCAATAGGAAGTATTTTGTAATTGGTCGCCTCTCTTCAGGTACATTAAGTGTGAGAGAAAGGATTATTGTAATGCCTCAAAAATTAGAATGGGAGGTAGAAAATCTGTTCCTTCACGGCGAGGAAATTAAAAAAGCTGAAGCCGAGGATAACATTTATTTATCTCTTAAAGCTTTAGGCAAGAATGATATTAAAAGGGGAAATATAATTGGTAAAAAAGAAGAAATTCCTGCTATTATTAATACTTTTATTGCCCAGATAGTTGTGTTGAATTGTCCCCAAGGAATAATGAACAACTATTCTTGTAACTTTGAGATGCTAACAGAAGATATTCCCTGTAAAGTTAAAAAAATTATTAAAAAGGTTGACACGCAAACTGGCGCTACTACGGAAGAAAATCCTGAAAAAATAGAAGAGAGACAGTCAGCCATTGTAGAAATTGAAACCCATAGCCCAGTTTATATTGAACCTCAAAGAGAAATTCCTCAATTGGCACACTTTAGGTTAGCTAAGGATGGGAAAAAAATTGCTATAGGGGTATGTACAGAGAGGAAATTATGAGTAAATTAATGGTAATGGGAATAGATGGAGCAACATGGAAAATAATTAAACCAAATTTAAACCAGTTGCCACATTTCAAAAAGTTGATGGAAGAGGGAAATTACAAAAGTCTTCTTGTTGAGGACATTGTTCTTTCTCCAGCTATCTGGTGCACAATATTTTCTGGAAAAACTGCCGCCGAACATGGACATAAAAAATTTGTAGTTGATGAAAAACTGCAAAGGAGAGAAGACGTCAAGGTTGATTTTGTCTGGGACATCTTGAATAAAGATTATAACATTAAGGTGCTTCAAGTCCCATTTATAATGCCTCCCTATAATTTTAACTGTGATTATAAACCGATTGAGTATGGAGCTTCTTATGATTTAAATGAGATAGGGAAAGATATGGATAATTTAACTATTAAGGCCTTAGAAATCTTGGAAGAAAATCCGGATATTTTTATCATTGTTTATAACACTTTAGATAGATTACAACATTTTCACTGGGGAGAACCTATCATCCTGCCTTGGTATCAAAAAATGGATAAAATTGTAGGAATGTTAAGTAAATACGGAGAAAAACTTATAATTGTTTCTGACCATGGTTTTTGTTCCCGAGGAGAAGCTAAGGTCCAGACATTGCCTGACAAAAGCAGTAAAGGTGAACCTTTAAAAGGTGATCATCATGAAGAAGCATTGTTAATTACCAAAAATATTGATTATCCAATAAATGGACACAAAGATATCTCTAATGCTATATTAAAGGAGGTGAGTAAATAAAAAATGCAAGACAAATTAGAATCTCAATCAGAATTTATTATAAAAGAGGCTATGGCAAGATTTAAAAATCCAGCTTTACTTTGGGCTGGGGGTAAGGATTCAACAGCGATGTTAACTATAGCTCGAAAAGCTTTTGCCAAACTTCCAAAATTTCCCTGGCCAGTAGTCCTTCTGGATACTGGTTATCAATTTACTGAGACGTATGAATATATGGAAAAGTATGCTAAACAGTGGGGTTTAAATTTTATTCGCTATAAAAATTTGAAAGCATTGGAAGAAGGGATAAATCCTTTTACTACGAATCATTTTCATTGTTGTAATAAATTAAAGACTGAAAATTTAGCCAATTTAATAAGAGAATTCAAATTTGATGCTATATTGGTAGCGATTAGGTGGGACGAACATGGAGTTAGGGGAAAAGAAAGCTTTTTTTCCCTAAGAGAAAATCCTGACCATACGAGAGTTCACCCGATGCTTAATTGGGCAGAAAGACAAATCTGGAGTTATTTAAAAAAGAATAAAATTCCTTACAACCCACTGTATGACCGGATAGAACATGGTAATTTAATATTTCGCTCAATTGGATGTTGGCCTTGCACTAAACCGATTCCTAAAGACCAAGTCGAAGAAAGAGGGGGAAGGGCTTTAGATAAGGAAGAATTAATGGAGGATTTAAGAGCTTTAGGTTATATGTGATGGTGAATAAGCAATTGAATTTTAAGTAGGAGAAATGGGAATTGAAGCTATTATCTTAATAATACTAGCAGGATTTGTCTGTGAACTTATCGATGCTTCAATGGGAATGATGTATGGAACTATTCTTTCACCTGTACTCATTATTATTGGCTTTGACCCTTTATTGGTAGTGCCATCAATTTTGATTTCTCAAGCTATAGGTGGTTTTATAGCCAGTGTATTTCATCAGCGGTTTAAAAATGTAGATTTTGAATTAAAAACTAAAAATCCAAGAATTATAATGAGAAAATTGGCCGAATTAGGATATATCGAGACTTTTAGAAAAGAAACAACTAAAGATTTAAGGGTTGTTTTTTGCATAATAGTTTTTGGGGTTATTGCCACGGTTATTGCAGCATTAGTAGCTGTAAATATTCCCAAAATAGTTTTGAAAACTTATATTGGTGCACTGGTTATTGTTATGGGAACAACACTTCTTTTAAGGATTAATTTTAGGTTTTCTTGGAGAAAGATAACAATAATAGGCATATTAAGTGCTTTTAATAAAGGAGTAAGTGGAGGTGGTTTTGGTCCGGTAGTTACCAGCGGTCAGATAATAGCTGGAAGGAATGGCAAAAGTTCTATAGGAGCTACTACTCTGGCCGAAGCGCCGATTTGCTTTATTGGATTTTTGACATATCTAATTGCCCGAGGAATACCTAATTGGCAATTGCCTATTTTCCTTTCGTTGGGAGCGATAACTGCTGCTCCACTGGGAGCTTTGCTTACCAGTAAGTTTAAATCAGAGAAGAAATTAAGATTGGGAATGGGAATTTTGGTGGTGATATTAGGAATATGGATATTGATAAAGACCTGGATAATATAGGAAATAAAAGGTTTCATGCTCCTTCTATAACAAAACTTTTTGAATATATGAGGATGGGAAAAGGGATTGTGGCGTTAGGGAAGTATACATGCGATAAACATAGGGTAGTAAAGAAATAAAGAATTTCCAGAGAATCTGCACAGATTCAAATTGGGCAGTGCAGTTTTGGGATGGAGAATGAAAAAGGAGCTAAGACATTACCTTTATCGGATGCGCACTTTGCCACGGGGAAAGGTGGTTAGGATCATTGTGGGCAGGTTATGTGATAAAGTGGCTGGATACTGGGATAGATTCTGGGTGAAGATAAAGAGAAGCAGGATGTCGAACGAGAGATTGATAAGGGCAATGATTAAGACACGGGCTACATTGGGAAGGATAGAGGGCGTAGCCGATTATTTCAGGAAGAGGGAGGAGCCGAGATGTTTCATTGATTTTGTAAACAAAGAAGAAATTGCGAGGATGTTGAAAACAGACTATCCAGAACTGGTGGAAAATATCGTTTCGGAGGCTGATGGAATCTGTAATGGAATTTTCAGCATTATGGGCAGTGGGGATAAAAAATTGGAGCCGATGGACTGGCATCTGGATTTTAAATCAGGTTATCGGTGGAATCCGAAAACTTATTATAAGGATATTAAATATCCGGTTAAGGCTTGGAAAGGAGCAGACATTAAGATTCCCTGGGAGATTTCTCGCTTCAATTATCTGAGTCGCCTGGGTGAAGCTTACTGGTTAACGGGTGATGAAAAATATGCCGGGAAGTTCATTTCTTTAATTACTGACTGGATAGATAAGAATCCGGTGAAACAGGGGTTGAATTGGAAATCAACTATTGAAGCCGGAATCCGGGTAGCGAATTGGATAGTAGGGTGGTATTTTTTTAAAGATGAGGGAGCAATAACTGCTGAATTTGTGGCAAAATTCTTAAAAAGCCTCCTAAACCATGGCAGGTTCATAAAATCTAATCTGGAGTATACTGAAGGTCTAACTTCCAATCATTATATTTCCAATATTGTGGGACTTTTTTGCCTGGGGTTATTTTTTCCGGAATTTAAAGAAGCAAAAGGATGGTTAACTTTTTCTACGCGGGAACTGGAGAAGGAGATGCAAAAACAGGTTTATTCAGATGGCATGGATTTTGAGGCTTCGACCTGTTACCATCGCTTCGTTGCGGAACTCTTCTTTTATCCATCACTTCTTGCTCGACTGAACGGAATTGATTTTTCTTCGGATTATCTGTCAAAGTTAAAGAAGATGTTCGACTTAATCCTCTATGGATTAAAGCCAGATGGAAAGATGCCACAGATAGGTGACAACGACAGTGGGAGATTGTATAAATTTGAAGCGGGTGAGAGGGAAGTTCTGGATATGAGGTATCTATTGAGTTTAGGAGCGATATTTTTTACCGAGCCAAGATATAAAATAAGAGAGTTTGAACTTTGTCCAGAAGTGGTGTGGATTTTTGGGACGGAGGCTGTTAATAGGTGGCATGAGATGCCAGATAGAGCTATTGCTGACCTGGAAAGTAAGAGTTTCTCTGATGCCGGGATTTACATCATGCGTGAAGGAAGCAATTATTTAATTGTTTCCTCGGGACCGAATGGGCAAAACGGTACTGGCGGGCATAGCCACAACGATAAGTTATCCTTTGAAGTTCTTATTGATGGGGAGGAAGTCTTTATTGATCCGGGAACTTATGTTTATACTTCTTTCCCTGGATGGAGAGATAAATTTCGCTCTACAGGTTTCCACAATACTCTAATGATTGATGAAAAGGAACAGAATCGCTTGTTAACCACTTTTTCAATGGTTGAAGAGGCTAAACCGAAGGTGATAAAGTGGGAAACTGATGGTAACTTTGACATATTTATCGGTGAACATTACGGGTACACTAGAATGCCGGATAAATTAATCCACCAGAGAGCAATTAAATTTCATAAGAAGGATTTTCGCTGGGAATTTCAAGACAAGGTTTATAATTTAAAGAACCGATTTTCAAACAAGCACTTGATTAAATGGTCGCTAATCCTCCATCCAGATATTGACATTGAAAATTCCAGTACCATAAAAACAAAGAAAGGCAGGAAAGTAAAAATCACTCTTGAAAATGGGCTTGAAGTACATCGAGAAGACGCCTGGTATTCTCCAGAATATGGAGTTAAGGTTCCCACCAAAAAATTGACCTGGGAGCTAGTTGCTGATAGGCCCATAAGTTTTAGATGGATTGTAGAATATGGAAAAGCTGGCAAAGAAGATTAATTTAGGATATATTTCTGATGCTGGGTTTTACTCCACAGCTTTCCACTCTCAAGTTTTGAGCTTATTGACTGGTTTAAAAGATAGGGTGGAAAATATTAGTTTGATCGTTTTAGAGCAGTCTCTATTTCCATTTCTAAAATTGAGAGACCCTGAAATTAAAAGGAGTTGGAAGAGAATAAAAGAACAGTTTAGAACAGTGGAGGTTATAGTTCAGAAACCGCGTATTTTAAGATGGCTGATGCAGATAGAATCCCGGAGTTTAAAGAGAATCATCAATGATAATTTAGATAAAGTCGATGTCCTTCACTGTCACGGTGAAGCGGGGGGCTATTTAGGGTTATTAGCCAGGAAGGAATTACGTAAGGATATTCCCCTAATTTCTGATTTACGTGGATTGGTGTCTGAAGAGTCCCTGCTTTGTGGCAGAGAAGGAAATTTGATAAAGAGATTTCTTTTTAATCTTCGAGGTCATGAATTTCGGAAAATAGAAGAGTATGTAGTAAAAGAAAGCGACCTTGTTTTTTGCGTTTCCCGGAAGTTTAGAAAATATTTAGAAGAGATATATAGAGTTAGCCCAGATAAGATAGCCGTGATTCCCTGTTTAGTCGATAGTAAATTGTTCTTCTTCAGTCCAGAAGTACGAGCAAGGAGAAGAGCGGACTTGGGTATTGAGAAACGGATAGTTTTCGTCTATAGCGGAAGCACTGTTAAATGGCAACTGCCAGAGGTAACGGTCGCATTTTTCAAAAAGATAAAAGAGATAGTTCCGGAAGCTTTCTTGCTCTTTTTGACTAACAATCTATCTCGTGCCAGAAGGTATTTTAATGGAATGGACGAAGAGGACTATCTGCTGGTTTCTGTCCCTAACAGGGAAGTTCCAGGCTATCTAAATGCAGCAGATATAGGTATCCTTTTGAGAGAAAGAAACTTAGTTAATCGTGTTGCAGCACCAATAAAGTTTGGCGAATATCTCTGCTGCGGATTACCTGTAATTATAACTAATGGAATTGGTGATACAGAGGAGATTATTGAAAAATATGGCATAGGAAAATTGTTAAATCCGAACGATTTAGAAATAGAGAAGTATGAACTGATTCAACTAATAAATAATGTGGAACGTGAGAAAATTGCAAAAATTGGAAAAGAGCTTTTTTCTGTTGAGAGTTATAAATCCAAAATAATTTCTTATTGGACTCAGCTTTTGACTTAAGGCTTAGTTTGTGATAGTATAGTCTTGAAATCGTAGCTGCAGGACAAAGCTTACGCTTTGCTGCTACATTTTTGATGGCATCATAAATGGTGCCCGACCAGAAATAGTGTAACAGTTACGCTTTGCTGTTACAAAGGCAGGAGAAAAATATGGGCAAGAAACTGATTGTAAAAGTAGTAAAGATTGAGGGAAAATGTCCTGTGTATAAGGTGGGAGAGAAGATTATCCTTGATGAAGGATACCGGGTAAATCTTAAGGAAACAGACAATATCTGTATGCATTCTCTAGTCTCTATCATGCCCTACTATGTAGCTTTATATAATGGTGTTAGTCCGGAAAAATTAGGGTTAGCAAATAAAGATGGCAGAGCTTGTGTTCATTGTCTTGACCCCTGTGAGTTGACCGGTGGTGGAACGGTCACATTTGAGATTATAATAGAAGGAGTCTAAAATGAGTAAAAAAGATGAGAATCAAAAACTTTTGGAGAAGAAAATCGTCCAGCATAAAGCAAAGATTGGGATTATCGGCTTAGGGTATGTAGGATTGCCTCTGGCAATGGAGTTTAGTAAAGCAGGATTTGATGTTACTGGGATTGAAATCGATAAAGATAAAGTGAGAATGATTAATCAAGGAAAGTGCTATATTCAAGATGTCCAGCAGAATGAGTTAAAAGATTTAGTAAAAAATAATAAATTGAAGGCAACCGCAGACTTCTCAGTTTTGAAAGAGATGGATGCCGTAAGCATATGCGTGCCCACTCCTTTACGCAAGACGAGAGACCCTGATATCTCTTATATTATTTCTGCCGTTGAAAAAGTGGCTAAATATTTACGCCCAGGACAACTGGTTATACTGGAAAGCACTACCTATCCAGGCACAACGAGAGAGGTAATTCTTCCCCGATTGGAAGCAAGAAATCTTCGAGTGGGAAGGGACTTCTTTCTGGCTTTCTCGCCGGAACGCATAGATCCTGGCAATAAGATTTACACTATAAGGAATACACCAAAAATTGTAAGTGGAATCACAAAGAAATGTACCAGTATTGCTGTTACTCTCTATGAACAGATAATTGATGAGGTGGTTCCTGTCTCCACAACGGAATCTGCAGAGATGGTAAAACTTCTGGAGAATACCTTTCGCATTGTTAACGTGGGATTGGTTAATGAGATTGCCCTCATTTGCGATAGGCTGAAATTGGATACCTGGGAAGTGATAGACGCAGCGGCCACAAAGCCATTCGGTTTTACGCCTTTCTATCCAGGCCCTGGTTTAGGAGGGCACTGCGTACCTATAGACCCCCACTATCTTTCCTGGAAACTGAAAACTTTGAACTTTTATGCCCGTTTTATTGAACTGGCTGGTGAGATAAATAGTAAAATGCCAGAGTTTCTGGTTAGTAAAATTGATGCTGCACTAAATGAGAGAGAAAAAAGCATAAAGGGATCTAAAATCTTAATCTTAGGGGTCGCCTACAAGAGTAATGTCTCGGACATTCGGGAATCCCCGGCTTTGGATGTTATGAAGCTTCTCAAAGAAAGAGGAGGAAAGGTCGTATATAATGACCCTTATGTGCCTCAAGTAGAAGGACTGAAATCAATTCCCCTGACAGGGAGTTCTTTAAGAAATGCCGATTGCGTGGTAATTACTACTGCTCATAGTGACTATGACTATAAACAGATTGTAGAGAACGCAAGGCTGGTTATCGATTCCAGAAACGCAACCAAGGGGATAAAGAGTAAGAAGATAATAAAACTGTAAGAAGCAACACAGGAAAAGGAGAGAGAATTGGCGTTATATTTAGTGACTGGCGGGGCTGGTTTTATTGGCTCAAATATTGCTGAACAACTGGTTAAAAAGGGGGAGAAAGTCAGAATAGTGGATGATTTCTCTACTGGTAGGAGAGAAAATATTGTCGGGTTTAAAGATAGTATTGAGCTCATTGAAGGAGACCTCAGGAATTTGGAAATAGTCAACAGAGCAATGAAGGGAGTCGATTTTGTCCTCCATCAGGGAGCTCTGCCCTCTGTAGAGAGGTCAATAGAAGACCCTCTCACCACTACTAAGGTTAACGTCCTGGGGACATTGAATGTCCTGTTAGCGGCGCGCGAGGTGAAAGTTAAAAGAGTGGTTTATGCTTCTTCCTCTTCGGTTTATGGAGATACTCCCACCTTACCTAAGAAAGAAGGAATGAAAGCTAATCCTCAGTCTCCCTATGCGGTCACTAAGTTGATTGGAGAAGAGTATTGTCGAATATACTATTCTATTTATGGACTGGAGACAGTTTGTCTGCGTTACTTTAATGTTTTTGGTCCCAGGCAGGATCCCGGTTCGCAATATGCAGCAGTCATTCCCAAATTCATCACTCTCATGTTGAAAGGCAAATCGCCTCCCATCTATGGTGATGGTGAGCAATCGAGGGACTTCACTTTTATAGATAACGTAATAGAAGCTAATTTACAAGCATGCACAGCAAAAGGGGCACCGGGAGAAGTGTTCAATATTGCTTATGGTAAGAGAGTCACTATAAATGAATTGATAGAGAAGCTGAATAAGATTCTCCAAACCAGAATAGAGCCTACTTATCAGAGTCCAAGAAAGGGTGATGTGAGACATTCTTTGGCAGATATCTCTCAGGCTGGGAAGACTCTCCATTATTCACCTGAGATTGGGTTTGATGAGGGTCTAGAAAAGACTGTTCAGGGGTTTAGAGGTACCTTTTTCTAAATTCCAATTGGTCGGGCACTCTTCAGAGTGCCGTCCTTCGTCACCCTGAAGGGCGACCGACCAGTTTAGCTGGAGTTGTTGCAAAAGCAAGGTAATTAAAAGGGGAAAGATGAATATTAAGTTAATAATTGGTATTGCAACAGTTATCATCTTTGTTATATTATACTTTTTGGTAAAAGGACTCTTACTCTCACTTTCCCGAAGAAGAAAGTATAAGAAAGTGGAAGATAGGATAAAGAGAAGTATAAAACCTCTCTCTAAAGAGAAAGGAGGTGAAAAAAAGTATTCGGTTTCTGAATATGAAGAATGTATCAGGAGGACTAAGGATAAGAATGTGAAAGCCTGGGGGAAGTGGCTTCTGGCTCAATTTTATCATAATAATCCCCATCGCCAGAAAGATTACCTTGATAAAGCAATTGAGTGCTATACAGATATAAGGAAGGAATTTTCGGATTACCCTTTTCACGAAGAGAGTTTATTCCGCTTGGGAAAGCTTCTCTTCTTTGAGAAGTTGGATCATAGGAAAGTCTGCGATGTATATCAACAGTTACTCAAGAAATATCCCCGCTCTAAATGGGTGATTATTGCCAAGGAGAGAATAGAGCTCGTTAGAAACAATCTTACCTATCCTCATGCATTAAATGATTATATTCTTGCAGAAAAATATTTTGAACGGGGCAAATATGAAAAG
>Ga0209991_10000273_pt1 | contig 23094 bp, 24 predicted proteins | sample ChitaG_FD_183167 | JGI IMG/M metagenome (GOLD analysis project Ga0209991, IMG submission 183167) | Deep subsurface microbial communities from South Pacific Ocean to uncover new lineages of life (NeLLi) - Chile_00310 metaG (SPAdes)... | ecosystem: Environmental > Aquatic > Marine > Oceanic >... | reverse complement strand
CAATCCCAGGCGGAGCGGGCGACTTTCCCAGGTTGCGCGTCGATGCCGATCAGAGCGGGGTGATGCAGCATCGCGAGCTGACACACCAGCGCGCGGACGACCCCACGGGCTGCCTCGGCGTCACCGGCGACGGTCACCGCCGTTGTGGCCGGCAACGACAATACGACTGGCACCCCACCGACCAGCGTCCGGCGGTCCACCAACCTGCGGACGGCCCCGGTGGTGACGTGGTCGGCGCCATCGCCTGACTTCAGTTCGGGTGCTACCACAGCCGTGGCCGACGGCTGCTCCCCTAGGCCGATCCGCACGGAGCAGAAATGCGGATGTTCCGGAGCCCGTTCCCACATCCGGGTCCCCCCTGCCAGTGTCCACAGACTCCTGGGATCAGGGTGGGTCCAGTGCAGCGACACATGTTGTTCAATGGCTCTGCTGGCGAGTGCGTCGTCGAGGTCCTCCAAATAGCGCAGGTACTCGGCGCGCTGATCGTTGATCTCAGCTATGCGGCCAGCGCCTCGGGTGCCGTGGGCCAGGGTGCCGACGGCTGAAACCATCATCATGGCGGGGAAGAACAGAAACATCGGGTTGCGCACCGAGGCGCCGGAAGTCAGGTACAGCACTCCCATTCCCGCCATCGCGGCGACCATGGCGACAGGCATCAGCCGAGCCAACGGGTTCCCCGGTGTCGACTTCGGCGGCTCCGGAGGTGGGTCCACAACGATCTGGCCGCACGGCATGACCGGGGGATGAGCCGGCGATCGGGCGTGCAGTTCCATTGGTGAGTAGACGCGTCGGCGGCCGAATCCGTTCCGTCCACAGGCGAGAAAATTCTGTAGGAAGGTCCCCGCCGGGCAGGTTACGTTGGTCGGGTGCCAGATACGTTGTGCAGGTTGGCCTTCCACGTGCCCGAAACCGCTGGTCTGGATACCCTGCCAACAGCCGACCTGCTGCTTCCCACTGACTATCCGGTGGCCGAGCTGATCCCACCGATCGTCGATGTCCTCCTCCACGGGTCGGCCACGGCAACCGACGCGCTGCGTTGGTACCTGACCCGGGTCGGGGGTCAGCCCATCGATACCTCGATGACCCTGCGGGAGAACGCTGTCTATGACGGCGACCTGATCTTGCTCACGCGGGCATCGGCACCCGCACCTCGGCGCAGAACCGGCGATTCCAGCTCTGTGGTGACCGGTTTGACGATCCAGCATCCAGCATCAGTACCGCGCAGTGTGCTGACCGCGGCGGGCGTCGCGGGCACTCTTGTCGGCGCGGTGGCACTGGGGTGGACCGGCGGCATTGCCGGGAGCACAACGCAGCTGTGGACTGCCGCGGCGCTATCGGCAGCCAGCGCCACCGGCACTGTCGCGGTGGGAAGACTGACTCCTCGGATGTCGCTTGTGCTGAGCGTGGCCGCTGTCGCCTTTGCGATGGTCACCGGCTTCCTGGCAGGGTGGGATGCCTCCGGGATGCACGCCTTTTTCTTCGCCGCGTCATGCGGTTTCACGCTCTCTGTCCTGCTGTTGCACAGGATAAGTGACAATACCGAAACGCTCTACGCTCTCGCGGCGTTCACGGGTGCGACTGCCGCGGTAGGTCTGATCGGCATGACCACAGACCTGCTCTTCGGTGCGGCCGGTGCCACCCTAACGGTGCTGTCACTCGCGGCACTGTCCATGGCGCCGAAGCTGACCGTCGCAGCATCCGGCCTGGGTCCGTCGCGGCCAGAGATCGAGGGCCGGCGCGCAGCCATCGGTCACCGCGTTCTGACTGGCTTGGTCGCGGGCTGGGTGTCCTCGACGATGTTGGGAGTCTGGGCAGTCGCCCTCGGAGCTATACCCGGGGCACTTCCGTCGGCTGTCTCGATCATGTTCGTCGCCAACGTTGGACTGTTGCTGCTACTGCATCAACGCACCCACATCGACATGCATCGCAGGATCATGTTGGGGGCAGCGGGACTCAGCGCATTGACAGCCGCTACCACAGGGGCCCTCCGCGCAGCACCCGAACACTCGTCCTGGCTGTGCGTAGCCGCGGTAGGCGCCAGCGTGATCGCGGTGCGCTCGGGCGCGAGGTCGGAACCGCCGAACCCCGTTGTCCGCCAGGCTTTGCAGGTACTTGAGTACCTGGCTCTGGCCGCGGTAGTTCCGCTCGCCGCTTGGATCATGGGTATATACGGCCTGGTCCGAAACCTGAGCCTGTCGTGATGGCCGCACAGCAGGCATACCGCCTGCTCGCCGTGACGGTCCTGGCCGGCGCGCCCCTGGGAGCAGCACCGACCGCGGCCGCCGTGGGGCCGCCGCCACTGGACGAATCACGGCTGCCCACGGCGGGTCCGCCCGCGCCCCCGCGGCTCACCGCACAGCACGACGATTGTGTCGCCGCACCGCCGACGCCGCCCGCTCCTACCGACCCCGGCCAGCTTACCGGCCTGGACTTGCCTACCGTATGGGCGTTGACACGGGGAGCCGGTCAGACGGTGGCCGTGATCGACACCGGCGTGGCCCGGCACCGGCGTCTGCCCCATCTGGTCGCCGGGGGCGACTACGTCTCCACTCAGGACGGCGCGTCGGACTGTGATGGCCATGGCACGATTATCGCCGGGATCATTGGCGCCGCAACGGATTCCGCCCACGATTCCGCCCCTGGCGCTTCTAGGGCGTTCACGGGGATCGCGCCCGATGCCACCATCCTCGCAATCCGGCAGTCCAGCAACAAGTTCCATTCAACCGACGAGCCCGCCGGCACGGGTTTCGGTGACGTCGAGACGCTAGCGGCGGCGGTACGTACAGCCGCCGACCTCGGCGCGACCGTGATCAACATCTCGTCGGTGGCGTGTCTTCCCGTCGACGCCGATCTCGATGACCGCGCGCTCGGGGCGGCGCTGGCCTACGCTGTCGACGTCAAGAACGTGGTCGTGGTGACCGCGGCGGGCAACGTCGGTGGCCGTGGACAGTGTCCTGACCACAATCCTCTCGACCGTACCGAGTGGGACGACGTCGCGGTGGTGGTGAGCCCGGCGTGGTACGACGACTATGTGCTCACGGTCGGTTCGGTCGGCCCCGACGGATCCGGCTCGAAGTTCAGCCTGGCCGGCCCCTGGGTAGATGTTGCGGCGCCGGGAGAGGGCGTCGTGTCCCTCGCCCCGGCCGGCGAAGGGCTGGTGACCACCAGGCCCGCCGGAGCAGCTATCTCGGGAACCAGTTACGCGGCAGCGGTAGCAAGCGGGGTAGCCGCATTGGTCCGCGCCCACTCCCCCGAGCTGACCGCTCGTCAGGTCATGCAGCGCGTCGAGGACACCGCGCGCCGCCCGGCCGGCGGGTGGGATGCCGTAGTCGGGGGCGGCGTGATCGACGCACTCGCCGCAGTGAGCGACCCCAGTTCCACCGACCCGCGTCAGGCTGCGTTGCCCTCGAGGGCAACGGCTGCCGTCGAGCCCGTAGTCGAGCAAGTAGCTGAAAGGTGGGCGACTCAGGGCGCCGTCCTCTGCTTCACCCTCACGGCCGGAATCGTTGTGCTCTCAGCATCGATGCGACGGCTACGGCGAGGCGACGAGGCCATCCCTGGCGACTGACGCGTCGCGGCGGCTGAGTTCGGGTCCGTGCGGCAGCGCGGACAACATCGGCCATGGGGCTGGCTGCGCGGGGGCCGTCAGTCCGAGACTGCTGGCGGCTTCGCCGTCCCGGATTCCATACAGCACACCGGTATCGGTGATGAGGTACAGCGATCCGGTACCTTGCCCGCCGCCGGTGAGGCCAACAGAATGCGCGAATACACTGCGTCCTGGTGGAACCGCTACGGCGTCTACAGCCGGGCCGTCTGCATCCGCTTGTGCCAGTGCGGCCGGGCGGCTGATCAGGGGCGCGGCTTCGCCGACGAGAATCGTGGTGGAGGCATTACCTCCGGACGGACCTGCGCGCCAGCGCGCGCAGACCACAGGAAACTCTGTTACGCCGCTGCTTTCGGGGAACGTGCGGACGGGCAAGGAGTCGCGGACCGGCACACCGGCGATGAGATCGGGTGCCACCGTGGGGATCTGTCCTCCGACGTGTGAATCGGTGTAGCGGATCAGGTCCGCGGTTACTTCCCCGATGCGTTGCACTCCGTTGGCGAGGACGACGAAATAGTCTTCTTCAGAGTCGGCGTTCGCTCGAGCGACCTTCAGCACACTACCGGCCGGATAGTCGCGCAACATCCGGGGTCCGGGTGAGCCGGCTTCGGGGATGTGCGGTGGCGCGATTTCCGGGGCTTCTGGTATCGCCGACAATATTGACGCGGAAATCGGTTGTGGTGCAATACCGTCCAGACGTAGTGCGCGAACCACCGCGGGGTGACGCAGATCCACACGTGCACGTCGGCTGCCGTAGAGCAGATATGTCGTCGCGGCACTTCCATCGCGTGGCCTTACCAGCACTCCAGATTCAGATGCCACGGCAGTGTCGGCGATCGGGCCGGCGATGACGACGGTTTCACCGGCCGCGTCGTCGCATACCGTCCAGCTGGACTCCTCGGCCGCCAGCGGGGTCGAGATGTTCTCCGGTGCACCGGGTATGCCTAACTGCGGTCCACGGTGGGCGCTGTCGACGGCTCGCTGGTCGACCATGCGAGGATCGGCCGGCGTCCCCGCGATCAATCGTGCCGAGGCCATGTTGAACACCGGATGCAGCGCATCGCCGATCTGGACGTACGTCGCGCCGCTATCGCGCACGACGACAATAGCGGCGTCCCCGATTTCACCAGCAGGTCTCACCAATGCCAGGATTGCGCTGACAGCCAATATGACGGCCGCGAGGATCCCACCTACGGCCAACGAAATCGATTGCGCACGCATCGGATCATCGAGCATGCGAGTATCGCCGCGTACCAGCGCATGTTCCATCCGGCGCACCAGAAACCGGTATCCGCTAACGTGCAGCCGTGTTGTTGGTTGCAACAGCTCACTCCCCCTGTGCCAGGGTAACGGCGCCGCGGGGGGCGAGGACTCACTTGTTGGAGCGGCGCTCACGATAAGCGCCGACGCGCTCTGTCGATTGCCTGGTGTCGTACAGGGTCGGCGCACACGGGCCCAAGGGTCAGTCCGGGCTGCACCCGATCAGGCTCAGGATTATCGGCCTCGTGCCGGCCCTCCAGGGTGCGTGCCGGCAACCCAGAGTGTCCGCAACGAAGAACACAGCCCCCACGACGTGCTGACCTGCCCCGACGCCCTGGCTGCCGCCCTGACCGCACCGCGCTCAAGCCTCGGCTAGACAAACTGGAAGCCTCGGCTAGACAAACTGGTTAGCATGACTCGGGTGAAGACTGTTCTAGAGGTTCCCCGGCTCGCCCGAATCCCGTCGCTCGCCAAGACCGTGCTGGCCGCCGCGGTTCTCCTTCTCGCGCCGGCAGTCATCGGCCCGGCAGTCGCACCTACCGCCCACGCACAGGGCTGCCCGGACATCGAGGTCGTGTTCGCGCGCGGTACAAACGATACGCCCGGCCTCGGCCGGGTAGGCCAGGCGTTCGTCGACTCGTTGCGTGGCCAGGTCGGGGGTCGATCGGTCGGCGCCTACGCCGTGAACTATCCGGCCACCTTCGACTTCCTCGCTGCAGCGGGCGGCGCCAACGACGCCAGTGCGCACATCCAGTACATGATGGCCAACTGCCCCGGCACCAGGCTGGTGCTGGGCGGCTACTCCCAGGGCGCGGCCGTGATGGACATCATCGCGGCGGTGCCATTCCCAGCCATCGGATTCAACAACCCGTTGCCTGCTAACGCCCCCGACTTCGTCGCAGCGATCGCGTTGTTCGGCAACCCGACCACGAAGGTGGAATTACCGATTACGGTCAGCCCGGTCTGGGGGTCGCGCTCGATCGACCTCTGCGCCTTCAACGACCCGGTGTGCTCGCTCAGTGGCGAGGACATCGCCGCCCACAGCACCTACGTGAGCTCCGGCATGACCAACCAGGCCGCCGCTTTCGTCGCGCGACTGCTGTAGTGGGTTAATGCGTTACGGTGTCTTGTGATTTCTGACCGCCCGAGCCGGCGAACCCTGGCGGCACTTTGCGCTGTATGGGCTGGCGCGGTGGCCGCGCTGGTCATCCCCGTTCCGACGGCCGCCGCCCAGCCCTGCCCCGACGTCGAGGTGGTGTTCGCGCGTGGGACGAGCGAGGCCCCGGGCATGGGCAGAGTGGGTCAGGCATTCGCGAACTCGCTGGCGCCTCAACTGGGAGGGCGCACGGTGGGCACGTACGGCGTCAACTATCCCGCCAGCTATGACTTCCTCAACACCGCCGCCGGCGCGACCGACGCCACCAACCGCATCGCCATGATGGCCCAGCAGTGCCCCGGCACCCGGATCGTGCTCGGCGGCTACTCCCAAGGCGCGGCGGTCATCGACATGCTGGCGGGCGTGCCACCTCTGGGGAACAAGGTGGGCGACATCGGGTCTGCCCCGCCGCTGCCCGGCGGCCTCAACAACAACGTAGCGGCGGTCGCGGTCTTCGGAAATCCGGCAACGAAGTTCGGCAACCCGGTTTCAGCTGCCGGTTCGTTCGCCGGTAAGGCGATCGACCTGTGCGCCGCCGGCGACCCGATTTGCTCGAGTGGCCGAAACCCATTCGCGCACACACACTACGAATCCTCAGCATTCATCAACCAAGCTGCCAGTTTCGCGGCTGGGCGGATCTGACTTGGACAGCGCGTGTGGCAAGTCGCTATCATCGGCCGGGTGATTCGTAAACTGACCTTGGCCGTGGTTCTCGCCGTAGTAGGGCTCATTGCTCCGCTGGTGGCACCGGGTGGCGCAGCGTCGAACCTCGCGGTTGCCTCGGCGGCCCCCTGCTCACAGGTGGAGCTGATATTCGCCCGCGGCCGTCTCGAGCCGCCCGGCGCAGGTCAGATAGGCTATGCGCTGGTCAGCGCCCTGCGCGCCAAGACGGGCAAGAATATCGCGCTGTATTCGGTGGCTTATCCCGCCGACAGCGAGATCGACGAGGGCGCCAACGACATGAGCCAACGTGTCCAGTACATGTCCGCCAACTGCCCCGATACCCGGCTGGTGCTGGGCGGCTACTCACTGGGCGCCGCGGTCACCGACGTGGTGTTGGCTGTTCCCATCGCCGCATTCGGTTTCAAGGAGCCGCTGCCGTCCAGCGCCGACCCGCACATCGCGGCGGTCGCCCTGTTCGGCAATGGGATTGGGTGGGTAGGGCCCATCACGAACTTCAACCCGGTCTTTCGTGACCGCACTATCGAGCTGTGCCACGGTGACGATCCGATCTGCAACCCGACCGATCCCGAGAACTGGCAGGACTACTGGCCCGATCACCTGGCCCCGGCCTACGTTCAATCAGGAATGGTCAACGATGCAGCCAACTTCGTGGCGGCACGGCTTTAATCACTCCTCGGCGGCGCGCACGTCCTCTGCAGTACGTACGTCGCGGGTGATGAGGTTGCGGGCAGCAAGCTCGCTATCGGGCGGATAATCCACCCTCACCAAGCTCAACCCGCGCGCCGGCGCTGCGGTGAAGTCACTGGACCGCCGCGTCCCGGTCAGCAGCGCCGCGCACCAGGCAACGTCGCGGCGGTGTTCACCGACCGCGAGCAACGCCCCTACCAGTGATCGCACCATGTTCCAGCAGAACGCATCGGCGCTGACTTGCACCGTGATCCGGTTCCCGTCGCGGCTGCAGTCCAGGCGCTGCAGCTCCCGGATCGTCGTGGCGCCTTCCCGATGACGGCAGAACGCCGCGAAATCATGCAACCCCAGCAATTCACGGGCCGCCGCAGCCATCGCCTCGACATCCAGCGGCCGCGGCCACGCGGCCACGAACCGCGCGTCGTGGGGTTCGACGCCGTACGGAGCCGTCGACAATCGGTAGACGTAGTGACGGCGCAGCGCGGAGAACCGAGCGTCGAAGCCGGGTGCTGCGCGGGTGATCTCGAGGACCCGAACGTCCTCGGCCAACATCTTTCCGAGCCGGCGTACCAGCGGACCGAACTCGCTCTCACCGCGGCGTCGCGTGCGAGGGTAAGCCTGGGGCAAAGCCTGCATCGGCACGTCCACCTGGGCGACCTGCCCGGTCGCATGGACACCGGAGTCGGTCCGGCCGGCCGCGCGCACTTTCACCGGTACCTGAAACACCGTCGATAGGGCGGCCTCAAGCAGACCGGCCACGGTGCGCTGCCCGATCTGCGAGGCCCACCCCGCGAATTCGGTTCCGTCGTATGCGATGTCCAACCGAAGGCGGATCTGATCAGGGGAATGGTGGGCAATCGCAGCGTGCCCGCCATCAGATTCGATGGCGAGCACGTCGTCGCTCATGCGATCAGGACTTGTCGGCATCCTCGGCGTCAGCTGCTCCCTCGGCCGCTTCGACCTCGGCGGCCTGAGCCTCCTCGATAGCCCCGTCTTCAGCTTTGGCTTCATCCACCGACTCGATTTTCGGCTCTTCCGACTCGACAGCGGGCTGCTCTTTGGCGGCCGGCTGAGACTGCTTCGCCTTCGACGACGCGGCCCTTCTTGCGCGATCGGCTTCGGACGTCACGGTCTTCTCCCGTACAAGTTCGATAACCGCCATCGGCGCGTTGTCGCCCTTGCGGGCCTCGACCTTGATGATCCGGGTGTAGCCACCGCTGCGGTCGGAGAAGAACGGACCGATCTCGGCGAACAAGACGTGCACAACATCCTTGTCGCGGATCTTCTTCATCACCTCACGCCGGTTGTGCAGCGTGCCCTTCTTGGCGTGGGTGATGAGCTTCTCCGCGTATGGACGCAACGCCCGGGCCTTGGGCTCGGTCGTCTTGATGCGGCCATGCTCGAAGAGCGAGGTGGCCAGGTTGGCCAGCAGCGCCTTCTGGTGCGAGGACGACCCGCCGAGGCGAGGACCCTTGGTGGGCTTGGGCATTGCGACTATCTCCTAAATGGGGCCGGCCCCCGTATCAGGTAGGACCGGGACGGATTCGAGCGGGCGAAGCTGGGTGGCTATCGGCCCTTTAGAGCTGTTCGGTCTCGGCGAAGTCCTGTTCGGCGTCCACGTCGTAGCCGGCTTCGCTGTTCCATGTACCGGTGGCTACGTCGTAGCCGGCGACCTCGGACGGATCGAAGCTGGCCGGACTGTCCTTGAGTGACAGACCCAGCTGATGAAGCTTGATCTTTACCTCATCGATGGACTTCTGACCGAAGTTACGGATGTCCAGCAGGTCGGACTCCGTGCGGGCGACGAGCTCGCCCACCGTGTGCACGCCCTCGCGCTTGAGGCAGTTGTACGACCGCACGGTGAGGTCCAGGTCATCGATCGGCAGGGCGAACGACGCGATGTGGTCCTCCTCGGCGGGCGAGGGACCGATCTCGATGCCCTCGGCTTCGACATTGAGTTCCCTAGCCAGACCGAACAATTCGACCAGTGTCTTGCCCGATGATGCCAGCGCGTCGCGCGCACCGATGGAACTCTTGGTCTCGACGTCGAGGATCAGTTTGTCGAAGTCGGTTCGCTGCTCGACACGGGTGGCCTCCACCTTGTAGGTGACCTTGAGCACCGGTGAGTAGATGGAATCGACCGGGATACGGCCGATCTCGGCACCCGAAGCCTTGTTCTGCACGGCTGGAACATAGCCGCGGCCACGCTCGACGACCAGCTCGACTTCGAGCTTGCCCTTGTCATTGAGGGTCGCGATGCGCATGTCGGGGTTATGCACGGTGACCCCGGCCGGCGGGACGATATCGCCGGCAGTCACCTCGCCCGGACCCTGCTTGCGCAGGTACATCGTGACCGGCTCGTCCTCCTCAGAGGAGACGACAAGACCCTTGAGGTTCAGGATGATGTCGGTGACGTCTTCCTTCACGCCGGGGACGGTGGTGAACTCGTGCAGCACGCCATCGATGCGGATGCTGGTGACCGCCGCGCCGGGAATCGACGACAGCAGTGTGCGACGCAGCGAATTGCCCAGGGTGTAACCGAATCCGGGCTCCAATGGCTCGATGACGAACTGAGACCGGTTCTCGGCGATGACCTCTTCGCTGAGTGTGGGGCGCTGAGAAATCAGCATGTTTTCTTTCTCCTTCTCGGCAACCGCTATTTGATGCCGTTAGGTGGTCGGAGTCTCGCCGGGTAGCGAAACTTCCGGACGGTTGGTTACTTCGAGTAGAGCTCGACGATCAGCTGCTCGGTGAGCGGGATGTCGATCTGCGCGCGCTCGGGCAGCTGGTGCACGAGGATGCGCTGACGCTCGCCGACTACCTGCAACCAAGCCGGGATCGGCCGCTCGCCAGCGGTCTGCCGCGCGACCTCGAACGGCAGCGTGTTGATCGACTTGTCCTTGACGTCGATGATGTCGTACTGCGAAACGCGATAGCTCGGGATGTCGACCTTCACGCCGTTGACGGTGAAGTGCCCGTGGCTGACCAGCTGGCGCGACATCCGACGGGTCCGGGCCAAGCCGGCGCGGTACACGACGTTGTCCAGACGACTCTCAAGGATGCGCAACAGATTGTCACCGGTCTTGCCGGGCTGACGGTTTGCTTCCTCGTAATAGCGACGGAACTGCTTCTCCATCACGCCGTAAGAGAAGCGGGCCTTCTGCTTCTCCTGCAACTGCTGGCGGTACTCGCTCTCTTTGATCCGCGCGCGGCCGTGCTGGCCGGGCGGGTAGGGGCGCTTCTCGAAAGACTGATCGCCGCCCACGAGGTCGACGCCGAGGCGACGCGACTTGCGGGTGACAGGTCCGGTGTAACGAGCCATTGTCTGTTCCTCTCCTGACTCTTCTTAGACCCGGCGCCGCTTGGTCGGACGGCAACCGTTGTGCGGCTGTGGGGTGACATCGGAAATGGCGCCGACCTCAAGTCCGGCGGCCTGCAACGAACGGATCGCGGTCTCGCGGCCCGAGCCGGGGCCCTTGACGAAGACGTCGACCTTCTTGACACCATGCTCCTGCGCTTTACGCGCGGCGCTCTCGGCGGCCAGTTGGGCGGCGAACGGGGTTGACTTGCGCGAGCCCTTGAAACCGACGTGTCCAGACGAAGCCCAGGCGATCACGTTGCCCGCCGGATCGCTGATCGTCACGATCGTGTTGTTGAACGTGCTCTTGATGTGTGCCGCGCCGTGCGGAACGTTCTTCTTTTCCCGGCGCCGCGTCTTCTGCCCCTTTTTGGGACCCGCTGCTGACTTCTTTGCTGTTGCCATCAGGGGTTACCTGGCCTTCTTCTTGCCGGCGATGGTGCGCTTGGGGCCCTTGCGGGTACGCGCATTGGTCTTGGTTCGCTGGCCGCGCACCGGCAGGCCGCGGCGATGCCGCAGACCCTGGTAGCAGCCGATCTCGATCTTGCGGCGGATGTCGGCCTGCACCTCACGGCGCAGATCACCCTCCACCTTGAGGTTGCCCTCGATGTAGTCGCGCAGCTGGGCCACCTGATCGTCGGTCAGGTCTTTGGTGCGCAGCTCCCGGCTGATGCCGGTGCCATCCAGGATCTCCTGGGAGCGGGTACGGCCAACGCCGTAGATGTAGGTCAGCGCGATCTCCATGCGCTTGTCGCGCGGGAGATCGACGCCCATTAGTCGAGCCATGTGTGCCATTCCTCGTGTTCTGCGGAGGTCTGATCCCAGTCCGTTCCCACGCGCTGGTGGGGTCCGGCCTCCGTGCCGGACGTGTCGAGCGGCGATAAATCGTCTTTTTGGTGCTTACGCACCGAGCCGCTCAGTGGTACTGGGAGGTCATCATTTAGTTGTCAACGCGGTGGTGTGCGGGCGGTGTCAGCCCTGCCGCTGCTTGTGGCGCGGATCGGAGCAAATCACCATGACCCGCCCATGCCGGCGGATCACCCTGCACTTGTCGCAGATGGGCTTGACGCTCGGGTTCACCTTCACGGCTCGTTCGATCCTTCTGTGCTTCTGGGATGGGTGCTTGCATGCTTATCCATGACTTGCGCAAGCGCTCGTCACTTATAGCGGTACACGATGCGGCCGCGGGTCAGGTCATAGGGCGAGAGCTCCACCACAACGCGATCCTCGGGAAGGATGCGGATGTAGTGCTGCCGCATCTTGCCGCTGATGTGGGCGAGTACCTTGTGTCCGTTCTCCAGCTCAATGCGGAACATCGCATTGGGCAGGGGCTCGACCACTCGACCCTCGACCTCGATGGCGCCGTCTTTCTTGGCCATACTGTGTAGCGATCCTTGCTTTCGTTTCGTATCGGCCAGTTGGCCTGCTCAGCTTTTCGGCCTGGCCAGCGCAGCCTTCGTCCGACTCGGCAACGTCCTGAAGGGGCACGCAAAAAGCCGGCGCGGCAACCGCACCGTTGACCGATGTTACTCGCAGACTGGCCGGGCCCAAAATCTGAGCGGAACGGTGCGAAGATCACTTCACTGACCGTGACCTTTATCACCGCCTTTCGTGGCCAAGCCTGGATCACGCTTTCTCGCCGACCGGGGCATCACCAAAGGGTCCGCGGCGACGCAGGGTTTCGCGTCCGCTAGCGATCGCTGGTCCGTCTGAGTCTCAGGGTCCAAAGTCCCCTGCGTTTGAGTGACCAACGCCTCCAGCGCTGCAGAAACGCGGGTTCTACGGTCAAGGTTCTACAGTCAAAACAGGTCCACCACTACCGCGGGATTCTGCGGGATTCTTCAGTGAGGAGTCGACATGCCCAGTACACACAGCGGAGTGGTTGTCGGAGCCGACGGATCGCCGGAAGCTCAGTTGGCCATCGAGTGGGCAGCGCGGGAGGCGGTCCTGCACGGGGTTCCGCTCACACTGGCTCACGTCCACGCTGGGGCTCAGGCGTGGACATGGTACGAAGTCTCTCACTTCACCGAACTGGCTCAGATCGCCGAGCAGCGAGGCCGCGAGATTCTGCGCCAAGCAACTAATGCCGCCGAACGAGCCACCGCAGATTCCGGGCCGCTCACCATCAGTGAGCGCACCGTCGAGGGCAATGCGGTGTCTGCGCTGGCTGACCTGTCCAAGGACGCCGAGATGGTCGTCGTGGGGAGCCGAGGTCTGGGCACAGCGGGACGGGCGCTGCTCGGCTCGGTAAGCGCCGGGGTGCCCGTGATCGTCAAGCGCCAACCCTGACCGATGCGCGGCCCGGATCGGGATGAACTCTCTACGAAAGGACATATTGATGACCAATGCTGGTGATGGCACCGAGATCGTTGTCGGAGTGGATGACTCACCATCCTCGCAGGTGGCGCTCGAATGGGCGGCGGGGAATGCGGTGCTGCGCAAGGCTCCGCTTGTCATCCTGTACGCAGCCGCTGCGTCCGTCTCGGCCTGGCCGATCGCGCCGGTGCCGACCGGGATCGTCGAGTTCCAGCAGGAGATCGCCCGTGACATCCTCAAGGACGCGGGCACCAGCGCCGAAAAGCTCACGCAGGGTTCAATACCGGTTTCCACTCAATTCGCCGTCGCGACACCGACTGTCGCGCTCGTCGAGGCGTCCACGACAGCCGCGATGGTTGTCGTGGGCTCACGGGGCCGCGGCGCATTCGCACGCGTCGTCCTCGGCAGTGTCAGCAAGAGGCTGGTGCACCGCGCTCACTGTCCGGTGGCGGTGGTGCCCGACGAGAGTCCGGCACCCGACTCCGGAGCGCCGGTGGTGCTCGGATACGACGGTTCGGCAGCCTCACAGTCGGCAGTCGAGTTGGCCTTCGAGGAGGCCGCACGCCGCGGTGTCGAACTGGTCGTTATGCACGCCTGGTGGTCGCCAGGCATGTTCGAGATACCCAGTTTCGATTGGGAGACCGTACGACCAGATGTCGATAGGGAGCTGGAGGCAAAGTTGTCCCCATGGCGGGAACGTTTTCCGAAGGTCAGCGTACGTCGGGCAGCGGTTCTAGATCAGCCTGCCCGCCGGCTGGCCGAGGCGTCCGAATCCGCGCAGTTGCTGGTGGTCGGCAGTCACGGTCACGGTGCTGTGGCCAGCACACTGCTGGGCTCAGTGAGCAGTGCAGTGGTGCAGGCGGCGAAGGTTCCCGTCATCGTCGCTCGAAGGAAGTGACGCAACGTACCCAGACTTGCCGACCCGGCTAGGGTTTGACCATGCGGCTGCTGGTCACCGGCGGCGCCGGGTTCATCGGCGCCAACTTCGTACACGGCGCGGTTCGTGAGCACCCTGAGGTCGCGGTGACGGTGCTCGACGCCATGACCTACGCGGGCAGCCGGGAGTCGCTGGCTGCGGTGGACAATGAAATCCGTTTGGTGCAGGGCGACGTCACCGATAGCGAATTGGTGGGCAAGCTCGTCGCAGAGTCTGACGCCGTCGTGCACTTCGCCGCCGAAACCCACGTCGACAATGCGCTCGCGGACCCGGCGCCTTTTGTCCGCTCGAATATCCTCGGGATATTCTCGGTGCTTGAGGCCGTGCGCCACAACAGTATTCGTCTGCATCACATATCCACCGACGAGGTGTACGGCGACCTGGCTCTCGACAGCGCGCAACGCTTTACCGAGTCGACGCCATACAATCCCTCCAGCCCGTACTCCTCGACCAAAGCTGCCGCCGACATGCTCGTGCGGGCCTGGGTGCGTTCGTATCGCGTGCCGGCAACAATCTCGAACTGCTCCAACAACTACGGCCCATACCAGCATGTGGAGAAGTTCATCCCGCGCCAGATCACCAATGTGCTGACTGGCCGGCGCCCCAAGCTCTACGGCAGCGGCGCCAACGTCCGCGACTGGATCCACGTCGATGACCACAACAGTGCGGTCTGGCGGATTCTGGCCGACGGCGACTTGGGCCGCACCTACCTGATCGGCGCAGAAGGCGAACGCGACAACCTTTCGGTGCTGTTGACGATCCTGAAACTGATGGGCCGACCCGCCGACGATTTCGACCACGTCACCGATCGGGCCGGCCACGACCTGCGGTACGCAATCGATCCGGCACCGCTGCGCGACGAGTTGGGCTGGCGGCCGGTGCACACCGACTTCGAGGCCGGCTTGCGCGAGACGGTCGACTGGTATCGGGACAACGACGCATGGTGGGGCCCACTCAAAGACGCCGTGGAGGCCGAATGCCAAGAACGGGGTCAGTGAGATGGAGGTACGCGAGCTGTCCGTTCCCGGAGCGTGGGCCATACGGCCACAACTGCACGCCGACGAGCGAGGGGTGTTCTGCGAATGGTTTACCGACTCCGATTTCACCGCGCTTACCGGGCACCGCTTTGATCTACGACAGGCCAACTGCTCGGTGTCGGCGGCAGGGGTGCTGCGAGGCCTGCATTTCGCCCAGCACCCGCCAAGCCAAGCAAAATACGTCACCTGCGTCCACGGTTCGGTGTTCGATGTGGTCGTCGACATTCGAGTGGGTTCGCCGACCTTCGGGCAGTGGGACGCAGTTCTGCTCAACGCCGAGAATCGCGAGTCGGTATATATCTGCGAGGGGTTGGCCCATGCGTTCCTCGCACTACAGGACGACACGACGGTGATCTACCTGTGCTCGACGCCGTATGACCCCGACCGCGAGCACACGATCTGCGCCACCGATCCGGCGTTGGGTATCGAATGGCCGGCAGTCGACCGTGTCGAGTTGTCCGAGCGCGACGCGGCGGCGCCCACCCTCGAGCAGGTGCGCGCGTCCGGGCGGCTACCTAGCTGGGATGGGACCCGCGCGTTCATCGACCAGCTGCGCCGCGACTTCGGAACGGCATAAACGCCTCGCCAAGCCGCCCGGCAACGATGAACGCCTCGCCAGGCCGCCCGGCAACGATGAACGCCTCGCCAGGCCGCCCGGCCGCGATGAACGAGTTGGAGGATCGGTCGGCTGGCCTTGCCACCGCGTCGTCGCATTCCTAGGGTATGCAAGTATCTAGCGGCGCGAGAGGATCAGCTAATGAATTCAACGACGTCGACCTACCGGATTCCCCACTTCATAGACGGCAAACGCACCGAGCTGCAGTCCAACCGCACGGCTGACGTGCTAAATCCCAGCATCGGCGAGGTTCAGGCGCAGGTCGTGCTGGCGAGCGCGGCTGACGTCGATACCGCAGTGGCCGTAGCTGTCGAGGCGCAGAAGGAGTGGGCCGCCTGGAACCCGCAGCGCCGGGCGCGGGTAATGATGAAGTTCGTCGACCTGGTCAACCAGAACACCGACGAACTGGCAGAGCTGCTCTCCCTCGAGCATGGGAAGACCGTTCCGGACTCCAAGGGCGACGTCCAACGCGGCATCGAGGTGATCGAATTCGCCATCGGAATTCCGCACCTGCTCAAGGGGGAGTTCACCGAGGGCGCCGGCGGCGGCATCGACGTCTACTCGATTCGCCAGCCGCTAGGTGTGGTCGCCGGCATCACCCCGTTCAATTTCCCGGCGATGATCCCGCTGTGGAAGGCCGGACCGGCTCTGGCTTGCGGTAACGCGTTCATCCTGAAGCCTTCTGAGCGTGACCCGTCGGTTCCGCTACGCCTGGCCGAGCTTTTCTTGGAGGCCGGCCTACCCGCCGGTGTCTTCCAGGTCGTCCATGGCGACAAGGAGGCAGTGGACGCAATCCTGACCCACCCCGACATTCAGGCCGTTGGCTTCGTCGGGTCTTCCGATATTGCGCAGTACATCTACTCCACGGCGGCAGCCAACGGAAAACGGTCGCAATGCTTTGGCGGAGCCAAGAACCACATGATCGTGATGCCCGACGCCGACCTCGACCAGGCCGTCGATGCACTGATCGGTGCGGGCTATGGCAGCGCCGGCGAGCGCTGCATGGCGATCAGCGTCGCGGTACCGGTCGGCGCAGACACTGCAGATCGCCTGCGCGCCCGCCTCGTCGAGCGGGTCAGCCAGCTGAGAGTGGGCCACAGCCTCGACCCCAAGGCCGACTACGGGCCGCTGGTGACCGAGGCCGCGCTACACCGGGTCCGTGACTACATCGACCAGGGCGTGGAGTCCGGCGCCGAACTTGTCGTGGACGGTCGGGAACGCACCACCGACGAGCTGACATTCAGTGTTGATGGCGCCGACGCACCCCTCGCGGGCGGCTACTTCATCGGACCGACGCTGTTCGACCATGTCAGCACCGAGATGTCCATCTACACCGAGGAGATCTTCGGTCCGGTGCTGTGCATAGTCCGCGCAGCTGACTACGAAGAGGCCTTAGCTCTGCCAACCACGCACGAGTACGGCAACGGCGTGGCGATCTTTACCCGCGACGGCGATGCCGCACGCGATTTCGTGTCCCGTGTCCAGGTCGGCATGGTCGGGGTGAACGTGCCCATTCCGGTTCCGGTGGCCTACCACACCTTCGGCGGCTGGAAGCGGTCCGGTTTCGGCGACCTCAACCAGCACGGCCCCGCATCGATCCAGTTCTACACCAAGGTAAAGACCGTCACCGAGCGCTGGCCGTCGGGCATCAAGGACGGCGCCGAGTTCGTCATTCCCACCATGAAGTAGTGGCATTGTCTTCCCAGTTGTTCGAGATGGACGACGACGACCGGATCATCGTCGACACCGCATCGGCATTCGCCGAAAAACGTTTGGCACCATACGCTCTGGAGTGGGACACCGACAAACATTTCCCCGTCGAGGTGCTGCGCGAGTCCGCGGAACTCGGGATCGCGGCGATCTACTGCGCCGAGGAGGTCGGCGGAAGCGGACTACGCCGTCTTGACGCCGTGCGGGTCTTCGAAGAGCTGGCCGCGGCCGACCCGGCGATCGCGTCATTCATCTCAATTCACAACATGTGTGCCTGGATGATCGACAGCTACGGCACCCTGGAACAGCGAAAGACCTGGGTGCCGCGGTTGGCCTCGATGGAAGCGATCGCCAGCTACTGCCTGACCGAGCCGGGAGCGGGCTCGGATGCCTCCGCGTTGCGCACCCGTGCGGTCCGTGACGGTTCGGACTGGGTGCTCGACGGAGTAAAGCAGTTCATCTCCGGGGCGGGAGCGTCCGACGTTTACGTGGTGATGGCCCGTACGGGATCGACAGAGTCGCAGCAGGGCCACCGCGGCATTTCTAGCTTCGTCGTGGAAAAGGGCACGCCGGGACTCAGTTTCGGCGCGAACGAAGCCAAGATGGGCTGGAATGCCCAGCCGACGGCGCAAGTGATCTTCGACAAGGTTCGAGTCCCGGCTGATGCGCTTCTCGGCGGTCCCGAAGGTGAGGGCACCGGGTTCGCGGTCGCGATGAACGGACTCAACGGTGGCCGCGTCAACATCGCCGCCTGTTCGCTGGGTGGTGCACGGACCGCATACGGGAAGGCCGCGGGATACGTCCGCGACCGGGAAGCGTTCGGCGGCCCGCTGCTTGACGAGCCGACCATCCGGTTCACCCTGGCCGACATGGCTACTTCATTGGAGACTTCGCGGATCCTGTTGTGGCGGGCCGCATCCGCGCTTGATGCGGATTCTCCGGACAAGGTGGAACTATGCGCGATGGCCAAACGCTACGTCACCGACGTCTGCTTCGAGGTGGCCGACCAGGCTCTGCAGCTGCATGGCGGCTACGGCTACCTCAAAGAGTACGGGCTGGAAAAAATCGTCCGGGATCTGCGAGTGCACCGAATCCTGGAGGGCACCAACGAAATCATGCGCGTGGTCATCGGGCGGGCTGCAGCGGCTCGCGCCCGTGAATCCTAACGAGATGGGGTCCGTCGGATGGGGCGAGCGAAGCGACGGGAGAAAGCGGATGGGGCGAGCGAAGCGACGGGAGAAAGCGGATGGGCGAGCGAAGCGACGGGAGAAAGCGGATGGGGCGAGCGAAGCGACGGGAGAGAGTTAGATGACGACGATCGCGTTCTTGGGATTGGGCAACATGGGCGGTCCGATGGCCGCCAACTTGGTTGCCGCCGGTCACCAGGTGCATGGCTTCGATCCGGTGCCGGCCCTCAGTCAAGCGGCAACCGACAAGGGTGCCAAGGTGTTCGACAGCGGCGCCGAGGCGGTAGCCGATGCCGACGTGGTGATCACATCGCTACCCAACGGCGCTGTGGTGAAAGCTTGTTACGCAGAGATTCTGCCGGCGGCGCGCAGAGGGGCTCTACTGATCGATACCTCGACCATCTCGGTCGACGACGCCCGCGATATTCACCAGCAGTCGCTGACAGCTGGGCTTGCCCAACTCGATGCCCCGGTCTCGGGAGGAATCAAAGGCGCGACCGCGGGCACGCTCGCTTTCATGGTCGGCGGCGCGGACGCCGATGTCGAGCGCGCGAAACCCATTCTGGATCCGATGGCGGGCAAGGTGATTCACTGCGGGGCCTCAGGCTCGGGACAGGCAGCCAAGCTATGCAACAACATGGTGTTGGCGGTTCAGCAGATCGCGATCGGCGAGGCCTTCGTGCTCGCCGAGAAGCTGGGCCTTCCAGCGCAGTCGTTGTTCGACGTGATCACCGGAGCCACCGGCAACTGCTGGGCGGTGCACACTAATTGCCCGGTGCCCGGCCCGGTTCCGACATCACCGGCAAGCAACGACTTCAAGGCTGGCTTCGCGACGGCATTGATGAACAAGGATCTCGGCCTGGCGATGGCCGCAGTCGACTCGACGGGGTCATCTGCGCCACTGGGCACCCACGCCGCCGAGATCTACGCGAGGTTCGCCGAGTCCGACAAGATCAACGCCACATTGGACTTCAGCGCCATCATCGAGCAGCTCCGCAGCTGAGCGCATCGAAGCCGCCGTTCACACTGCCCTAGCAGCGAGTCACTCTCGAACTACTCCGCCGTCAATGCAGTCTCAACACAGCTAGGCGGCCGACGGCCGAGGGGTCTCTTGCCACTTGTCGTGCGCACGCTGACATTCGGCGACCCGCAGCGGCGCGCCGACAGTGTCGTCACCGTCGATCAGTACGGTCGCCAGCCCGGCGACGTTCGCCTTGCGCTGATTGGCCTGCGAACCTGCGAACGCGAGGGTATCTGCCGGGGTAGCGCCCAGGTCGGCCAAAGCGACCTCGTAGGGGTTCGAGCCGGGCGCTGCAGGAACATCGTCAGCGGTCACGATCGTGCTCACGATGCCCACTCCGACCAGTTGGCGCACGAGCGGTTCGACCCAGCTGTGCCGGCCGCTACTCACGACCCCGATCGCGATGCCGGCGCCGAAGGCATCAGCCATGAGGTCGACCAGCCCGGACCGCCCCACGATGTCGGCGTCCAGGATCGTCTCGGCCAGAATCGTCTCCTTGGCCGCGCAGACCTCGTCGACCAGCAGGTCGGCCAGCACATCGCACTCCGTATTCACTCCACGCTTGCGAAGTTCGGCGGCGACGCGGCGCCGTTCATCCCGGAGCGCCAGCAACTGGCGGTAACGCGCGACTGTCCACTCGATCTGCAGACCGCGCGCAGCGAATGCGGCGTTGAAAGCGGGAAGCTGGCCGGCGCATTCGACGTCGGCGATCGCGTCCAGGTCGAAGATCAACGCGCGCAGCGGCTGCACGGTCACGCCGCTGGGCCGGGGCCAATCCCACCAAAATCGGCCGGCTCGCCATGCTCGCTGCTCTGTGGGCTGCATACAGGACATGGTCGTACAACTCACAGCTACCGCACCTCCCCCATTAGGGGGATTCGCCGCGCCAACATGGCAGAGACCGACAGTAACCGGCTCTAAGGTGGGGCCCCTAAGGTAGGGCAATGGCCACCTCGCCGGTGCGGATCGTCCTTGTCGATGACCACGAGATGGTCATCGAAGGGCTCAAGGCGATGCTGGCCGCCTTCGATAGCCGGGTCACCGTGGTCGGCCAGGCGGTCGGCCCCGAACACGTGCTCAGCGTGGTGGGCGACCTCGATCCCGACATCGTTTTGTGTGACGTACGGATGCAGGGGTCCAGCGGTCTGGACGTGTGCCAACAGCTGCGGGCCCGCGACCCTGACCGCAAGGTGGTAATGCTGTCTGTCTACGACGACGAGCAGTACCTCTTCCAAGCGTTTCGAGTTGGGGCCGCGGGATACCTGCTCAAAAGCATCAGTAGCGAGGAGCTGGTGCGGCAACTGGAATTCGTGCACAGCGGAGAAACGGCGATCGACCCCGGCATGGCGGCTCGGGCGGTGGACACCGCGGCGCGATTACAGCGCGACGAGTTCTGGCCCGGCGCTCGTCAGGGCCTCACCCAGCGGGAGAGCGAGATTCTGTCGTTCGTGGTCAACGGCCTGTCCAACCGGGCCATCGCCAGCAAGCTGGTCATCGGCGACGAAACCGTAAAAACTCATTTGAGCTCGATTTACCGCAAACTCGGTGTGAACGACCGAACCGGTGCGGTGGCCACTGCCCTGCGGGAAGGCATCTATCAATGAGCCCGTCATCGCGTCCGCTACTGACCGCCGATCGTGAGCTGACCCTGCTGCGGGAGCTCATCGAGGCCGCCTCCAGCGGCCCCGGCGTCGAACCGCTGGCGGCAGCGGCGGCGCGGATCATCACCGCGGCCACCGACAGCGACGTGTGCTTCGTGCACGTTCTCGACGACACCGAGCGCTCGCTGACACTGGCGGGAGCCACACCGCCCTTCGATGCCGAGGTCGGCAAGATCAGGCTGCCGCTGGGGCATGGCATCTCGGGTTGGGTGGCCAGCCACCGCAAACCCGTGGTGATCATTGCCGACAAGGAGTCCGACCCGCGGTACCTGCCCTTCGAATCGCTGCGCGGCCGGGATTTCACCTCGATGGTGTCCGTGCCCATGGAGACAGCTCCGGGCGGGCTGGTCGGGGTGCTCAACGTGCACACCGTGGCCCAGCGCGACTTCGAAGATCGTGACGTTGAGCTGCTACTGGTGATCGGCCGGCTGATCGCCGGTGCCATGCACCAGGCGCGCCTACACCGACAGTTAGTGTTCCGCGAGCGCGCACACGAGAACTTCGTCGAACAGGTCATCGAGGCCCAGGAGCTCGAACGGCGGCGGCTGGCCGGGGACATTCACGACGGCATCTCTCAGCGCCTGGTAACGCTGTCCTACCGCCTCGACGCGGCCGCCCAGGCCGCTAGATCTGTTGATGACCGCGATGCACTAAACGAACAGCTCGACCGGGCCCGCGAGCTGGCTGCGCTGACGCTGCAAGAGGCGCGCGCCGCCATCAGTGGTCTACGGCCCCCGGTGCTGGACGACCTTGGATTGTCCGGCGGGCTGGCGAGCCTGGCGCGCTCGATCCCACAGGTCGGCATCGACCTGGACATCCGCACAGATCTCGCTGAAACTCGGCTACCCGACCACATCGAGCTCGCGTTGTACCGCATCGCCCAGGAATGCCTACAAAACGTCGTCAAACATGCCGAGGCCACCCGCGCGCGACTGACGTTCACGATGATCCGCGGCAATCACGGAGAAGCGGCCCGGCTCGAAATCGTTGACGACGGAGTTGGTTTCGACACCTTGGAGCATCCGCTGGGCGGCGACGAGATGGGCGGCTACGGCCTGTTGTCGATGGCCGAACGGGCCGAGATCGTCGGCGGCAGGCTCAATATCCGGTCGCGTCCGGGCTCGGGCACAACGGTCACAGCGACTATTCCGGTTCCGTCGACCGCAGCTGACGTCGCCGCCACTTCCTCGTGAGCGCAGCCATCGCTGTCTTTTTGCCGACGATTCCCGGCCTGTGAATGGCTGTTGGCGCCCGGGGTCAGAAATCGCCGGCGTTGCGGCGCAAGGTCTGGATCGACTCCGCTAGCGCGCGGGACTCCTCGGCGGACATGCCGATGTCAGCGAACACGCTTTCGTTTAACGTCACCGTCGCGTCCGCAACTCTCGAGCGGCCCAGCTCGGTGATCTGCACAAGCGTCGTACGGCCGTCGGTGGGATGCGGCAGCCGCTCCACCAGCCCGTCGGATGCCAGCCGCCGGATGGCGTGCGTGACGCTGGTGACATGCACCTGCAGGCGGTCGGAGGCTGCCGTGATCGGAAGCGCGCCAGTGCGGCTGAATGCCAGCAGCCGGAGCAACTCGAAGCGCGAGAAGCTCAGGTCGTAGGGGCGCAACGCGGCCTCGACGCGGGCGAGCAGGATCTGGTGTGCACGCATCACCGAGGCCACCGCAACCATGCCGTCGGCCACGCAGCCCCAACCAGCGCGCTCCCAGTTGGCACGCGCCACCGCAATGGGGTCGCGCTCCGGTGGCTCCACCTCAGCTCAGCGGCGCGGTCAAGATTCGGGGCCCGTCGTCGGTGACGGCCACGGTGTGCTCCCAGTGCGCGGCGCGCGAGCCGTCGGCGGTCACCACGGTCCAGC
>Ga0209991_10000272_pt1 | contig 23174 bp, 20 predicted proteins | sample ChitaG_FD_183167 | JGI IMG/M metagenome (GOLD analysis project Ga0209991, IMG submission 183167) | Deep subsurface microbial communities from South Pacific Ocean to uncover new lineages of life (NeLLi) - Chile_00310 metaG (SPAdes)... | ecosystem: Environmental > Aquatic > Marine > Oceanic >... | reverse complement strand
TCCGACCTGTTTGCTTTGAATCTGGAAGGCACTCAAGCTGTACCTCTCCAGGTGGGGAAGTTCCTTGGGCAGAAGCCTTTCCTGAATCTGAGAGGCCGCCGCCAATTCGGACTCCAGGACCTCCTTTGCCTGCCGTTCCTTCAAGAGATTACAATTGACCATCTTTGCCGCCAGGATATTTCCAAAGGCCGCAGTTATCCGGAGGTAGTCCTCGGTGAAATGATGAAGGGGATTTGTAGTATCTGCATACAAGACGCCGAAGACTTTTCCCTCATCGTACAACGGCACCGCCATGGCCGATCTGATTCTTGACTCCACAATCGACTTCTGCTCTGCAAATTTGGTGTCGGTTTGGGTGTCAGCAATCAGAATGGCGTTCTGCTGTCCAAGTAGCTCGTCGAGGATGGTCCTGGAGATAGTGAATGAATCTGAACTTGCCTCGCCTGCTACACAACAGGCCGAGAGGGAAACATCATCTTCCAGGTCTCGGGTCAGAAAAATGGCGGCACGTTCCACCGGGATGATCCCTTGGAGTAGTTTCAGGCCCTTACCCAGCATTTCTTCCTCCGGCCCCGGCAGAATTAGCATCCTGCCCATCTCGGAAAAGGCCTTAAAGACCCTGGGATCACGAGTGATCTCGGCTGGAAGGGGTTCTAGTGCCTCCTCTATGGGTAGGATCCTGGCATTCCTCAAATCCTCGCCGAAGTCAGCGACCTCGACTGAACCAGCCGGCACCGAGGTGGGACCGGTCGAGGCGATCTTCAGATCCACCCTCCCAAAGGTGAGAATGTCTCCGGGTCGGACCTCCGCGGGCGCGGTGACTCTGTGACCATTGATGGTCGTTCCGTTGTGACTGCCAAGATCAGTCAAAATGATGCCCTGCGGATCGACGATATCGATCTGAGCATGTCTCCGGGATACGGTACTGTCGTCTATGACCAAATCCGATTGCAGACTTCTTCCAAGTATATATCTCCCCTCTGAAAGCTCCCAATTATAACGCTTTCTGGCTGATGGACTGAATAGTCTGAGCATACCGGTTCCTCGTGAAGCTTCAGATCCGGCTTGCCGCCGATCAAAAGGTAGCATAATTATATACGAGGTCAAGCTCATTTCGGTTTCTCTTCGACAGGAGCTGGAGACGGCATCGCCCTCGAGGGATCGGCCACTATGGTCGGAGAGGAAACTCCTTTACAACAGGCGGGCCCCAGCGTATCCGACACTGAGAAAGGGCTTCTTGCCCTGATCTCGCTGGCACCCTCAACGTTTTTGGCCAAGCTGTTACCGCAGCCCAGCAGAAGTCGAAGGCGGATGTGTGATGTAGCATCCGCTTCCGGTTTCTACCGCAATTCTGACCACCTGCCGGCGGCGGTGCTACCTCGTCAGCCAGAAATCGCGGGGGTACAGACGATAGACATTTTGCCTGCCTTCAGTAGTTTCGATATGGTCTTCCAATGATTTGAACTGGGACTCCGGGCCTATCAGGAAGAAATTACCATCTTCGCTTTCCGACAATGGTGGGCCGTAGCCGATCAGGACCGGGCCGTAGGTTCCCTCCATGCGGGACTTCAGTTCGTGATATAGGTCTTTTCGGTCTTTTTGGGCCAGCACCTTTTGTCTGAAGTTCTTCACTACTTCTGATGTGATGCTATCAGCCAAGTCAGCGGCCATTGCTTCGCCACGCTGCTCATAGCGTGAAGGTGCGCGGGAATTGCCGAAAACCTGTGCAATCGCATAGTCGGTCAGACTCCGGTCGGGGTCTGCATCTTCTAACTGGTTGACCACAAAACGCATTGTCTCGGCAACATCGGGGCATCTCTCGGCATAGTACCCCACACGCCCAGTGGATTGACGGAAGCTATAGCCGTTGCTGTACGCCAATCCCGCCGCCCAGGTCTTCATGAAGAGGCCGTGGGGGCCGCCGCCGCCATAAAGCTTACCCGACAAGCAGTCGAGGACGGCGGTCTGGCTGGTGTCATAAACTTCGGCATGTCGGGCTGAGAATATCAGTACGCCATTTCTGGTACCCTCGTGCACGAGGCCGACGTAGACCGGCTTGTCGATTCCCGGGTGGCGGCTTCTAAACCTCTCGACAACTCGATTCGTGGAGGCGTACCTCTGGTGTATAGAGGGAGAAGCTGAGTCAAGTTCGCCCACGAATTCCTGGATCATACCCATGGTCGCCTCCCGGTCGGCGCTGTTGGAGATCATGAACATCCGAGCGTTGTCTGCTTTGCGGATCAGCTCGAGAACGGCATTAAGCCTGGCGATCGTCACCTCGGGCTTGACCATTATGTCCGCTTCGGTCTGGTCACAAAGATAGACCCAGTCATCAGCAAGGTTAGCATCAGGAATTTCAGCCAGTGTAATCTTAAATGCCTTGGTGATCTCTACTGCATTCCTCTTCGACGCATCGCTGAAATCCAGGATATTCGGCTCAAAGCTCCTAATGACGGCCTGATCGGGAGCCTCCTCCCAGTTCTCGATAGCTGTAAGGAATTCCATCAACCCCGCCTGGTCTTTGCCGCCGCCATGCTGCCTCAACGCCTTGATGAATGAGTCCAGCTCTTGTCGCTCTTTTTGGTTGCCGGGGTCCGTCAGCAGCCATTTGAGACGCTGATAGTGGTGAGTCTGGGTTAAGAAGCACCCCGTGGACATATAGAGCGGGTTTACCTGATAGCGATAGCCTCTGGCGGGAGAATCAACCCAGCCCTCCTCGGCACCTTTCATTCTGTTTCTATAGGAGATCAGCGATTGGTCGTTCAATCGACCATTCGGGGGAGGTTGTCAGTGCTCAAGTAGGGTGAATACAGACCTGCCTCCATCCAGCTCAGGGCGTTCTTCAGCTCTTCAAGTTTACCGCCACGTCCAACGAGGATAAGCTCAATCCGATCCGTCTGGTCGCTGTGATCGAAGTGCGCGTGCAGACCCAATACCTCCTTGCGTAGGCGTTCCACCATTTCATCGTAGGTGACGACTTTGCCGTCCACGATAACGCCAATGTCGGTCAGCACCCTCGGGAGGTAGGGCACATACACCAGCAGGGACTCCGGGATAACATCCAGCCGCAAAGCGATCCCAACCTCCGAGGAGATCATGTTCTCAAAAGTTGAGGCCACCAGCGGGATACTTCCGGGAAGGGTTATGATTTCGTAGTTGAGCCGATCGTCAAGGGTCATGGGAGGATTGTCGATAAAGTCGGGAAGTTCTTGCTTACCGGCGATAGCTTCCAGCTCGGCGGTCTTTCTGTCAAACTCCTCCTTGTATTTCGCTATCGCTTCTGCAGAGTCGGTTACTCCATACCTTCTCTTCAGGTAGTCAATGTAACCAGCAATTCGCTCTTTTTTGCCTTCCGCTTCGCGGGTGAGCAATTCCGGATTTGGGGCTGCACCGACAGCGTATGGTTTGGTTGCCGATAGCCTCCAGCGGTCAATATAATCATCCCAGAAATTGTTGTTGAGGGCAAGCAGGCTTTCCGCGTAGGCAAAACGGTTCTTCATGACCAGTGATTTGCGGAAACCCTCTTCCTCCTCCAGGTCTTCCAGAAGCGACAGCCAGCGGCTGCCGACTCCGCTTCGAAAACCAAACATGGGGGGAGAATTAAGATAGTGGTCGATCTGCTTTTTGTTCCGCTCCAGTCTGCTTTTGACTCTGTCGTTAAACTCCGCTAACTCCTCCGAACCGTCCTGCAAATCGTGCACCTGTTTCATCTCATCCATTATCAAAGTCTTGATGCTGTCGAGCATCATTTCACTTATATACTCATTATCAATGCCAACAAAGCCGAGGTAGACTGAATTGCCTAAATCGGAATCTAAACCACTAAATATATAGTTTCCGCCGAAATCGACCTTACGTGTCCGGGAGTTTATGAAAAGATCATACAGATTCGAGGTTTCCCCGTTTGCAAACGCTTCCAGGAAGAGTTCGAGCACGAATTTCTCGGTGTAGCCCAGTTCGAGATCGGCTGGCCAGGCGTACATTATATATCCCGGATCGGTCGTCTTTTCGCTCGGATACGAGGTTATCTCCACGGTGCCTGGCGGAGCCATGTGTATAGGCGGGAAATTGTATGCACCGATACCTACCCGGGGACTGGAGTCGGGACTACTCTGGCATCGATAGAGGATTTGCGACATTTGCTTCAGGAAAGACTGGATTGGAATGTCGTCAGGAATGGAAGCGATTGTCCCCATATTCGCCAGATGATAGTAGTCCTCGTGAAAACGCCACATATCCTGTGGAGCCATCCTCCGCATGGCGGCTGGGTCCCCGCCAGAGACGTAGGAGAGAGGGTGATTGTCACCGTACACCATTAGGTTCAATGGATGCACAAAATGGTACCACGGCTTCTCGAAGGAGCTGACCATCTCGGTGTAGACGGTGCCCTTTTCCTCGATTGAGAGGGTCCGGTCCTGCTCGTCGACCACAACGCCGAGATGGCATACCTCCCTGCGGATCTCTTCATCGGTAAAGTCGGGGTGCAGCAGAGCTTGCAGTTTGGCTTCGAAGATCTGGTAGAAAGTCTCCTCTCCGGCGGTGGTGTTGAAATGGTAGCAGGTTCTTATCTGAGCAGTGTAGGCGCTGCTGTTGGCAAGAGCCATGTCCTCCAGGGAGGCAACATAGCGGCCACGATTCCCCTTTCCCAAAAGGAGATGCTCGCAGGCGTGCGGTCCGCCCATGCTTGAGGTTGGAGGGGTCTTGATCCAAAAGAAAGCCTGCGGAACCGATTGAATCTGCAGAAGATCGATGATGAAGCTATGTTTGACGGAGACAAATCGTGCCCCCATTGCTTTTCCCGCACCGTTTTCGTATACATTCATCACCTTAAAGCCGTATATCGTCTGGCCTTCATGCAGAGCCTCCAAATTCGTAATAGCTGAGACCTGTACCGTAAAGGTGATTATGAAAAGGAGAGCCAGCCCAAGAGCACCTGTTCTTGTTTTCACCGATTGGTCCTTTCTGTAACCATGGTAGCTGTCACCCATTGCATTATATCAATTAACTACGTGCAGACAAATAATTTGATTCAATAAGACACCTCTTCAGTTTGAAACAGTAAAGGTTTATCAAAGGATCTGTCACCACAGCGAGGCAAAAAAGAAGAACCGCAAGTGCCCGTTGTTGGGGTCTAAATGATATCCATCAACATCTGTTGGTGACTCTATCTATTACTTCGTCTTTTGCGGGAAGCTCGACAGGTTCTGAATACTCCTCCCCTTCCCCTGAATCGGGTTTTTTGTGATTCAGGCACTCCTTGAATATTCTCTCCAGATCATCTACTGTTTTATCCCAGGAGAAATTTTTCACCACATACTCTTCTCTCTCCTTCTCCTGGCTCTTCACCAGATCTTTGTTATTGATGAGTTCAATTAATTTCCTTTTTAGGTCATCAATATCCTTATTCCTGAAGGTGTGACCCCACCTCCCACAGGTTTCCAAATTAGCAGGTATATCACTCACCAGGACGCATCTGCTATAAGATAAGGCTTCGATGACCGATTGCGGCAACCCTTCCAGTTCAGATGGCAAAACGTAAAGATAGGCGTTGCTCAAAAGCTCATCTTTGAGCTCCTCGCTTACATAACCACCAAAGACGGTCTTAGGGGAGCTTTGGGAATGCAATCTCTGTACATAGTCATCAGAGAAGAAACCGTTCCCCCCAACAAACAACTTCATGTCAGTCTCCATTCGTTCGAACGCCGAGATCAAGTAGTGACATCCCTTCTCCGGAACCAGCCTCCCCAAGAAGAGTATGTATTTCTCTTTCTCCAGACTGAACTTTTTGATCCCATCTAGCTCTCTGAAAACCGGCGCTCCCACCCCCGGGGTGATCTTTTCAACCTCCCTTGCGAATTTGTTCTCAAAGTAAGATTTCAAACCGTCAGAAATCACTATCGCTTTGTCGGGGAACCTCACTGCCGGAGTTTCTGCCACCCTAAGCAGCAGTCTGGCCACTTTATTCCATTTTTTTCTTTGCCAGTCGAGAGCATGGGTGATCGTCACTACTTTTGTGTCTCCCCAGAGTCTGGGAATGAAGCATAAGGAGGAGGGACCAAGGGCCTGATAGACTATTACATCGAAGTTTCTCCTCAAGGAATCGATAGAGCATAAAAATGTGTGAGAGAGAGCATCCAGGTGCTTGGTGGTTATACTTTTCACTCTCTTTAGCTTGACTCCCTTGTAATGTTGGACTGAAGAGCTGTAGTATGGACGGCAGTACACCGTGACCTGGTGGCCTCGCTGGGCCAACCTCACCGCCACCTCTTCGGTGAAATCTTCTATCCCGCCGTAAGTGGCGGGAATGCCCTTCTGCCCGATAAATGCAATTCTCATCTTCTGACGAAAGACAGGGAGGTCGGAGTAACCCTCTGTTTTGTCGTCTCCAATTTTATGGCCCCGCTTTCCCTCAGTTCTCTCCAGATGCTGTTGAACTCCTCGATGGTCGCTTCGGTCTTGGGATTCTGGGTCATCATCTTCAGGAACTTGAAAGGGACGGTGACAATGTCTGCTCCCGCCAAGAAGGAGCGATTGATATCCATCAGAGATCTCACACTTCCCACGATTATTTTGGTCTCTGTCTGATGCAGTCTGAAAAGCTCTGCTGTCTCTCTAACTATTAGAGCGGCATCGTATCCCATATCGGAGACTCTGCCGAAGAATATGGAGGCGTAAGTGGCTCCCGACAGAGCAGCCAAAAGTGCCTGATTGGTGGCCATTATAGCGGTCACATTAGTCCTTATATTCTCCTCTCTCTCTAAGGCATTGACGGCTTTTAGGCCTTCTGACCCCATGGGGATCTTTATCACGATGTTTTTGTCCCAGCCGGCGTACTCCTTGGCCTCCTCCACCATTCCTTCCCAATCATCCGCGGTGACTTCGACGCTGACCGGATTCTTTACAATCTCGAGTATCTGTTCGATCTTCTCTCTGAAGCTGTAGCCCCCCTCCTCGTGCGACATTATCACGGGGTTAGTGGTGGCACCACTGACACATCCCCAACTGCTCGCCTCGCGGATCTCGTCAACGTTGGCGGTATCGATGAAGATCTGCATTTATAGCCCTCCTTTTGTAGAGATTCTTCCCTTTTTTTGATTATTCTCACTGCTTCGTACAAGCTGGGAACTATAAAATCCGGCTTCACCTTCTTTTGCTCTAAGAACCTGCAGAGGTCACATTTGTGGTTCCCGATGAGAAAGGTGACACACCCGGCCTCTCTCCCCGCCTGGATGTCTGTGATGCTGTCGCCGACAAGATAGGATGACTTCAGATCGAGCTTTAGTTCCCTGGCTGCTTTGAACAGAAGGCCTGGTTTCGGCTTTCTGCAGCTGCATCTTTTTCTCAATTCTCTGACAACACCTTGAGGGTGGTGAAAGCAGTAATAGGATCCGTCCACGTGAGCGTCTTTCCTCTTGAGTTGACGCTCCATTCTCTTTTCGATCTCTATGAACGTGCCTTCGTCAAAATGCCCCTTGGCAATCCCGGGCTGGTTGGAGACCAAAACCGCATACAGCCCCATCTCGTTGATCATTGAGATCGCCTCCCCTGCCCGGGGCAGAAGTCTGAACTGAGAAGGGGTGAAAGGGGTGTCCAGAATCCCAACGTCAGAATGATAGACTACCCTGTTTATGACTCCATCCCGGTCTAGGAAGACTGCTTTCCTCATCTTCTTGGATCTTCTCCTTCAAGCAGTTGCAGATCAGATGTTCTAAAACCAGATGAAAAGACTCCACCTGAGGCGTGGAATCAAACGGGACCACTATGGAAGCGTCCGCCATCTCTTTCAACGCCCCTCCGTCAAAGCCAGAGAATCCGATGGTGGTGGCTTGATATTCCTCTTTTGCCAGATGCATCGCCTTGAGCAAGTTCTGCGACCACAGGCCGGCTTTGTCCTCTCCCTTGCCTCCGTGCACACTTATCGCGATCAAGAAATCCCCCTCTTGCATCAGATTCTTCAGCTGTTCCGAAAAGAGATTATCAAAGCCCTCATCGTTGATCAGGGCACTGGTCAAGGGGATATTATCGTTCAGGCAGATGACCCTGAATCTTGGCTTGTCACGGACGATGGTGCATTTGGCCAGGTCGCAAGCAAAATGCGTGGCGGTTGAAGCCGAGCCTCCGTTGCCCATCAGGAACACGGTTCTTCTCTGTCTCCAGGCTTTGAACAGAAGCTCAATCACGAAATCTATATCCTCTCTGGAGATGGCATCTATTATCTTTTTCATCTCCTCGAAATAGCTCTCCACGAATTCCTGGTTCTCCAGACATTTCGTTTTCCTATCACCAACAAGGGTCGATTTGCTCATTTCTCCCCCCTTCCTTAGAAGTTGACCAGAACCTTCGAGCCTTCGAAGTCGATTCTGAAGCGCATCTCTCTTAACCCTTGTTTTCCCATCAACTTCCTGAAACCATTTTTGTCGTTATTACAATAGAACATGAAGAATCCTCCCCCCCCAGCTCCCATTATCTTCCCCCCCAAAGCACCGTTCTGTCTTGCGGTGTTATACCATTCATCCATTTGGGTTTGACTGATCTTATCTGAGAGTTGCTTTTTAGTCTGCCAATGAAGATCCAAGAGTTCGCCGAAGTGGGCCAGGTTCTCCGCCTCAAATGCTCTCTTTATCTGGTGGCCAATATCCTTTATCTTGTGCATGCTCTCTATCACTTTCTCTTTGTCCAAGCTTGCGGCCTGACTCTGTGAGGCTAACACCTCGGAGGCATTTCTCCTTATTCCGGTGTAGAAGAGGAGGGTATTGCTTTCCAGTTGATCCAACGTATCCTCGGAAAGGAGGACGGGCTTGAGTTCGACATTTCCCAATCTGTCTATCTCCATAGAGATGATGCCACCATAGGCGGCCACATATTGGTCCTGCTTACCTATCGGTTCCTTCAAGAGCTGAATCTCGATATAGCAGGCCTCCTCGGCCAATTCCTTAGCGCTCAGTTTCTCCCTCTTGTAAGTATGGAGGGCATTCAGAAGCCCGACCGTGAAAGCAGAGGAAGTCCCTAACCCGGTGTTGGAGGGGACATCTGCTATCGAGGTTATCTCAATCCCCCCTTCTATATCCAGAAGCTTGACTGCTTCCCTTACAATGGGATGCGCGATCTCATCCGCTGAATCGCAGATTTCGGTCTGGGAATAGCTTATCCTGAAGCTGGGCTCAAACCGCTTGTTGACAGTGACATAGATATACTTGTCAATAGCAGCAGAGGTCAGGAACCCGCCATATTGAGTGTAATATGAGGGAAGGTCAGTTCCCCCACCCCCCAGGGGAATCCTGACAGGTGTTCTGGTTACTATCATATAGCCCCCCTGTTATCAAGTTCTCGAACTCCTTTAGCCCCTCAAATGACCCGATCTGGTAAAATCTCTCTTTGACTTCATATGCCAACATCTCCTTTTGCCGAGCCAACTCCCGGTACAGGTCTGCAAGATCAGAAGGACAATTCTCAGGTATCAGTTCCAGCGCCCCTTTTCTCAAAACAGAAAGGCCGGAATCTATATGCACCATACCCTCCGTTCTGTTCTCCTTGTCGTATATCTTTACCATACCTTCCTTGATTATGACATTACTGCGGTCGTATCTATCCTCGTTTCTATACACAACCAGAAGGGAAAGCTTATCGGATTCATCGAAGTGTCTCCTTATGGCCTGATAATCATAGATAAGATAGGAATCGCCATATATGAGAAAGAACTCATCTTGAAGCACGCTTTCCGCCTTCTTCAAGGCCCCGCCGGTTCCCAGAAGCTTCTCTCCATCAAAGCTGTAGCTTATTCTAACTCCGAACCTCTCGCCATCGCCGAAATAGCCTTTGATGAGCTTGCCAAGATAACTGACACAGAGAAGCAAATCTTCTATCCCATTTTCCCTCAGGACTTCTATTTGATGCTCCAGGAAGGGCCGGTCACCGATCCTCACCATAGATTTGGGAATCGCCTCTGTTAGAGGACCTAACCTGGTTGCCAGTCCGCCCGCTAAGATAACTGCTTGCATAGAACTCTCTCTCCGACTACTTCTGGAATTATCTCCCCAATGGCTCTTTCTACAGCTTGATCGGAGGTGAGCGTTGCTTCCCACCCCAGTGTTTTCATCTTGCCCACATCGAATCTCACCTGAGGCACATCTCCTGTCCAGCCCCTGTCCCCGCCGGTATATTTGAACCGCACCTCTCCTGATCCCATCGCCCCCACCACTAATTCGGCAATAGTTTTGACGTCTGTCGTTGACTCACATCCTAAATTGAAGACATTCACCCTCTGGTCTGAGTTCGAAGAGCCGAAGAGGATTCCATCGACACAATCGCCCACCCAGAGATACGGTTTCTCCTGAGTGCCATCTCCTAAGATCTCCAGCTCATTCGGGTTTTGGTTGAGTTTATGAATGAAATCATAGATAACACCGTGGGTAGCTCTCGGGCCGACGATATTGGCAAACCTGAAGATCCATGACCTCATATCAAAAGTGTAGCAGAAGGCAGAAATCAGAGCTTCGCTGGCCACCTTTCCGGCGCCGTAAAGGGAGATGGGCAGAACCGGACCATAATTCTCTGCTAGGGGAATTACAGGGGTCTCACCATAGATGGTTCCACTCGAGGAGAGCACTATTTTCTTAATGCCGTTTATCCGCATCGCCTCCAAAACATTGTAGGTGACAATGGTCTCCTGTTTCAAATCCAGATCTGTTCGGTCTATCCCCAGTCTGGCATCGGGGTTAGCCGCCAGATGGAACACCACCTCGTGATTCTTCATCGATTCAGCGAGTTTCTGCCAATCCAGGAGATCCCCTTCAATAAAATGGAAGTTGGGTTCTCCGATATGATGGAGGATAAACTCAGCCTTCCCGGAAGAGAGATTATCGTAAACAGTTACCTCTCCCTGTGTGACTAGTCTGTCGGCGAGGTGACTTCCGATGAAACCGGCTCCGCCGGTGACGAAGTAGCGCATTTTTCCTCCTGAAGAGAGATCATTCCGCTGGGGGCTTCTTGTTTTTCCTCAATCATCTCTTTATCCCCAATACCGTCTCCATTTTCAACGTCCCAGATGATATCCTTTCCCAAAAGAAGTCTTATCTTGTTTTTCAGCACCCAAGCAGTCGGTCTGCGCAGGTTGCGTTTTATTGCCGGTCGTGAGGTGCCGACCATCCAGCAGTTCTTAGTGCACGCTGAGACCATCCCTCTGACTCTTTGTGCCTGAGAGCTCTCCCAGCACTCCCGGAAACTCCTCTCTTTTATGTTCCCCATCGATTCCGGAAGAGCATTACATGGGTATATTTCTCCGTATGGATCGACGAAGACTATGTCTGTTCCGGCTCCGCAGGGGAGAAGCCTCCCATCGCCTCGTACGAAGTTAATAAAACCCCTATTCAAATAAGCCCGATACCAGTCCTTAACTCTCAGGAAATGATCCCTTCTCTTCGAGCACAGGAGTTCGCGGATGAACCCTTTTATCTCGCTTACAACTTCTTCCCTATTTTCAATGACGTTATGTGGCACCCGAAACTGCCAGGCATCGTGAACCACACTCTGGCTGAATTCAAGGCCCATGTGAGCACATAAGTGGTATAAATCCACCAATTCGCCAGAATTTCGATGAGAGATGGTTATGGCAAAACCGATATCTTTGGCACCAAGCTCTCTTAGTTTGAGTATGGTTCTCATTCCATGGTCGAATCCATTCTCTATTCCCCGAATTTCATCGTTCTTTTGGGGTAAACCATCGAGACTAACTCGAACTCTGACCTCCGGGTGTCTCTTGATCAAGGCAGCTAATCGCGAGGTGAGGAAGCCGTTAGTACTAATCTCAACATGATCTGTTTTCGTCGAGAGAATATCTACTATCTCCACTATATCGTCTCGCAGGGTTGGCTCCCCTCCTCCTACGTTGATGCGGCAAAACCCTTCGGGAAGCGCATCAATATCTTCAAGAGTAATCTCGTCCTTCCTTTGACTGGGATACTTCCAGATGTGGCAAATCTGACAACGGGCATTACACCTGTAAGTAGGCATGACCGCGAGTTCCGTATGTCTGAACATAGTTTCCCCCAATGCCGAGTTAAGAAAAGTCAAAATGTGGCGTCAGCTGTCTGCAACTCTACCCCCCTGCAAGAGTCTCTGATATATCTTAAGGAGTCGCGGATAATAGGTCTCCGATGAGAACCTGCTAATTGTCTCTCTTTCCTTCAAGTTAGGCCTCCTTCTCTAATAAACCTATTCTATGCCTCTATAAGCTCCCGGTTACATCTTTCCCCCAAGATGATTCTTTTTGCCCCGTCTTGGGCAAATCTACTGAATATCATAAAGCACTTCTCAGGTGTTTTTCATCACAACTCTAATAGTTCTTTTCAATAGTCCGTCTCTGGGGAAATCACTCAATTCTGTCAGAATTTCATTAGTAAGGAGTTTCTCACCTTCATATTTCGATTCAATGTCAATGATTGAAAAATGCTTGTCGAAAACTGAGAGATAATCCCTCTCTCGCAGTCTGTTGAGATAGACATGTGTGGGAAACAGATTTTGTCTCAAATGATCCCACGGTGGTACAGTCTTGCTAGGTTTTTCATCGGGATTATGCCATTCCAAGTTATGCCCACCAGATAGACTAGGAAACAGATGAACAACAACATTAGATATTCCACCAGGCTTGAGAACTCTGGCTATTTCAAAACAGGCTTTGTCTACGTCACTAATGTGTTCAAAGACCGCATTAGAAAAAACATAGTCAAAGTGACTGTCGGGAAATTCGAGAGAACATGCATTCATCACTCTGACATCAATACCGTCCATTTTCAGCGGTCGTCCAAATTCCTTCTGAAGAGTATTGTAATATGCCGGATCAAATAGGATGTGCCGAAATGAGGTCTTTACGAATCGTTCGATACCATTAGCTTTTAACATTCTTAACAGCCCCCTTACGGAGAAATCAGGGTCAACAAAATCCGTATCTATGCCAGTAACATGTGCACCAAGCAAATGGAAAAGCAAAGTTGCTGAAAAGCGCTGACCACATCCTATCTCCAGTATCCAAGTGTCTTGAACTTCCTTTGCTACGTACTTCTCTAAGACTCTGTTGGCTTCACTGAAAACATCGTGATAATCGTGTAAAGCAAACTCTCTGTTGTTCCGGAAATACTTTATGAGACCCAGATATGTGTGCAATTTTGACTTTTCGTATCCAGCGGTAGAAGTGCGCCCTTTATTCATAATACACCTTCTCTACGATTTATTCTATTTCGGTTAAGATGCTGTTTCCGCGACTTTTTTCAAGTGCCACTTGTCAGTTGCTTCGTCGCCGATTCTGTTCCTTTTTCTCCTTTGAATTAGTCCCTCATATATTTGCAGAAGCTCTTGATAATATCTTTCCCTAGAATGATTCTCCTTTACCCTATTCAAGGCATTCCGCCCTAACTTCTTGATCAGCTGAGGCTTTCTATATAGGTAATCTATCTTACTAGCTAAATCCTCTATATTCCCTGGCTCAAAGAGTAAGCCGGTTTTATTATCCTCCGCCAATTCCGGCACACTTCCCAGGTTGGCTCCGATAACCGGCTTAGCATAGGAGAAGGCCTCTAGAATCGACATGGGGCAGTTGTGATAACATAGGGACGGAAACACCGTGAAATAACACTCTTGCATCAGTTTTTTCAGCTTTTCGCCGGTGACAAATCCCAGAAATTCAACATTCTCCGGGCCTTCCTTTGCCACATACTCCTTTAGAAGTGGCCCCATCTCTCCCTCACCCGCGACTTTGAGCTTGACCTCAGGAATGTGCTTCATAGCCTGAACTAACGTGAAGATTCCGTTCTTCTCAGATAGTTTTCCCAGGAAAAGAACATAGTCGCCCTCCATTTTGTGGGGATGATATTGATCCACATCGATGCAGTTGGGCAAGACTTCTATCTTCTCTTCAGGTAAACCGTATCGTATCATCTTCTCCTTTGAGAATTGGGACAGGACGATGAAGACGTCCACCCCTTTCGAGTAGGTCTTTAACATCTTATGGAGATACATCTCCGTTGCACAGAGAAGGCTGGAGAGAAACGAATTCCTTACGCACCGGTGAGTCACTGCTCTATAGAAGTGCTTTCCCTCGCAGATCTCACAAGGAGTTCCGTTCCTCAGAAAAGTGTAGCTGGGACAGGCCAGCTTGAAGTCGTGCAGGGTCATGACCACCGGTATACCGTGCCTTTTCAAAGCTCTCAGAATAGAAGGTGAGATCTGATGATAGATGTTATGCAGATGTGCTAGCTGAGGTCTGGTATCGTTGATCAGCTTCTCCATCTTCTTTTCTGCTTCTACAGAATAGATGAGATTGACAGCGGTCTTTAACTTTTTCAAGATGTCCCCGTTGTGGTTGTTGTAATCGACCTCGGAGACGAAGTATCTGGAATAGGGGGTCTTAAGATTTCGGGGATGTCTCATCGAGAAGGGAATGACCTCATGTCCCAGGGAATTCAAAACCCTCATAGACTGAAACAGAACCGTCTCCGGGCCACCAGCGGGGTGGAAGAACTTATGAGCCATCACTATCTTCAATTCGCCTCTCCACACAACTCGTTTACCGCTTGATATATCCCCCTTGCCAGCTCTTTCTCATTGTACTTTTTTAGAATTGACCTGCGGGCATTCTCTCCCAACTCCTTTGCCTTGCCCTGATCCTTCAGCAGAAGCTCCATTTTGTCTTTCAAGTCTTTCCAATCGTAGGATTGAACCAAAAGAGCGTTGTGTCCATCCTGCACGTAGTCAGAAATTTCGGGAACGTTGCTAACGATCACTGCTTTTCCCATTGACATAGTCTGAAGCAGGGTCATCTGACCCAAGGAGTATTCTAAATAGGGTAGAGGCATAACCATAAATCTGGCGTTGGCCAAAATCCTCTTCAGCTCCGTAATCTTCACGTAGGGGAGACATTCGATCCGGGGCCGCACTTTGTCGGGAAACTTGAATCCGATAGCGCTTTTTGCTCCCACCAATTTTAGCTTAACCTCCCCCTCTAAATGTTCGAAAGCCTGAATTAAAGTTGGCCAATCCCTTTTGATATAGCCGACGCAGACAATGTAATTATCGGCATTATTGTCCAAAGGTTCGCCCGCGAGTCTCCTCTTCAGCGGCTTGAAGAAATCGGGGTCGGTTCCAAAGGGGACAAAACGATGCTTTTCCCTGAGCTGAGGAAGGCAGTTCTCGTAGTAGCCCTTTTGCTGGCTGCAGTGGGAAATAACCCCGTGGATGGACCTGACAGCAAATCTCAAGGGCAGAAGCTCTGTCTTCTTGTTCCTGCCTCCATTAAAGCAACCCACATCAATTATTACGTGAGGAGGTGATTTAATATTGAACAAGCTTCGAATAAAGGCGAGCAAAACCCCGCTCTGAGCACCGTGGGAGATAACCAAGTCATATTTCCTCATCTGAAATAAGGCCTTGAAAGCCTGCACTACATAAAATTTCAGCCAGAACCTTTCAATATGATGAAGCAAGGGAAGCTTACAGAAATCGATAACATCAACCTGAACATTTTGGTCCGGCCAGTATTTGAAAAACCAGTATTTTTTACCCGCCTCGATCACATTCGGAGACTGGAAGTCACTACTGGTTCCATTGACCTTGTGAACATCCCAGCTCACCAACATCAGAATTCTTTTCATTTTGCTCCCAAAGAATTAATGTTCTCGGATACTCGAAGTTGCCGAGCCAACGGCGAGGCAATTTGGACGAAGCGTAGCGCAGTTGGGTAGCTGCTGTTAGGCAAAGTAGCATAAGTCATAATTCTACTATAGTTTTCTAAAAAAATAGAAATCTGCTTTAGATGTATTAAATGGATCGGACGAGTCAAATGGGTATTTATTGTCAATTTTTCTGAACAGCTTCCAATTAGGTGCATTTTGTTCAATCCACTTCGTGAATTCTCGGTCTTTGTCGTAATGTGTTTGTGTTCTGTTACGATTACTCGAATAAATGATAACAAACTGTTTTGATGATGAAAAAAGTGATTTCATATAATCATTAAAAATGTCATCCTCAATTAAATGATATATTACATCTAGGGAGAGTGTTAAATGCGCTTGAAAGATATTATGATTATCTGCAAAACACTGTGAATCATATAGAAACAGACTTTTTGAATTATCGTGCGCAAATCTCTTTTTGCAGATTTTAATTGCAGTTGGGGACACATCAAAACCTATATATTTGGGGTATTTGGCTAATGAAAGCTGATTGCCGTCCCCACATCCAAATTCAATCACGGATTCAATATTGTTTTCTTTTACAAATGAATTTAATATATCAGCCTTAAATTCTGCCAGTCTATTATATGAACCCTCACCGGAAGTCCCTCCTCTAACATATCTATGATCCCAATAAAACTGTGAACTAGGAAAACTAAGAAAGTATATACGATCCATGCATTTGTGGATGAATGGCATTTTCATAATTTTTCTAACAATAGGTTTTGTCACTTTTTTGATGTGATTAATCATTTAACATCTCTCCTTTCGATATTTACTAAACGGTATTGATTTGTATTTGCTATTTCGCCTAACTCTTTTGCTTCTGCTATATTTTCAAATGGATACTCCAGTTAAAGACTCCTGAATTTTCTCTTTAGATCTAATTTCAGATATATCTCTTCTGCAGTTAGAATCTATGGCCTCAGAATAAAGATTATTGAATTTAGATGAAGCCGTCTCCCAGCTATATTCTTTCTCAACCAATTTCCTTGCGTTTTCTCGTATGTGATTTCGCAACTTCTCATCCTTGAGCAGTTCTATGGTTCTTAATGCAAACGAAGTTGAATCATCTGCAATAATTATGTTTTCTCCATTTTTGATTTTTATCCCCTCAACCGCAACCGGGGTTGCGACTATTGGCTTACACATGGCCATAGCTTCAAGTATCTTTATCTTCATCCCGGAGCCATACCGCAAGGGGCACACGAACAGAGTAGATTTTGCAAGCCAGACTTTCATATCTTCAACCTCGCCGGTTACAATAATGTCACTTTCCCTTGAAAGTTCTCTAATGTCTGGCCCAGGATTTCTCCCCACGACATACAATCTCAAATCTGGAAATTCTTCCTTGACTATTGGAAAAATATCCTTGCAGAGGTGAAGGATGGCATCCACATTTGGGGAGTAGGGCATATTGCCCGTAAATATCAGACTGGGGAAGTCCGAGCCAGATTTGTCTGGCTTAGCTTCCGGAAGATCCACTCCGAAGGGGATGGTGGTAAGATTTTTCAATTTCCCCTTTGATAATGAGAGGATTCTCTTTTCATCCACCTCTGAGATGAAAACCACCCGGTCGAATTCAGAATAAGTCTTCAACTCATATTTCCTTAAGCGGAGAAGTTTCATCCAGTAATAGACTTTCAACAGCGCATTTTGTTCGTCATTCATTTGCCTCTGATGAAAGGGCCATAATGCATCCCGGGCATCCATTATCTTTGGTATGCTGGTATACGGGAGCACGAACTGCGCCGCCCCCAAACCATCAACGTGTATGAGATCAAATTCGTTTTGCTCGAATATTTCATCCACAATCTTTAGAGCCTCCTTATGATATTTTCTCCAGATGAAAAATGGCTTAAAAGAAAAAAGATTAAGCAGGTAGTTGGCAAGCCCCCTTCGTCTTTCAGAATCGATGCTAATTAGTTGGCGGCAATATTGTTTTAGCTGAGATACGTCCTCCAGTTGGTCTTTGTTTTCCTTGAAGCTGACGAGAACAATTTCGTTCTCTGCAGATAGATGCTTTATTAGATTGAAGGTTCTTACACTGCTACCATCTTTGGGGGGGGAGGAGAAGAAGAGGGATGTAATAAACAGGATTTTCATTCTGTCAACACCTCCTCATAGACTCTCAAAGTCAAAGATGCGGTCTTCTCCCAGGAAAACTGCTTTATTCTCTCTCTACCTTTTCTTATCGATTCTCCTCTTCTATCTTCATTCTTCAAAATTTCAAGACAGGCATTATACATCTCCAATTCATCTGTGGGATCCACCAAAATGGCTGCTTCACCTACTATTTCAGGGAGGCAGGAGACAACAGAGGTAATCACGGGAGTGTCACAAGCCATCGCTTCCAGAGGAGGAAACCCGAAACCTTCATACAAAGTAGGATAGAACAAGAAATCAGCGCCCTGATAGAAGCCGGGCAAATCATCCTCAGGCAAAAAGGGAATCGAAATTACGTTTGCTTCAAGGTCGTTCTCCTTCAAATAAAGATCGATCGGGGTTTCCTTTTCTTGACCAACGCCGAGCAATACCAATTGGTGAGGAATATTTTCTTCTCTCAGCAATCTGTGGTAAACCTTTATTACCCTCAAAGTGTTTTTTCGCAGATCATTTGATCCGAAATGTAAGATGTAAGGTTGACTAACTTCATATCTCTGGAGGACACCTTCTATCTTGCTTTTCTCTCTCAAAGGCTTAAACCTCCCCTCAATCCCCTCATAAATTACTTCAACCTTCTGTCCTACCTGGGGGAATAGTCTTATGATATCGTTCTTGGAGTAATTTGACACCGTGATTATTCTATTGACCTTCCTTACAGATTTGGACACCGCCCTTCGGAGATAGACATTGTACCACCCTGACTCCCGAAACATTTCTGGCTGAAGCATGATAGTATCGTGCAGGGTCACCACCCTTCTGGTCTTACACAAAATGGGGGCGATATTTCCGGGTGAATGGAATAAGTCTAATTCATCTCTTCTAATCTGCCGGGGCAGAAAATACTGCTCGTATAGAACCGAATGCTCATTTGCTATATTTCTTAATTCAAAATTACCATTTGGGGGCAAGAAAGACCGATCGAGATCCTTTTCGAAATACAGTATATATTTATTTTCTTTATCCATTCTCAATAGATTCCAGAGCAGATTAAAGGAGTATTTTCCGATTCCCCTTCTCTTTTTGGTTATGAATCTGGCATCAAAACCGATCTTCATCTCCCCTCCTCTTTTCTTAAACTGGTAGCAGAGACGGAAACAGCGAAGATCATCCAGAAATAAAGTGAGATGGCAAAACTATGCAGCAAGCTATCAAATAAGCCGGCCGCCAAAAATCCTATTATACTCAGGTTACAACACAGTGATATCGTAGGTGTGACTCCGCTTTTCTCCTGTCTTAAGGACTTGAAGTTGTTTTTTAAAACAGAGACCTGTATAGCCAGAAAACTGAGAAGGCCAAAGAGTCCCAATTCCGCTAAAATATTTAGAAAAATATTATGGGCCCCTCTCACCTCCAGGATATCCTGCGACACTATGAAATTGCCAAAGCCGACTCCAAAAAGAGGAGAGCTCTCAAACATTTCAACGGCGGCTTGATACAAAACGAATCTCACCACGTGAGAATCAAACTCACCTGCCAATAAGTTGGAAAACCTCAGCTTGATTGTTTCGATAAGATCAGGAAAAAGAGAAAGGAATAGAAACAGGATCAATAAACCGCTCATCGCTACCTTTATTTTTGATTTCCGTTTAGACCCAAAGAAGAGGTAGGTTAAGGTCATGGTCCCCAATCCAAAGATGGCGGATCTACTCAGGGTCGAAAAAAGAGCTAATACTATAAAGAACATCATTGCTGCTATTATCCAGAATTTGGCCCCTAGGCGATTCCGAAAGAGAAGGATGAAAAAAGGTAAGCTCAAAAGTAAGAACCCGCCCAGGGCATTGGCTTGACCGAAACTCCCGATGCTTCTATAAAGGCCATCGGGCAATAGAATGCTTCCGGCCTCGTTGCCAAAAACGAAGCTGAAGAGCAGAGGATTCTCTTTCAACACAAATTGAATAACTGCAGTTAGGGAGACTATAAATGTGGAGAGAACCATGGAAAGAATAATTCTGTTAATGATTGCCTGCTTTCGAGCAATAGATATCACTATGAAAAAAAGGAGTATCACTGAAAATTGATAGTAGAGCTGAGAGTAATCGATAAGTCTTGCCCTCAACAGTGAAAAGAGTACACTTAAGATGAATAACCCCACCGGTATGAAAACCACCGATTTTTTTAGGTGGATCTGGTCAAACACTACCTTCAAAATAAAAACGATGAAAATCAAAAACATCAAAAGCTCTGGTACGGAATTGAGGAATTGAATGTTTAAGGGTATAACTTGAAGATTGAAAGGCATCAGGAAAATAAGGGCGCACACCGCCCAGTGCAGGTGAAAAAATGAAAAGAGAAATAAAATCAGACCGGCCATAAGCGCGTAGGTGATCTCCACGGAGAGCAAATACATCGACGCAGTTAGCAATGCCACAGCCGTTAATCCCCCCAGGTAGATAGATACGCTTTTCATATATTAAACCTCCGCCACCTCCGCGCATAAGTCTCTGGGCTCCACAACCCGATCTGTCTTCTTCAATGAGAGGTAAACAAATACAAGAATGCCCACAGTTGTAATGATTTTCACAATCAGGTTGCTGAAGGCTGCCCCCGAGGCTCCGTGTGAAGGAATAAGAAAGTAATTGGCAATGCCGTGAGATAACAGTTCTAAGAGATTTACGATTGCTATAGCCCAGGCTTTGTCCAGAGAATATAGGACCAGACTCACCGGCACAATAAGGAGAATTAGAGAATAGCCCATAAATAAGACTTGTAGTGGAACCACGCTGGCTAGATACTCGGAGCCATAGACTAACAAGATGGCCCATCTACTGAAGAAGACCGCCCCTATTACGACCGGGACAATTAAGGGGCAAAAGCTCAGGAGTCTCTTGACGTAAGTCTTCAACTCACCACGGCTCAACATCCTTGAGACCCTGGGAAAAAGTGCGGTGCACGCGGAGACAATTATCAGTGGAAGAATATAGGCAATATTCCAGGCTGCGGAGAAGTAGCCCACCTCCTCTCTGGTGCTTAAGTGTCCCAGCATGAAAAAATCGAGGCGGGTCTCTACCATGACCAGGATCGTGGATACAAAAATCCATTTACTCAATCTGAACATCTGAGCGAAGACCTCTTTACTTTTGGGAAAGCTCAAACGAAAATTGGGAAGCAAAAAAGAGGCAAAAATCAAACCAGAGAAAAAAGCGATCACATACAAGAGCATCGAATTATCTATGGAAATTATACTCAAGAGTATTAAAGCAGAAAGCCCCCCAATTCTGAAGATAGAGTGAGTCAGGTTAACCAATATATATTTTCTGAATTGCTCAGTAGCTTGAAGGAAACTTGCCTCGAATCTGAGAAGAGCTCCCCCTATGAAGCCGACTCCGGCCAGCCTGAGCGGAACGATCAGTTCCGGGCTATGGAAAAGACTTTTGGCCAGGTATCCCGAAAAGAGATAGACTGTGAAGCACAACACAACGCCTATTAAGAGCTTTAGTGCGAACAAGTTACTGAACAGCTGATCTGCTTTCTTTTGATCGCTCAGTGAGTACAGCGAATAGTATCTTATGAAGGATTTTTCCATGCCAAAATCGGCTATATCTATTGCGAATATCATGAAAATATAAGCGACCGCAAATATCCCGTAGTCAGATGGCCCCAGAGTTCTGGCAATAATAACTGCGACTAAGAAGGACAATCCCTGAGTAAAGATATTCCCACCCAATACCAAGAATGAATTCTTGGCGGTCTTTGAAAAGACATCTCGCTTGAGCCTCTGATAATGATCTAATATACTGTCCGCTTTTGCCCACGCAGTGGGATCTTCCGACCGGACCGGAGGGCCCGCTTTTCCCCCTTTGTTCATTTCTTTAAAATCTAGATTTCTCTTGAAGGATGGATCCTTTCAATCAGGACTGTTTTGCTCCCACAATATCGGGAGGGGCTGTTACCTCTTCTTTTTCCTCATCTTTTCTTCTCCTTTTCATCTCCTTTTTGCCATCCCCGTAGTAATGGTAGTAATAGTGATAGGAGCCATATGTCCTTTCCACATCAACTTTATTTAAGATCCCACCCAGAAGCTTAGCGCTCACATTGTTCAGAAGACTGGTGGTTCTCAAAACTGCATCTTCTGATATCTCGCCGGAGGAGATCACAAGGATCACACCATCCAGGATGGTGGAAAGGACTGTCGCATCAGTTCCACTATCTTTCGATTTCTGGAGTATATGATGTGAGCGCCGGCGTAATCAAAAGTAAAACCATCTTCAACAAGACTCCTACACAGGCCGCCGCACTCTGAGCTCTTCTCCAGGACTTCGAGATCCGCCTCTAAGAAAGATGCCACTGTCAGGCCGGATAATCCCCCTCCTAATATCCCTACCTTCACCTCAGCGTTCTCCTCTGCTAACTTCCCGGTGTTTTTGCCTTTGTTCTTTCAAACCAACGGAGTGGTCTTTTGACCTGGGTGTAGACTCCAATTGCATCTGTTTTGAACTCTTTGCCCAGGTCCAGAGCCTGCTGGTACTCGTCTGGTCTTATTTTCGCTTTGCAGAATTCCACTGACAAGACAATGGCTATGCCCAGTAGGCTGGAGAGTAGAAAACCTGTCATGAGCAAAAGCTCGCGATTCGGAGCGGACTTCTCATCGGGTGGCTTGGCGTAATCCAAAACCTGCACAATGGGAACATCCTTTTTGGTTTCCACCCGAGCTAGTTCGTACTGTTGGGTCAAGGTCAAAAAAACCCTGGATTTGATCTCCACCTCCCTTTCTAAGCGAAACAACTCCGTGGCCAACTCAGGTGAGGTGGCGGTGTTGAAGTTCCGATTCTTAAGCTGGAAAGCCTCCAGGTTATCCTCCGCCTGTCTCAGCTCAGCTTTTAGCTCCTCCAATCTCTGGGATATGAACTTCTCGTTTTCCTTCGCTTTCGACCTCCTGGTATCGAGGTTATACTCCTCCAGCTGATTGATATACTCATTGGCAAGCGCGGCAGAAAGATGCCTATTTTTAGTGATGGCAGATATAGTTATCACCCCGGTTTTTCGGTCCATCTCAAAGCACGTTATTCGGGCTAAGGCCTTAATTGCGTGATCCATCTTTTTGGCTTTGAAGTAATCAAATAGATTTTGACTCTTATTCTTACCCCTCTGCGGATATTGATAAACTTTGTTTATGACCGCCTCACTTATCAAACGGCTTCTTAAGATGTCAGGATAGAGGTAAGAGCTTTGCTCTAAACCAAGATCTGCAGAGGCAAGAGGAGAATCTCCCAAGAGACCGGCGAACTCCCTTAGCCCACCCAAGCTATTAGGGGTTCCACCCGAGGGGAGAATGAGTGCCTTGGCAGT
>Ga0209991_10000271_pt1 | contig 23176 bp, 22 predicted proteins | sample ChitaG_FD_183167 | JGI IMG/M metagenome (GOLD analysis project Ga0209991, IMG submission 183167) | Deep subsurface microbial communities from South Pacific Ocean to uncover new lineages of life (NeLLi) - Chile_00310 metaG (SPAdes)... | ecosystem: Environmental > Aquatic > Marine > Oceanic >... | reverse complement strand
GCAAAAAAACTCGATCTTTTTTCTCTCATTCTGACTTTTTCCCCTCATCCTGAAAAAATCTTAGGAAAAGGCAGAATAAAAATGATTCAAACTCTTGAACAGAGGTTGAGGGAAATAAAAAAATTTAATGTTCAAATCGTTCTAGTTTTGACATTCGACAGGAAGTTTTCAGGACTCTCGAGCCAGGAATTCATCCAGAAAATCGCCCTCAATACTCTTAAAGCAAGAGAAATTATAGTGGGAGAGAATTTTCATTTCGGCAGAAATCGTGAAGGCGATATCCATACTCTCCGTCATCTCTCGTCGAAACTCAATTTTAAGGTTTCTTCCATTCAACCTGTCGTAATAAATAGAAACATAATAAGCAGCAGCCTTATCCGCAGACTTCTTCATGAAGGAAAAATAGAAAAAGCTAATGTTTTAATTGGTAGGCCTTACGAAATTGAGGGAACAGTCATAAAGGGAAAATCTAGAGGAAAAGCTTTAGGCTTCCCTACAGCCAACATTCAGACAGCCAATGATATTATCCCCTCTGGAGTTTTTATAACAACTGTGGAAATTGGCTCAGAAACTTTTCCCTCTCTCACAAACGTGGGATATTGCCCCACATTTAATCAGCAAGATACTAACATTGAATCCTATATTATGAACTTCAATACTATTCTCTACGGGGAAAAAATAAGAGTCCATTTCATAAAAAAAATCAGGGATGAGATCAAGTTTAACACCCCAGAAAAACTTGCACAGCAAATTAAGTTAGATTTGCAAAAGGCAAAGACATATTTTGATGTGAAATCTGTTAGACTGTTACTCGGTTAATCTGTTAGTCTGTTAATCTGTTAGACTGTTATTCGGTTAGACTGTTAGTCTGTTGTTTTAATTAAAATATATAACTGATTAACTGACTAACTGAAAAAACGGAATTTTGGAGCTTTGAGATGCTCAAAAGTCTGTAATTGTTTCTTGACTTTTGCTCTAATATATTGCATTTTCTTAAAGAAGTTACATGTATTTCTTTATGGAATGTAAAGAGCGTTTTTTGATCTAAAAACTCTGTAACTCTTTGACTTAGACTGAGTTACAGAAATGCTGAGTTAAAATTTAAATAAATCAGGAGTCGGCCTATGGAAGAAAAAATTAAAGCCAGAGTTATGGATTCCCGCAAAATAAAAAGAGCAATCCAGCGAATGACAACTGAAATCATCGAACGAAACCGCACTTTATCGAATTTAGTTATCATCGGAATCAGAACAAGAGGTATTTATCTGGGGAAAAGGATATCAAAATTGATAAAAGAATTGGAAAACACAGATATTCCTGTTGGAGTTTTAGATATAACTCTCTACCGTGATGACTTTTCAGAGCTTGAAGCTCAACACATGGTAAAAAAGACGGAAATAAACTTTTCTGTTGGTGACAAGGATATTCTCCTCGTCGACGACGTGCTTTTTACTGGAAGAACAATCCGTGCAGCTATGGATAGTCTGATTGACCTTGGTCGCCCTAATAGCATTCAACTTCTTGTCCTGATTGACCGCGGTCATCGTGAGCTGCCTATAAGGGCTGATTATGTAGGAAAAGTACTTCCAACTTCAAAGCGGGAAATAGTTCATGTTCAACTTAAAGAAATCGATAAAAGCGATGAAGTTCTCATAACCGAGCCGGCTGAGACAAAATAGGAGAGAAATATTGCCTTTTATTCATAAGCATCTTCTGGGCACTCAATTCTTATCACCTTCTGAGATTACAACCGTACTCGATACAGCCGAGTCCATGTTAGAAATTTCTACTCGAGAAGTAAAAAAAGTCCCTACTTTAAGAGGAAAAACTATTATAAACCTCTTTTTCGAACCGAGCACGCGAACCAGAAGCTCTTTTGAGATGGCGGCAAAAAGATTGAGTGCAGATATTATAAACTTTAGTAAAGAGACCAGCAGCATGGTTAAAAAAGAGAGCCTTAAGGATACAGTTCTCAACCTTGAGGCGATGAACACAGATGCTTTAATCGTTCGGCATTCTTCTTCAGGAGCTTTACACTTTATCAGCACCTTCTGTAAATCCCACATCATCAATGCCGGAGATGGCACTCATGAACACCCCACCCAAGCCCTTCTTGATGCCTTTACCATAAGACAAGAAAAAAAGAACATTGAAGGCCTGAGAATACTTATTGTAGGCGATATTCTTCACAGTCGTGTTGCTCGGTCTAATATCTTCCTTCTGAAAAAGTTAGGAGCTGAGGTTATTCTTGTAGGTCCTCCTTCTTTTATCCCAAAAGAATTTAAAAAATTTGGTGTTGATATTGACTTCAACCTCGATAGAGCAATAAAAGAAGCTGATGTCGTCATGATGTTGAGAATTCAACTGGAAAGACAACAAAAAAATCTTTTCCCTTCCATTCGAGAATATCGAAATCTCTACAGTTTAACTAGAAAAAGATTCCGATTGGCTAAAAAGAACGCCATTATTATGCATCCTGGCCCAATCAATAGAGGAGTAGAAATCTCAGCCGATTTAGCTGATTCAGCCAAATCTCTCATACTCAAACAGGTTGAAAACGGAATAGCGGTAAGGATGGCAGTTCTGTACCTTTTATTAGGAGGTAAAGAGCGTGAAATTACTGATTAAGAACGGGAGAGTCATCGATCCAGCTTCCGGAATAGATGATACGTTAGACATCTTGATTGAAAGAGGAAAAATTGTCGATATAAAAACTAAAATTGATGGAGATGGACCAAAAATTATTGATGCTTCAAGACTTGTTGTTGCTCCAGGTTTCATCGACATTCATACTCATCTTCGAGAACCAGGCCAGGAAGATAAAGAAACTATACACACTGGCTCTCTTGCAGCGGCCAAAGGAGGTTTCACTTCCATTGCCTGCATGCCTAATACAACCCCTGTCAATGATAATCGAGGCATTATTGAATACATTCTATCTGAGGCAAAAAAAAGCGCTGTGGTCAATATATTTCCTATTGGAGCTGTTACAAAAGGTCAGAAAGGCGAAGAACTCACAGACATGGCTGATATGGTTGATGCCGGGGCTGTCGCATTTTCCGATGACGGCCTCCCAATCATGAACAATTATCTTATGCGCCGGACATTAGAATACTCCAAACTATTGAACATACTCATCATCGACCACTGCGAAGACACAAATCTGAGCAGTGGAGGAGTAATGCATGAGGGGTATTATTCGTATCTATTAGGCTTAACAGGTATTCCCTCCTTCTCAGAGGAAATTATGGTGTCTCGTGATATCATACTAGCAGAAAAAACAGATGCGAGAATTCATATTGCTCATTTGAGTGTAAAAGGAGCTGCTGAGCTTGTTAGAGAAGCAAAGAAAAAAAAGCTTAAAGTCACAGCAGAAGTGACCCCTCATCATCTTTTTTTGACAGACGCTTCTCTCGAAAATTTCGACACAAACCTAAAAGTAAATCCTCCTCTTAGAACCAAAGACGATGTTAAAGCTTTAATCGAGGCTGTAAAGAACGGTGTTGTTGATGTTTTTGCAACTGACCATGCTCCCCATACCCCTGATGATAAGGAAGTAGAATTAGATCAAGCACCATTTGGTATAAATGGCTTGGAGACTGCCGTCTCTTTATTCCTTGATAAACTCGTTCATAAAAATATTATTTCGCTTCAAAAATTTATTGAGATGATATCCACAAATCCAGCCCTGATTCTAGGTTTCGAAAACAAGGGCAGAATTTATATTGGTGCAGACGCTGATTTAACTATCCTGAATCTTCATAAAGAAATTATTGTCGATGTTAATAGATTCAAATCCAAAAGTCGGAACAATCCTTTTCATGGCTGGAAACTAAAAGGCGCTCCAGAAATGACAATAGTAGGAGGAAAAATCGTTTATCCCTTCTAGTCTAATATTAGAGAAAATACCGAGACGTGAAATAAATACTAACTCATGCTCTTAATTTTCATAGTTCGTTAATAGCAAATCAGCCAGGAAAAATTATTAAGAGATAAGCAATTCTTAATGTTTAAAAAAGCCAAAAATACTTGAAGAACAGTCGAGAGATTCTTTAATGACAACAAATCTTACTCAATTTGAAAGAAAAATAGACTATTTCTTCCGAAATAAAGGCCTCCTACTCCAAGCTTTAACACATAGCTCTTACGCCTACGAAAACCAGCAAACGGATATTTCGGATAATGAAGTTTTAGAATTCCTTGGAGATTCAGTATTAGGCCTATTAATCGCTGATTTTCTCTGCACAACCTATCCAGAGCTTTCCGAGGGGGAGCTCTCCAAACTCAAATCTGCAACAGCAAGCACTTCTTCTCTATGTTTCTTTGCCAGGAAGATAAAACTCGATAAAAATATTCTGCTTGGCAAAGGTGAAGAAAAAAGTGGGGGTAGAAAAAAAAAGACAATCTTAGCCGGAGCATTTGAAGCGTTGATTGCAGCTATTTATTTAGATGGAGGAATCGAAGAAACAAGAATTTTCCTCCTCAGTCATTTGAAATCTTCATTTAAAAGAATTAACGTTAAAAAATTCCTGATCAATAACTATAAATCTGCTCTACAAGAATATTTCCAGAAAGAAAACCTCCGGGCACCAGTTTATAAAATGATCACAACAAAAGGTCCAGACCATAAAAAAAGCTTTATTGTAGAAGTTTTTTTAGAAAACAAATCTTTGGCCAAGGCAAAAGGTCATTCTAAGAAAGATGCCGAGCAAAGGGCAGCTCAAAAAGCTCTGAAACGCCTTCTTGGGAAAAAAATCAAGGGCTTAACTTCAGATACATTTCTCTTGAAGAAAAAATCATGATCGAATCTTACACCTTCGGTTGTATGGTTATTGATGGCCAGACTTATACATCCGATCTCATCATATTTCCTCACAAAATAGAATCCTCCTGGTGGAGAAAATCAGGCCACAAACTCTGTCTCAGGGATATAGAAGATATCCTCGAAGAAAAACCTGGAGCTCTTATTATTGGCACCGGTTTTATGGGTCTAATGAAAGTGGAAGAAGAAGTCAAACAATACACTCAGTCAAAAGAAATGGATCTCATAATCGAAAAAACCAAAAAGGCCGTTCAAAGCTTTAACGAACTATCAACCAAAAAAAAGACTATAGGTGCCTTTCATTTGACTTGCTAAAAAGCTGCCTTTTCTTCTGTGTCTGTATAACCATGATGTATGGTTAAAATGATAAAGTGTTCAAGATGCAAAACGAAAAAAGCCAAGAGATACTGTATAGCTCTAGGAGAGTCCTTGTGTAGTCTCTGCTGTGGATTACTTAGGGAAAAAGAAATTCACTGTCCCCCAAAATGCCTTTATCTGGCAAAACATAAACCCTACCAGGAAAAAAGAATAATCACAAAAAAGCAAACTTCTTTGCCACCGCCTTCCTCACCTGAAGAAGATATTTTAAATGATAAGAGAATGGCTTGGCTAGCTTATTCTATCGAAATGCCCTTAAAAGAATTCGGAGAAAAAAACGACTCATTTACAGATAAAGATGCCATTTTAGCTTTAGAATATGCACGGGAAAAGATAGCAAAACACAAAGGACTTCTTCTCATGCCCGACGAATGGATAAAACCCCAGAATGATATTGGAGAATCCGTCTATCAAAATATTGAGAAATGCCAATATGAGCAAAGGATTATACTTTCAGGAAGTCCGCAAACATACAAAAAAGAGGAAAAAATCATTTGCCTGGATAGAGTTATCCTTTCTATCAAATATTACGCCAAGGAAAACTTTGAAGGAAGGAATTATATTCAGCGACTTCTCGAGCGTTTTGAAAAAATTGATGAACTATCAAACCAGAAGAAAGTCTTTACTATCACTTAACTCCAAAACAAATTTCTATTCTTGCCTTAAACATTAAACATTCAACCTTAAACCAAAATAGGTTTCGGTCATTGGGACTTCGGTGCTTATTTGGTATTTGGAAATTGTAATTTGGAATTTAGTCTTCAGGTGAGTCTAGTAAGTCTTGCTTCTTTAGTCTTTACTCATAAACACAGCGATAAAATTCAGCTCAGGAATATTGCTGCAGACAATCTTGATGATAGCTGCTATAGGGACTGCCAAAATCATCCCTGGGATTCCCCACAACCATCCCCAGAAAAAGAGAAAAAAAAGAACAACCAGAGGACTTAGCCCTAAGCCTTTGCCCATCACCCTCGGTTCAATGATATTGCCCATGATCATCTGAATAGAAATCAAGATAACAAGAATCCAAAAAGCTTGCCACAGTGTTTCAAATTGAAATACAGCGACAGCTACAGGAAAAGTAGTAGCAATGATGGAACCAATATTAGGGATGTAATTCAGAAGGAATGTAAGGAAACCGAAAACAATGGCAAAATCTACGCCAAAAAGCAGAAGGATTGTTGTAGTGAAAATTCCGGTGAATAAGCTGACTACAGTTTTAATGGCCAAATATCTTTGAATTTGATTATCAATATTTTGGAGAACATCGCTAATCTTCAAGGCTCTAGCATCACTAAATGAGTTTTTTATTTTCGCTTTTGCCCTTCCTCGGCCGGCCAAAATGAAAATAAGAAATATGAAAATCAAGAAAAGATTTGAGATAAAAGCGAAAAAAGGTCCAAGAGAGGAAAGAAGAAAGCTTCCTATCCTGCTCAAATCAAGTTGTTCAACCCAGTTAAAAGGTTCCCATTCAAGGCGCGAAAGCTTAAATTTTTCCTGAATAGAGGTTAAGATCGAGCTGATATTTTGTTCATATTTTGAAAATCCAGAGGCAAAAGTCTTCCCGCTAGAATAGAAAAGAGCTCCTAGAAGGTAAATTATTAAAAAAGTTACTATGAGAATCAAAATAATAGAAACTGCCTTGGGGATTTTTAAACGGGTTAAAAAATCCAAGACTGGAGAGAGCATAAAGGAAAGAAAGATGGCTAAAAAAAATGGAAAAAGAACAGGTTTAGCAAGCCATAAAACTACACCTCCGATAAAGACAACAACAATAATGAGACAGGCTGTGATTACTTTATTTCCATTCATTGAATTATCTTAGTTTTAATCATTATAATCATATTTGAAACTGAAATCAAAAGCATAATTTCAGCTTGCCTGGTTTATCTGGTTTGTTTTGTTTATTTGGTCAGTTATTCAGTTAATCCGTTAGTCAGTTTGTCTGTTAAATATTTTAGGTTCTTCTCCCAATTAGTTGATGCAAAGGGTTCGAGGATTCAAGGGTTCAAGGATTCAAGTGTTTTTTTTGTAGCGATTTAGTAAGTGCTTTGAGCATCCTCTCAACCTCTCCTGTTCCCTCCTGGGCAAACTTTTAATTCTTTGTAATTCTTAAGCATTTCACTCGAATCCCTGACCCCTTGACCCCTTGAATCTTTATGATCCTACCAACTCTTTTGGAGATGATCCATATTTTAATTAAAATAACAAACTAACAGATTAACTGATAAACAGACTAACCGATTAGAAATTCTCCCCGTGAAAGGTGATAAACTTGATGTAAATATCACCCCTATAATCACCTGAAAAGACGATTGACCCTTTTCCTTTATTGTTTAAAATTAAGATTAAAATTACTTTAATAATCATGGAATTATAATGGAGTATAAAACCAGTCAAGAAAACGGACTCAAGAAAAAGCACAATGCTATGAAAGTTCTCATTGCTGAAGATGATTTAATCTCTTGCAAAGCCTTAGAGAAGAATATTAAAGAATGGGGTTATAAAGTTGCCGTAGCAAGAAATGGCGAAGAAGCTTGGCAAATTGCAAAAAAAGATAAAATCCACTTGGCTATCTTAGACTGGATGATGCCAGGAATGAATGGAGTTGAGCTTTCCAGGAAAATCCGTCAGGAATATCAAGACAAAAAGTCAAAATATGTTTATATTATTTTGCTCACAGGCAGGGATAAGCAGGATGACATCATTCAAGGACTATCAACAGGTGCTGATGATTATATGACCAAACCTTTTAGCTTCCAAGAGCTGAAAGTAAGACTTCAGAATGGCGAGCGTATCATCAAACTTGAAGAGGAACGGATTGAGTTAGCAAGTTACGACAGCCTGACGAAAATATGGAATCATAATAAAATTTTAGAGTTTTTTTATGAGGAACTAGAGCGTGGGAGATGGGAAAATCAGCCAACAGGGATTATCATGATTGACATTGATAATTTTAAGCAAATTAATGACTCCTATGGCCATATGGTCGGAGATAGTGTACTTCTTGAAGTGGCCAATCGTTTAAAAAAACCACTCAGAAAATACGATAAGGTTGGTCGCTATGGAGGAGATGAAATGCTTGTCGTTATCCCCAACTGCAACGAGGTCACCGTCAAGCAAATCGGAGAACGCCTATGTCTTTCTGTAAGCCAAGAAAAAGTACACACAGAGGCAGGCAATTTAAAAATCACTGTCAGCCTCGGCTGTGCTTCTTCCGAAACTTTTCCTAATGCACCAGGAAAATATCTTGTTCAGGTCAGTGACAAAGCGCTTTATTTAGCTAAAAAGAAGGGACGAAATCGTATCGTTCTTGCGAATTCCCCCAAACAAAATGAATAAAAATCTGAATACTCATTTTATTCTCAGAGCATAAAATGCAAAAAGAAGAAGACAAAAAAGAAGAATTGTTAGAAAGCCTTGAAGTTCGCAGAGAAATCACAGAACATAAAAAAGCTGAGGAAGCTATTCAGAGAGAAACAGCAAAACTTTCAGCGATGATCTCTTGTATGGAAGAAGGTGTCATCTTTGTCGACAAAGATGATCGCATTGTGGAAGTGAATGATTATTTCCTGAAGCTTGTTAACAGGAAGAGGCCAGAAACTATAGGAAAGACTCTCTGGGATTTCTATTTTGGTCTATCATTCGAAGAGCTAAAAAAAAATTTAGAAAATATCAAACAAAACTCTCATTCTCCACCAATAATCTCACAAAAATCCTTACATGGTATAGAGACAATTATTCGTCTTCAACCTATTTACCATAAAGAACAATATGATGGAATCATACTCAACCTGATAGATGCGACTGAACCTATTCATGCCAAAAAAGAAGATCAGACTGCTGATGGCGCCAAAAGTGAGTTCCTTGCCAACATGAGCCATGAAATTCGAACACCTATGAATGGTATCATAGGAATGACAGAATTGGCTCTCAAAACCGAGCTGACCCCTGAACAGCGGGAATATCTTGAAGGAATAAAGTCCTCAGCTGAATCCATGATGACCTTAATCAACGACATTCTTGACTTTTCCAAGACAGAAGCTAGAAAGCTCGAGCTTGAGTCTATAAGTTTTAACCTGCAAGATTTTATTTATGATACTGTTTCTTCACTTGTCTTCCAAGCTCATAAGAAGAAACTTGAATTCTTATGCGACATTCCACCTCATATATCATACAATATCATAGGTGATTCTAAACGTCTGCGTCAGATCCTTAATAACCTCATCAGCAACTCCATTAAATTTACTGAAAAAGGTGAAGTAGTTGTCCATGTACAAGAAGAGTCAAAGACAGATGAAGATGTCTGCCTCCGCTTTACTGTAAGTGATACAGGAATAGGCATCCCTGCTTCCAAACGCCAAGTGATATTTGACGTCTTTGCCCAAGCAGATGGCTCCATGACCCGTAAATATGGCGGAACAGGGCTTGGTCTGGCAATATCATCTCAGTTAGTCGAGCTAATGGGTGGACGAATCTGGGTTGAGAGCGAAGAAGGAAAGGGGAGCAAATTTCATGTTTCTATAAGTTTCGACTTGCAGAAGCCTTCAGAACAGAAGCTAGGGCCTGCGGAACTTCTAGATTTCAGGGGTCTCCCGGTCCTGGTGGTGGATGATAACACAAGCAACAGACATATCCTCAAAGAAATGTTATTAAACTGGAATTTGAAGCCTGCAGAAGCAGAGAGTGGTGGGGAAGCATTGTCTCTCATAGATCAAGCCAAAACATCAGGTACTCCTTTTTCCATAATTCTCCTTGACGCATTTATGCCTGGAATGGACAGCTTCATGCTCGCAGATTACATCAAACAAAATCCTGACATAGCCAAGTCCACAATTATGATGCTCACTTCTGGTACAAATCACAGCGATGCTAATCCTTGGCAAAAACTGGGAGTTTCAGCACACCTTACAAAGCCTATTAAGCTGTCCGAGCTTCATGATGCTATCAACCTAGTTCTTGGAATCTCTCCTAAAGAAGAACCTGAACCTCTATCAGACAGACAACCATCAAAAGCCGCCCATGGAGCCTATCGTATTCTTGTTGCTGAGGACAACATTGTTAACCGAAAATTGGCGTTTTTCATCCTTGAAAAGCAAGGACACCAAGTCACAGGAGCCTGTGATGGAAAAGAAGCATTAGAGGCTTTGGAAAGTGACATTTTTGATCTTATCCTGATGGATGTGCAGATGCCTAAAATGGATGGTTTCAAGGCCACTGCTGCCATTAGAGAAAAGGAGAAAAAAACCGGCGCTCATATCCCGATTATTGCAATGACTGCCCACGCTATGATAGGTGATCGGGAACAATGTATAGAAGCCGGCATGGATGATTATATCTCTAAGCCACTTAAAGCTGACAGACTCTTGAATTTGATAGAGCACGTAGCCACCAAAAAAAAGAGGGCTCAAAGTGAATATTTAACACCAAAAAAAATTGAATTCTGAGGAGTGAGATAAAAATGATAAAGGTACTCATTGCAGAAGATGATTCCGTATCTTCCAAAATTTTAGAAAGTTATATGACAAAATGGGGATACGAAGTTGTCATAACAAAAAACGGTGAAGAAGCCTGGCAAGCCTTTCAAGATAAAAAAATAAACTTGGCTATTCTTGACTGGATGATGCCTGAGATTGAAGGAGTTGAACTCTGCCGAAAAATTCGCCAAGAAAAGAAAGAAAAATATCTATATATAATCCTACTCACATCAAAAGACCGCCAAGAAGATATTATTGAAGGCTTTGATGCCGGAGCTGATGATTATATCACTAAACCTTTTAAATACCTTGAATTGAAAGCTCGCATTAAGACTGGTAAACGAATCATCGAGCTTACAAATAAGCTTGAAAGGCTGGCAAATAGAGACAGTTTGACAAAGCTCTGGAACCGAAGGAAAATGCTCCGAATCCTAGAAAAAGAAATTCATCGCAGTCATAGAGAAAATAAACCTGTTGCTATTATCATGCTCGATATCGATGATTTTAAAAAAATCAATGACACATACGGACATCTCTGCGGCGATTCTGTTTTGAAAGAGATATCTTCTCGTTTGAAAAAAAATACACGTAAATATGATGAAATTGGCCGATACGGCGGGGATGAACTGCTCATGATTCTTCCAAATTGCACTTTGTCCAATGTAAAAAAAATCGCAGAACGCCTTCGCCATTTTGTCTGTGACCGAAAAATAAAGACTGAAACAGGTCCTATGAGTGTTACAATCAGCATTGGTGCCGCCTCAACAGAAACCATTCCAGATATTTCTGCTGAAGAACTAATAAAATCTAGTGATAATGCACTATATGAAGCAAAAAATAAGGGACGGAATTGTGTTGTTACCAATTGATGAGTTAATAAGATAAGAGTTCAAAAAATGAGAAATGAACAAAATTCAAAAATCATTGATTATTCCTCTGCCCTGGAAAGAGTAGGCGGGGATGAATCCTTTCTCAAAGAACTCATTGATCTTTATATCGAAGATTTTGGAGAAAAATTCGTCCAGCTTCAAAAAGCTGTTGAACAAGAAAATCTTGATCAGGTTAAAGAGATTGGACACAGTTTAAAAGGCTCATCTGGAAATTTAAGCCTACCTTCACTTCAAGAAGCTTCTTATCAAATGGAAATGGCCGGAAAAGAAAAAAATATTGAGAAAGCAAAAAAAGCTTTAACTCTTTTAGACCAAGAGTTCAGACAATTAAATGAATTTCTGTTAAAAAATAATTAGGAATCCGTTACCCACACAATTCGGATAGGAGCCAAATTTAAAAATAGCTACTTTAAATATTTCTCAAATTCTGAATCAATGCTTTCAAATACCTCTCCCCTACCTCTTTAAAGCCTTCCTCAATTTTCATCACTCCACAGATATAATTCCCAACTCTTGCTATATAAATATTGTGGTAGTAACGGTCTTCAAAACAATACCCCATAGGAATTTCCTGAATATTCTCCTTATTCTTTGCACCCAGGTATTGCCTTAACATTTGTTTTGTTTTTTCTTCACTCTCACCGTCAATCAGAAAACAGTCAAAATCAAGGCTTTCGAGCCGATAGTTAGCTAAATAGCCATCGTGTAGAAAATCATAACCCATGAAATTGCGCAAGAAAAACTTTTCAGTGTTTGGAGTCAGCCCTTCCTTAGGAAAGGCTTTTAAAAGAACAGGAAAAGCGTCTTTATCTTTAACCTTTTTCACAATTTCCTGAGAAAAGAGCTTCAGATAATCATCAGAGTTTCCGTTACAGTCGAAACAAAGAAGCTTGATATAATATTTGCCGACCAGAAAGTTTAATGCCTCCTCTTCTAAATATCCTTGGGTTCCTACAGAGATAAATTTATTATCAGGATAGCGCTCAGCACTGTAGATGCCGAAAGAATTCTTTCCATTCCCCATGTCATAGATCTCTACGGCAACATTGAATTCAGAATCTCTCCTTTCATATTGAGCAACGATCAACTCTTTGAAATCATAAGCGAGGTATATCTCCGCAGCTCCGTTTATATACTCAAAAAGATTCTCAGGAAAATAATTTTGTGGCGATTCAGCAGGCTTCCACGAAGCTATATCAGGTAAAAGGAATCCGAGGGCTGAATCATTTTTCCCCTCTGGAAGGATACTATTTACACATAAAAAAGAACCACAAAGAATGACCGCCAGAAAGATTTTAACATTTTTTCCAGCCATAAAAATTTTCATCATGAATACTCCATTTTAATTTTCAACTATATTAGTCTTTAAAACCTATTTTTACAAGGCTTTGTTATCAAAATAACTCAAAACTCAAAACACTCTTTACTCCTCACTCCTTACTTAGCTCTCAATGTTTAAAAATTTGGTTCTTCTCCCAATTAGTTGATGCAAAGGGTTCAAGGATTCAAGTGTTTTTTTTGTAGCAATTTAGTAAGTGCTTTGAGCATCCTCTCAACCTCTCCTATTCCCTCCTGTGCAAACTTTTTATTCTTTGTAATTCTTAAGCATTTCACTCGAATCCCTGACCCCTTGAATCCATATGATCCTACCAACTCTTTTGGAGATGATCCAAAACTTTATACATTGTCTTGCTTGTCTTGCCTGTCTTGCTTCTATCGCTAATCTTGACATAGATCTAAATGAGGAGTACTTTTTAACTGTAATGTCCAGGTCAAAAGTCGTCATTGTCAAAGCAAAAGGAGTCCTAACACGGGATGAAGTAAACAAAAAGAAACTCATACATATATTTAATCGAGGACTTTGCATCTTAACAGGACAAAGAAACTTGAAGGAAAGCCTTCGCATCCTTTTTAATGAAAGGGATAGAGTTGGAATAAAAATCAATACACTGAGCGGAAAAATGCTCTCTACACGCCCAGAGATCCCTCTCTCTTTAGCAAATTTTTTAAAAGATTGCGGAATCCATCAAAAAAACATTATTATCTGGGACCGCACCAACCGCGAATTAAAGAATGCAAAATATCGCATAAATATTAATCGCAACAGCATTAAGATTTTGGGAACAGATACGCAGGGTGTTGGCTACAGTAGTAAACTTATATCACATCTTAACATAGGAAGTCTTTTCTCCTCGATCCAATCTGACTTTATAACTTCTTCTATTAGCCTGGCGGTTCTAAAAGATCACGGCTTGGCTGGAGTGACTGCAAGCATGAAGAACTATTTCGGAGCCATCCATAACCCAAACAAATACCATGATTCTAATTGTAATCCCTTTGTGGCTGAACTTTTCGATACGATTTTTATCAAGAAAAAACATAAAATTTCCATCCTTGACGGTCTAATCGTTCAATACCATCGAGGCCCCTCCTACCACTCTAAATGGGCAGAAAAATGTGAAACCCTCATTTTTAGCCTGGACCCCGTAGCTGCTGATTTTGTGGGATGGCAGGTCATTGAAAAGCTGAGAGCCAAGCATGGCATTCCTTCCTTGAAAGAAGAAAAAAGGGAACCTATCTATTTAAAAACTGCCGAGAAAATGAGATTAGGAAAAGCAAATATGGACGAGATTGAAATTATTGAGGAGGAAATATAAAAAATGCTAGACTTGCAAGGCGAGCAAGACAGGCGAGAAAAGCAAAAAAAGCTTACTCAGTTTAATCAACTATGCCAGTTTTTTTCGTTTAAAATTCAATGTTTAAGGCTTAACATTCTATTTATTCTGAACCTTAAACTTTCAATTTTAAATCAGATTTGAGCTTTGAGTTTTGAGTTTTGAGTTTTAACATGAATCGACGACAATTTTTCAAAACAACTGGAGGTGCCAGTATTTTAGCCTGTTCCGGAATGTCCTCTTTGCTCATCGATATGTATGCTTTCCAAGAGAAGGCAAATCTTTCTAAGGTCGAAGCTCGCTTCTACAAAAAGCACCCGGACAGGGAAATTGAATGTGTTCTGTGCCCCCGGTTCTGCAAACTGGGTGATAAAGAAAGAGGTTACTGTGGCGTTAGAGAAAACATAGGCGGGACATATTACACACTGGTCTATGGAAAAGCCTGTTCTATACATGTCGATCCTATTGAAAAAAAACCTCTCTTTCACTTCCTCCCAAAAAGCCAAGCTCTATCCATTGCTACAGCTGGGTGTAATGTGAACTGCAAGTTCTGCCAGAATTGGGAGATCTCCCAAGTAAGGCCTGAACAGATTCATCATATAGACTTTCCTCCTGACTCAGTCGTAAAATCAGCCAAAAAAAACAACTGTCCTGTAATTGCTTATACCTACTCCGAGCCTGTTGTCTTTTATGAATACATGGTTGACACTTCTAAAGAAGCACGTAAAAAAGGCATTAAAAATGTTGTCATTACTGGAGGGCATATAAACCCTGAGCCTCTCGAAAAGTTGATTGAAGTTGTGGACGGCATAAAGATAGATTTAAAAGCTTTCTCCCAGGATTTTTACACAAATTATGTCAGAGGGGAACTGCAACCTGTTCTTGAGGCTATAAAAATAGTTGCGACGAGTAATGTTTGGCTCGAAATTGTTTATCTGGTCATTCCAACACTTAACGATAGCCCTAAGGAAATCCGGAAACTGTGCAAGTGGATATTGAGAGAGGTCGGGCCTGAGATCCCGCTTCATTTTTCCCGCTTCCATCCCATGTATCTTATGAAAAATCTTCCTCCAACGCCTACATCAACACTAATAAAAGCTCGAGACATTGCTCTTGAAGAAGGAATTCATTACGTCTACATAGGAAATGTCCCCGGTCATATAGCCGAAAACACTTTCTGTCCCAACTGCAAGAAAATAGTTATAGAGAGAAGAGGCTATCAGATTCAGAAAAACAATTTAAAGGACGGGAGATGTAAAGATTGCAATCATATTATTCCAGGAGTTTGGACCTGAAGACTAAGTAAGGAGTGAAAAGTGAGGAGTAATATATTTTTATTCCTGTTTACTCCTTACTACTCACTCCTTAATCCTTACTCTTCTTTTACAATATAGAAAGGAGCCAGTTTGAATAAATGGATTCCCCCTTTCTTGTTGGGATTTTTAGCCCTTTCCTTTCAAATCTTTCTTCTGAGAGAGTTTTCTGTCCATTTCTATGGAAACGAAATCACGTTTGGCCTCCTCCTTGCCACATGGCTTCTATGGGGTGGTGTGGGAAGTATTTTTGCATCAAAATTAAAGTTTAACCTTATAAGATTTCCTCAAGCCTATTATGCCATTATTCTTCTGTTTCATCTTTGCCTTATCTGTCTCAGATTTTCACGTTTTTTCTTAAAAATCCTTCCTGGAGAAATTACAGGAACGATTCCAATGCTGATCTCTAGCCTGGTATTCTCCTTTTTTATTAGCTTTCCCCTTGGAATACTTTTTGTATTCAATGCTCACTTTTTAAAAGGGAATCTTACTCAAGTTTATCTACTGGAATCTATCGGGGCATCAACAGCAGGTCTAGCTGTCTATTTTTTACTGATTCCTATTTTTTCAAACTGGCAGGCCACATCCATTGTCGGGGTATTTATTTCTCTCATTATTTTCTTTTCAATCGGGAAAAGGAAACAAGTACTTCTTCTCATCTTCACCATTGTCTTCCTCGCAACTTTCTTTGCCTTTGATTTTCCCACCCAAAAACTTTACTGGAAACCTTTTCATCTCATTAAGAGCAAAGACACTCCTTATGGTAAACTTCAGGTACTTAAAACAGAAGAGCAGGTCTCTCTCTTCAATAACAGCCTTTTGATATATTCTTACCCAGATTTAGCTTCATCAGAGGAATCTGTCCATTTTGCCCTCTTGCAAAATCCGAGCGCGAGCAATGTGCTACTGGTAGGAGGAGGAGCTGGAGGAAGCCTGGAGCAAATTTTAAAATATCCTCAGACTGAAGTTGATTATGTTGAGCTTGACCCCGAAATAATCCGACTCTCTCTCCAATATCTCCCTAAAGAAGGAAAAAAGTATTTCCACAACAAACGAATCCACATTTTCTATCAGGACGGAAGGGCTTTTTTAAACAAAACAAAAAAAATATACGACATTATCATCCTTAATCTCCCTGATCCAGCAACTGCTCAGATAAACCGTTTTTACACCAAAGAATTTTTTCTCACAGTCAAAGAAAAGATGACCAGGCAAGGTGTCTTCTCTTTCCGAATCTCTTCTGCTGAGAATTATATCAGTCCTGAACTGCAAAACTTCCTTGCATCGCTTTATTATACTCTTAAAGAAGTATTTCCTGTGATTGAAGTCGTCCCTGGAGATACAAACATCTTCTTGGCATCTTCCAATCTTGTTCCTTTGAATTTTGAAGAAATCAGCCAAAAAATTGAACGCCTAAGCCTTGAAAACCTTTATGTTAGTCCCGAGCTCCTTTTCTCTCGCCTCGATCCACGTAGAATTGAATTTTTAAAAGAAAGTATAACTTCAGGAGAAAAAGTATTAAACCTTGATTTAACTCCCATAACCTATTTCTACAATTCTGTACTCTGGAGCACACAGTTTAAAGGATTAGAAACAAAGATTTTTTCCTTCTTCTCCAAAATTGGCTCTTTCTGGTTGCTCGGTCTTCCTCTAATTCTGTTTATTGCTTTACTATCTATCCTGGGGCTTAAGCGAAAAAAATCATCTTTCTACCTTGTACCTCTTACAGTAATGGGATTCACTACAATAGTGGTCGAAATAATCATGATCATCTCCTTTCAAACTTTCTTCGGTTACCTCTACAATAGAATAGCTCTTCTTTTTGCTTCTTTCATGATCGGGCTGTGTTTAGGTTCCTTTTATGGAAAAAAAAGGAGGAAAATTGACTTTAGACAAATTCTTCTCATCCAGTTTGGGTTTGTTCTCCTTCTCTTTCTTCTCAACGTTGCACTGGAAGCTCACCCCTCAGAATTTTTATTCTTTATTTTTCTACTTGCCATGGGCTTTTTAGGAGGAGATCTATTTGTCGTTTCCAATCATCTTTTTTTGCAGGAAAGAAAGAACTATGGTTTGGGTTATGGTTTAGACCTTTTGGGCTCTTTTCTTGGAGCACTCGCCGCATCCTCTTTTCTTATCCCGATAGTAGGGCTTTCCCTGCTCCTGCGATATATTTTTCTCTTAAACTCCTTTTGTTTTATTTTTCTCCTACTTGGACTAAAAAGAAAATAAGAAAATTGTAACAAATTCCAAATTACAATTTCCAAATACCAAATATGATTACGCAAAACGTCAAACGTAAAAAGTAAAAGGAAAATAATTAAATAATCGTCTTGCGTTTGCCGTTTTACGTTTTGCGTGAAAAAGTTGTGAGCTTTGGCAATTGAAATTTGTTTGGAATATTCTTGACAGATTTTTTCTATTATGTTTTACTGTAATGTAGTTTTTTCCTTTATAAATCCTATAGTATCTATAGATTATAGAAATCACTATATTAAAGAGCAATTCAAATGCGAATCAATATATCCCAAAGAAAAATCAAGGACCCTTTTGTGGCCAAAGTCCAGGAGTTAAGCGGCCAAAATCTTCTTGCTTGTTATCAATGCGGCAAATGCTCCGCAGGCTGCCCTGCAGTCTCTCAGATGGATATCCTTCCCAATCAAATTATCCGTTATGCTCAGCTTGGCTTCAAGGATGAACTCTTACAGTCGAAGTCAATCTGGGTTTGTGCCTCCTGCATGACCTGTAATGCCCGATGCCCAAAAGGTATCAACATTGCTGAAGTAATCGAAGCTATTCGCCAAATTCTGTTGCGCAAAAGAGAGGACCATCTCAAGATTGAAGAACTTTCAGACGAAGAAAAAACAAAACTCCCTCCTATAGCCATGATTAGCAGTATGAGGAAATTCACATCGTAAATTTTATATTATGATATATAGTATTTTTAATCCTAAAAATCCAAGGAATCATAATGAAAATAAGCTATTATCCTGGTTGCACTCTGAAAAACAATGCAAAAAATTTTGAAGAATCAGCTTTATGTTCTTTAAATGCCATCGGAGTGGAAGTTAAAGAACTTCCCAGATGGAATTGTTGCGGAACAGTTTTCTCTCTTGCCACAGATGATTTGATTCACCACGTAGCCCCTATCCGGAATCTTATTCGAGTCAAAGAATCCAATACTGACAGAGTAATGACTCTCTGTGCCATGTGCTACAACACACTAAAAAGAGCTAACGAACGCGTGAAAGCAGACTCTGAAAGCCTTGATAAAATCAATCAATTTATGTATCGGGAGGAAATCGACTACGAGGGTGATGTCAAAATCTTGCATCTTTTAGAGTTATTGAAAGATGAAATTAAATTCGAAAACATCGCCAAAAAAGTGACAAATCCTTTAAAAAATTTAAAAGTGGCCAATTACTACGGCTGCCTTTTAGTACGTCCTAAAGAAATTGGCCTCGATGATGTTGAAAATCCGACTATTCTAGATAATCTAATGACTGTTATGGGAGCAGATTCAATAGATTTCCCTTATAAAACTGAATGCTGCGGAGCCTACCAGACGGTTAACAACCCCGAAATAATAGCTGACCGAACATTCCAAATCCTTACCTCTGCACAATCGCAGGGTGCTGAGGTTGTCACTGTCAGCTGCCCACTCTGTGCTTTTAACCTTGACCATCGCCAAGAAGAAACCGTCCAAAAATTTCCGGAATTCAAGAATATCCCCATCCTCTATTTTACTCAGCTCATGGCTATAGCCTTGGGCTGCCCTGAAGAGAGCTTAAGGTTTGATCTTAATTCTATAGACCCAAAGCCCATTTTGAAAGAAAAAGGATTAATTTGAGGGACAAATGGTTTATTTTGGCGATTTAAAAGAAAAAAAGGGCAAAATTCACATCAACAAAGACAGATGTAAAGGATGTGGATTCTGCGTAGAATACTGCCCAAAAGATGTACTAGAGATGTCAGATGAATTTAATATAAAGGGCTATCATCCTCCATACATTAAAAACGAGGATGAATGCTGTTATTGCCAACTCTGTGAGACTATATGCCCTGAATTTGCTATATTTGTTACCCTGAAGGAAAAGGAGGAGCAACGTGAAAAAGGTGAAAGCAGACCCTAAGGGAGTTTTAACCGGATCTCATTATTTAGACGGAGATCACTCTCTTGCCGAAGGAGGGCTGGCAGCCGGATGCCGTTTCTTTGCAGGCTATCCTATTACTCCTTCCACTGAAACAGCTGAAAGATTTTCAGAGAGAATTCCCACTGTAGGAGGCGTTTTCATACAGATGGAAGATGAACTCGGCTCTATTGCTGCATTGATAGGCGCTTCCTGGGCAGGGAAAAAAGTCATGACTGTGACTTCTGGCCCTGGTTTTTCATTAATGATGGAAAATATAGGATTAGCCTGTATGATGGAAACTCCTATCGTCATCGCCAATGTTCAGAGAGGAGGCCCTTCCACAGGACTTCCCACACTAACCGGCCAACAAGACATGATGCAGGTCAGATGGGGGTCTCATGGCGATTATGAAATAATCGCGCTCTCCCCTGATTCTCCACAAGAATGTTTTGACCTTACCATCGAGGCTTTTAATCTAGCCGAGATGTTTCGAGTTCCTGTTTTTGTAATGACGGATGAGTGTATCGGACATATGCACGAGAAAGTTGTCATCCCTCCAGCTGAAGAGATAGAGCTTGTTGAAAGAAAATGGTACACAGGCCCCAAGGAAAAATATCTCCCTTACAAGCCTGATAAAGACTTGGTTCCCTTTATGATTAAAGCAGGCGACGGATATCGCTTCCATACAACTGGATTAACTCGCGACGAACGGGGATATCCAGTCATTAATGCAGAATGTCAAGATGTCTGTGTCCGTCATTTAATAGATAAAATCAATAAGAATGCCGATAAAATCATCAAACTAGAAGAAGAGGAAATAGACAACGCTGAAATTGTCGTCATTTCCTATGGCATCACATCAAGAGTCGCCATAAAAGCAGTACAAAAAGCAAGAAAAGCCGGGATAAAAGTAGGAACTCTCAGGCTAATTACTGTCTGGCCTTTTCCAGAGATACGAATTAAAGAACTTGCAAAAAAAATTAAAGCATTTGTCTTTCCTGAGATCAATTGCGGTCAGATCGTCTTAGAAGTAGAGCGATGCTCTTGGGGCCAAACTCAAGTTATCCATGTACCCCATTGTGGAGGCTGGGTGCACGACCCAGATGATATTTTCCATGCTATCAAGGAGGCTGCAAAATGAAAAAGGAAGATCAACTAGAAGAAAAAAATCCTATGGAAGACTTGTTGAGAATGGACAGAATCCCTCACATATGGTGTCCTGGCTGCGGAATTGGAACAGTCGTTACCTCCTTTACTGAAGCCTTGAAAAAAAGCAAACTCGATTTGGATAAGGTTGTTGTTGTTTCTGGAATCGGGTGTACAGGAAGAGTTGCAGGCTATGTCAAACTGGATTCTTTCCATACCACTCATGGTCGGGCTGTTCCTTTTGCAACAGGATTAAAGCTGGCTAACCCAGAATTAAATGTGGTTGTATTCAGCGGAGACGGAGATATCGCAGGAATCGGAGGAAATCACTTCATCCATGCAGCCAGGAGAAATATGGATATTACCATTATCTGTGTGAATAACTTCAATTATGCCATGACAGGAGGTCAGGTCGCAGCTACAACTCCTCTTGGGGCTAACGCTTCCACTGCTCCTTACGGCAATTTCGAATTTCCTTTTAGTCTTCCTTATCTTGCCGATGCTGCAGGTGCAACTTATATCGCTCGATGGACTGCCCTTCACCTGAGAAGAGTCACCAAATCAATCCAGGAAGCTCTTTCCAAGCGAGGTTTTTCTTTCATCGAAGTCATTACTCCTTGTGTAACACTGTATGCCCGCAGGAACCGCCTCGGTGATGGGTTGAACCTGCTGAAATATTATTACGACAATTCTGAAATCCATCACGGCGCAGACACAAGAACACTTGATATCAGTTACCAAGGAAAACTTGTTGTCGGCAAATTTGTAGATAAAGAAAAACCAACTTTTCTTGATGCGATGAATAAACATTTGGGCAAAGTCTTGGGAGATAAATATGTATTATATGGGAGAATAAACGATGACAGAGATTAGGTTTTCTGGTTTCGGCGGACAGGGAATTATCCGTTGTGGCCTTATTGCTGGGAAGGCCCTTTCCTTATTCGACAACAAACACGCCACCTTAACTCAGAGCTTCGGACCTGAAGCACGAGGAAGCGCCTGTAGCTCTCAGCTCGTTGTCTCTGATGACAGAGTTCTCTATCCCTACATCACAATCCCGGAAATTCTTATTTCCATGTCACAGGAAGCCTATGATAAATACGAGACAGAGCTTCGTGATGACGGAATCCTCATCATTGACAAGGACTTAGTGAAATCAAAGCCTCTGCGAGGAAAAATAAAAATGTATGCCATCCCTTCAACCAGGTTTGCAGAAGAGTTGGGAAACCGCATCTTTGCAAACCTCGTAATGATGGGATTTTTCACTGCCATAACAAAGATCGTTTCTCCCGAAGCAATGAAAAAAGCACTCCCAGGTTTAGTCCCTGATAGATTCCTTGACCTTAATATAAAGGCCTTTGACATGGGATACGACTACGGAGAGAAAATATTAAAAGAAAAGAAACAACGTAAAACGTAAAACGGAAGGGGTCTGTTCTTAAAACAGTCCTTAGGTTAAAAAAAAGAAAATGCAAGAAACTTCATCCTAAAGGAAAAAAAATGAAGAAACGTACGGGCGTTTTTGTCTGCCACTGCGGTATAAATATCGCGGGAACAGTGGATATCAAGAAGGTTACCGAAGAGCTCTCCAAACACCCAGGCGTCGTCCACTCAGAAGATTATGTCTATATGTGTTCTGACCCTGGTCAGAACCTCATCATCGACGCTATCAAGGAAAAGAATCTGGATAAAGTAGTTGTTGCTTGCTGTTCTCCAACTCTTCATGAAACAACATTCAGAAATACTATAAAATCAGCCGGACTCAACACTTTTCAGTGTGAAATTGCAAATATACGTGAACAGTGCAGTTGGGTTCACAAAGACATGGAAAAAGCGACAGAAAAAGCAATTAAAATCTCTAAAAGTACTGTGGAGAGAGTGCTTCGTAATGAATCTTTAGACCCAATAAGTATTCCTGTAACACGGAGAGCTTTGGTTATAGGTGGTGGAATCGCCGGCATCCAATCTGCACTAGACTTAGCCAACAGTGATTTTGAGGTCGTTTTAGTTGAAAGGTCTCCTTCTATCGGTGGCCACATGATCCAGCTGTCTGAAACGTTTCCTACTCTCGATTGTTCACAGTGTATTCTTACCCCCAAAATGGTAGAAGTATCCAAACACCCAAAAATTAAACTCATGACCTTCAGTGAAGTTCAAGAAATCTCTGGCTATATAGGCAATTTTAAAGTTGCAATTCTCAAAAAACCCACATATGTCGATTCGAATAAATGCACACTCTGCGACGAGTGTACCAAGGTCTGCCCAGTAGTCGTCCCCAATGAGTTTGATCTTGGTTTGACAGGACGCCGGGCAATCTATATTCCCTTTCCTCAAGCTATACCAGC
>Ga0209991_10000270_pt1 | contig 23192 bp, 22 predicted proteins | sample ChitaG_FD_183167 | JGI IMG/M metagenome (GOLD analysis project Ga0209991, IMG submission 183167) | Deep subsurface microbial communities from South Pacific Ocean to uncover new lineages of life (NeLLi) - Chile_00310 metaG (SPAdes)... | ecosystem: Environmental > Aquatic > Marine > Oceanic >... | reverse complement strand
AGTTTTTACAGCATTGGGCAGCTAGTATAGAGGTCAGTATTATGAGACTGCTGAAATACTCTCAATCAACCCCCTATATCCCCCAATCTTGGGGGGCTTCTAAAGCTGGGGGGGCACCCCCAGACTCCCGGCCCCGATTTTATCGGGGCACCTCTTTTTCAGCGGTCTCATTATGTATAACAATATGAATGGGTGATAACAAATTGAATCCAGATAAACACAGTAGTGGCAGTTTTGGTAGAACTCTACGGAAATAATTATATGTCAGACTATAAAGGGTCTTATAAGGAGGTTCAATTATGAGATATGCTCTACCCATAAGCGACGGCAAGGTATCCGCGCATTTTGGCCACTGTGAACACTTCGCCTTGATCGATGTGGATGAAGCTACTCGAAAGATCGTGAACAAAGAACTGGTTACTCCCCCAGATCACCAGCCAGGTGTGTTCCCTGCATGGCTGGCGGAAGAAGGAGCAAATATTATCATAGCCGGTGGTATGGGCATCAGGGCTCAGAACCTGTTCAGTGAGAACCGAATCGAGGTTATTATCGGGGCTGTAGGAGACGACCCGGAAAAGCTTGTTCTGGCCCACCTGGATGGCACATTGGCCACGGGCGATAACGTGTGCGACCATTAGCATTGATGACAGGAAAGAACCGTAGAGGTGCTTTGGCACAGCGTTTCTAAGGTAATGGGCAACTAGATAATAAATACCGATATTTTGACTACTCTGGAAGTAAGGAGTATATAAATGCCGATTTATGATTACCGTTGCCGTGAATGCGGCGGGGTGTCCGAGGTGCTCGTACGTACCTCTGAGGGTAAAGCAAGATGTACCCACTGTGGGGGTGAGGACGTGGAGCGGCTCATATCCTCATCTTACATGATAAAAATGGATGCCGAGGCGGCCGGCACTACCTGCTGCGGCAGGACAGAGCGCTGTGAAACACCGCCCTGCTCCAGCGGGGACGTATGCCGAAGGAGATGAAAAGATGAGTCCGATTGTGCTTGAACCGCGCTATTCAACTAAGGATATGCCGGGAAAGTGCATAAAAGGCCTCGCTAAGCAAGAACTTGGAAGTTGCCTTAGGGAGCTTCTAAGGGGGGAAATAGGGAATAAGGAACTTGAGGCAAAGTATGAGGCCCTTGTATCTTTTCTCAAATCTCCCGTGTCAAAAAAACTATGCAACGTGTGCGAAAGGTTTCTCGCAGAGGGGAGGGAGGTAACAGCTAAATTATATTTCTGGCGAGGGAAACCAAAATATAAGATAAAGCTAACTTAACCACATTGGAGGGAGAACATCATGAAGATCGCCGCTATATCAGACGATGAGTTGAATATTAGCCAGCACTTCGGCCGGGCACCCTTCTATGTAGTGGTCACCGTTGATGCTGGAAAAGTCACCACTAAGGAGACCCGCTCCAAAGCCGGCCATACCACCTTTGCTGCCCATGAGCCGCCTAAGCTAGACCCAGGGGAGCGACATGGCTACGATGCCGGCTCCCGTTCCAGGCATGAGAGTATGGCTGAGGCTATCCATGATTGCCAGGTGCTGCTCGCCGGAGGCATGGGCTGGGGAGCTTATGAGGCCATGAAGGGCTACGGCATTGAAACCATCGTTACCGATGTGAAGGATATCGATGAGGCTGTCGAGCTGTACCTTACCGGCAGGCTCACTAATTTGATGGATCGCTTGCACTAATATTTACCACGTAAAGGGGGATGGTAATGCCTTCAGAGGAAGAAGTCAAGGAAGCCCTAAGGGAGGTGCTTATACCCGGGATAGGACGTAGTTTAACCGGCTTGAATATGACCCGGGCAGTTGAGGTCGATAGCGATAGGCTTAAGGTCACTTTAGCCTCAACTGCTCTCAATTCTGCTACTCAGGAATGGGTTCAGGATAAGGCACGCAATTCCCTTAAAGGCCTGCCCGGGGTTAAGGAAATAGCCATAGAATTTGAACAGGCAAAACCACAAGACCTGAACCAAATCGACCACATTATCGCGGTTATGAGCGGTAAGGGTGGTGTAGGCAAGTCGCTAGTTGCCGGCCTCCTTGCTGTTGGCCTAAACCGTCAGAGCTATGAGGTAGGCATCCTGGATGCAGATATCACCGGCCCCAGCATACCCAAGATGTTTGGTATCACCACCCGTCCCGGTGGCAGCGATACAGGTATTCTGCCGGTGTTATCCAAGTCAGGAATTGAGATCATGTCCATTAACCTCCTCCTACCCCATGAAGATGATGCCGTTATTTGGCGGGGGCCGCTCATCGGCAAAGCGATCCAGCAGTTCTGGGAAGAGGTGGTGTGGGGGAAACTAGACTATCTTCTAGTGGATCTCCCTCCCGGCACCGCCGATGCTCCTCTGACTGTGATGCAGACGCTACCCCTCTCCGGGGTCATCATCGTCTTCAGCCCCCAGGACCTGGCGGCAATGGTGGTGAAGAAGGCGATAAAGATGGCGCAGAAAATGAACGTCCCCATTTTCGGCGTAGTGGAGAATATGAGCTATCTTCTACTCCCAGATAGCGGGAAGAGGATTGAAGTCTTCGGTAAAACCAAGGGGCAAGAGATGTCGATGGCGGCGGGGGCACCACTTCTAGAGCAGCTACCCTTAGACCCCGAGCTGGCCAAGCTCTGTGATGATGGGAATATCGAGCGTTACGACTCTGGTGTTGTAAATAACCTTGCCCAAGCTTTCCTTCAGGCTGTATTGGCCAAGGCAAGATAAAAAGCCTCAAATCGGCGGTAAGAGATGGCTTCGGAATTTGACGAGCTTGAAGAATACGTCACGGCTGAGATGAGAAGCACCTACACAGACACGGTCATCGATCATGCCATGAACCCGAGAAACGTGGGGAGCATACCCAATGCCGACGGCTTTGCGCGTGTAACCGGCCCCTGTGGAGATACTATGGAGATATGGCTAAGAGTCAAAGATGGCAGAATCCGGGATGCCACTTTCTGGACCGATGGCTGCGGACCTTCCATCGCCTGCGGCAGCATGGCCATGGAGATGGTTATGGGGAAGCGCACTGCCGAGGCTCTGCGGATTACCCAAGAGGATATCCTGAATAGCTTGGGCGGGCTGCCCGAGGAAAGCCTTCATTGCGCCCTCTTGGCAGCAAACACGCTCAAGCAAGCGCTCAGGGACTATATCACCATGAAGAATGAACCGTGGAAAAGGGCCTACCGCAGCGTATGAGCGCTATCGAAGGGTGGGTAATATAGGCCGTGGCTAACTTTGATGAAATCGATCGGGTACGGAGACTGCTGGACCTGGGAGAGGCAGCTACGTTGAAGGATATCAAACGGGCCTATAGGCAGAAGGCTTTTCAGCATCACCCCGACACTGGAAAATCGGATCAACAAGGTGAGGAAACGATGAAGGAGCTGAACTGGGCTTATAGGCTGCTCATAGAATACTGTGACACCTACAGCTACTCGTTCAAGGAAGAGGATGCAGCCAGAACATATCCTCACCATGAATATCTTAGACAGTACTACTATGGCTGGTTCGAAGGTATATAGGTCTCTAAGCGACCCTGGCCAACTCTTCGACTCCCTTGCCTTGGGGTAAATTGAAAGGGGCTCCCCTTCAAGAACCCCCGGTTTTCCTAGCTGGAGCGGGTGATGGGATTCGAACCCACGACCCCTTGCTTGGGAAGCAAGTACTCTACCGCTGAGTTACACCCGCAAAATCCGTAGCTGATTTCGGCAGTTTGAGTAACTTATTTGCGCCGAAATATTGACTAAGCAAGCACTCCTTTTTCACATCCTGCAACTTCTTTTTCTGCTATCTAATATTAAGACCACAATCATCAGTAGTCAAGATGCATGATTTAAGCGTGAATAGAAGCTGAGGATTCTATATAGATATGATCGCTTATTGAACACTTTGGACTAACGTTCAATAAAAAGGACATCTTGCGCAATGCTCGATATGGTAAACGCATTGCACCTTAAAAACTGAATATGATGGAGCTCCGGCATTTTCGGGGTCAAGAAGGTCTATCCCCGGGGCCAGCTCATCATAAAGATACTCGACTCCGACGACCCGCCCACCAACCCAGAAAGTCTTGACCCGTTCGGGGACATCGAGCTAACGCTTATTCACCCAGCGTGCCGGTCCCCATTCAGCAGTATCAGGCTCAGTCATTAGAACAAAGAAAGCGTCATCACAGTACTGCCAGGACGAGCGCCGATCCATATCTTGTACAGCTCTGCAGCTTGCCTTGACCATTGTCAGAGCAGCAGGCCGCATGCTACCGATTTTCCCGGCCATCTCTTCTGCCCCATCCAGAAGCTTATCGGGAGGGAAGACCTGATTGGCTAAACCAATGCGGTGAGCCTCATTGCCATCAATGACATCCCCAGTACAGCAAAGCTCTATGGCTTTGGCTACTCCTACTTTCCAAGCTAGGTTTGTTGTTCCACCGGCTCCTCCAATCAACCCCAGATTCTTCACATGCATATCGCTAATCTGAGCTGTCTCTGAGGCCAGAATGATATCACAGCTAACAGCTAACTCGATGCCACCTGCTGTACATATCCCATCAATGGCGGCTATCGATATCTTTGGGGACCATGCAATCTTTTCGAAAGTCCCGACCAATGCCAATCTGGGTTGTCTCTGAGCCCAGAATGCTGCCAAAGGTGAAGGGGGTTTGGGGGCCAGGGAGAGCGGGAGGCAAGGTAGAAGACCGCCGTCTCAACCTGTCGCGCCTGCTTTGTTCTTGCGGATGCCCTGAGAAGCAACAAAAGGGCAGCCCCAGGCGGCCAGAAGCGTGTTAAAGCCAGCAATCTCGTTCCTGATCCAGGATCGAGTCTATCGATAGGAAGCTTGTTTCGGGTAGGAACAGAATACAGCAGAACGGAGTTGTATGTCCAAAAGAAAAACGTCCCCTATCTTGTGGCTTCCTGCATGGGGGACAGAATGAGGATCGTGGGCAGCGAAAGGCACTAGCGGCCCTTGAAGACGGGCTTGCGCTTTTCGAGGAAGGCGCGCGGTCCCTCCTTCCCGTCCTCGGACATCAACACCGGCATGCCGTAGCTCAGTTCGATCTCGAAGGCTTTGTCCTCGGGAAGCATCTCGGTCTCGCGCAGCGTCGCCAGGATGCCCTGAACGGCGAGAGGTCCGTTGTCCGCGATACGCTGGGCGATCTGCTTGGCCTTGGTCAGGGCCTGACCGTCGGGCACCACGTGATTGATCAGCCCCAGCTCGTAAGCGCGCGCTGCCGGTAGGTCCTCCCCCGTGAGGAGTATCTCGGCCGCCATCGCGTACGAGATCTGGCGCCGCAGCCGCACCGTCGAGCCTGCCAGCGGGAACAGCCCCCGTTGTACCTCGGTGACCCCGAACTGGGCACTCTCTCCGGCCACGCGGATGTCTGTCCCCTGCAGAATCTCGGTACCCCCCGCGCGCGCGTGGCCCTCGACGGCCAGGATTATTGGCTTCTTCGGCCGGTTGACCTTGAGCCAGGCCGTGAATGCAAGATCCGGCGTGTTCAGGACACGATCGGCCCATTCGTCCAACTCCTCGTCGCCGCGAAGCTTCTTCAAGTCTTCCAAGTCCATTCCGGCACAGAAGGTGTTTCCTCTACCCGTAAGGATGCCGACACGGAGATCGTCATCGTCGTTCAATTGGGTCCAGGCATCGTAGAGACGGCACATGACCTCGGAGTTGATGGCGTTTCTCTTCTCGGGGCGGTTCAAAGTAACGATCAGGATCGCCCCCTCCTTCTCGACAATCACTACAGGGTCGGCCATGGGATCTTCTCTCTTCATGGGATCTCCTCTCTTCTAGGTAAGTGCTTTCACAAAACCGGCAGTGTATTTCCGCGATACGGTGCTCAGGGCTTCTTCGCTTTACTTACAATGACGTTTCAAGTTGCGAAACGCACTCTAGTCCAAGGGTTTGAAGTACTTGATATCTAGAATACTGCCCGCCCGCTCCTCTTTGAATACAGCCTGAACCCTCATCCCAATCCTCAAATGGTTAAAATCCACCTCGCCGAGCAGGTGAACAAAGCCACTGTCAGCGCCATCCAAATGGACTATCCCATATGCAATAGGAGGTTCCACCGGCTGGACAGGGCTCGGCTGGTAGGCAATGGCGCAGGTGAGCAAGGTTCCCTTGTCGCTCACCTCAACCCAATCCTCAAGCTTGCTAAAACACACTTTGCAGGTAGACCTAGGCGGAACATAGACCCAATTGCAGGCGGGGCATTTTATGCCCATGATTCTCCTGTTGTCCCTCAGCTCAATGAGGAAGCGGCTCCCAGCCAGACCAGCAAAATAAGTGTTCGGGATATCTATCTTCCCAGGAATGACGAAGGACTCTAACTCTTCAAGCTTCTCAGCCATTTCCTAGCCTCCTACTGCTCAATCGTCCCGAAGTACAGGATGTCATTTAGACCTTGTCCGCGTTCCTCCTCTTTCCAGACGGCCTGGACACGCATCCCCGCCTTTAGCTTCTCCGGATCCTTTTCCTCAAGCTTGTGCACCAAATATACACCTCCATCAAGCAGGATGGTGGCATTGGGGTAGTCCTCTGCAACCCGATCACCTACGTGCGGGTCCCAGAGGGGATAAACCAGATAGGTATATTGGATCACTGTTCCCTTATCGCTCATCTCCACCCAGTCTTCACCTGCCTCAACTTTGCACCTTCCGCAGACTGGTCTTGGGGGCCACAAAAGCTCCTTGCACTTAGGACACCGGTTGGTAACAAGTTTCTTATTATCCCTCGCCTCTTTATAGAGCTTGCCCAGGTATCTGCCTGTAGCCCACCGATAAGGTCGGCTCATTGCGATGGGTATCTTAATGTGTTCCTGAGATGGTTCTTTTACCATTTCCTCGCTCCTATAAAAACCTCCTGAGGAGTACCATCACTGTCCAGTTAGGTCCACCCAGAGCGGTGGCAACGGCTGTCTTCACATCCCTGGTGACCTGGTGTTCGCCAGCATCCCCTCGAATCTGGAGAGCACATTCAGCAACACGGATGACGGGTGTAGCGCCAATAGGATTAGTAGCTATCACACCCCCTGATGGGTTTACCGGAAACTCCCCCTCTATCTCTGTTATCCCCTTTTCGATTAGTTTCCAGCCTTCGTTCTTTTCACAGAAGTGGTAATACTCGTAGAGCATCATCTCCTGCCAGTTTGACGGCTCGTAGGTCTCCGCCATATCGATATCCTTCCGAGGATTGGATATGCCGTTCCTCTTGTAAAGCTTAGTGGCAGCCACATCCTCGCTGTAGGTTTCCAAACCAGTGGGGTCACCAAAGGTGCCAGCGCGGAAGGGCTCCTGGTGGACAGTGATATGATCAGCAATCCAGACTGGTTTATTGGTGATTTTCCTGGCTTCCTCCTCCGCTGCAAGTATCACGGCGCAAGCGCCGCTGGATTGGGGACAGAAATCCAGCAGCCTTAGAGGCCACATCAGATAACCAGACTTGAGAATCTCCTCCACACTCTCAAGACCAAGCCTTAGATGGGCATAAGGATTCCTACAGGCGCCCCGGTCTGCCTTGAGCCGCACCATAGCAGCGTGCTCCTCCGTGGCGCCAGACTGCTTCATATAGGTCGATGCCTGCTTGGCGAACTCCCCGAGAGCTCCCCTTGCCATACCTTTGCCCCATACCGGAGTGGTGGCAGCAGAGATAGCACCGGTGGTATCACCTGCGTCCTGCTTCTCAAAACCGATGACCAGGGCAGTGCGGAAGAGACCCGAGGCAACAAAATTGGATCCCTCCACAACGGCTGAGCCGCCGCTGCTACCCCCTGTGGCGACTTTGAAACCTGGTTTCATGAAGAGGCCAGCTTCATCAGCCAGCCCGTGGTCGGGGAGATATATCCCTTCAAAGGTTTCCATATTGCCCACAAACACCGACTCAATATCCTTCATGCTTAACTGAGCATCGGCTAGGGCTGCCCTCACCGCCTCGTTGACCATCTCTGGCTGGCTAACATCAGGCCGCTTGGATTTATGATAGGTCTGGCCAACACCAACTATGGCCACTCTATTGGCCATTTCCCACCTCCGATTACTTATTACTCAAGATCATGACACACTGGTGCTGCCCACAGATCCCTGTAACACCGTGGGCCAAGGCTACACTGGCTCCTTGCACTTGCCTATCGCCCGCTTCACCCCGAAGCTGTAGCACTGCCTCGGCTACCCTTGCCATCCCTGCCACGACGGTCGGATTTCCAGAGAGCATCCCGCCTGAGGGGTTCACCGGAAGCTGGCCCCCCATCTGGGTCACCCCAGCATCGATGAGCTTGCCCGCTTCCCCCCGACCACAGAAGCCCAGCCCCTCCATCCACAGAAGCTCCTGGTAGGAGTACTCCTCAGAGATCTCGGCTACGTCTATTTCCTTCAAGGGGGCGGTAATACCAGCCATGTCGTAGGCCCTCCGGGCAGCCGACACCAGGGCATCACACTCAGCCAGATCCCTATCTCCCAGGTAGTGCCCCTCATAGCAGTTTGACATCCCTTTTATCCAGACCGGCTTCGACGTGAGCTTTCTGGCTTTGTTCTCTCGAGCCAGGATCATGGCGCAGGCGCCGTCTGAGGTAGGCTTGGTGTCCAGGAGCCTGATGGGATCGACCAGCATCTTCGAGTTGAGGACATCCTCTACCGTGATGTCCATGGGCTCCTGAGCGAAGGGGTTGTTTTTGGCGTTTCCGCGGTTCTTGACGGCTACCTTAGCGCACTGCTCGGCTGTTATCCCATACTCGTACATGTAGCGCTTAGCCTGCAAAGCAGCAGCGGTAATGAAGTCGAAGCCTAAGAGCCTCATAAAAATAGGGTCGAAGGCAGTATTCTCGATAATGCTCTTGTCACCTTGGGATTCCTTGCAGTGGGACACAACCAGGACAATGTCGTGATGGCCCGAAAGTATCTGGCCAAACGCGCAGTAGACAGCATTGATCGAATCTTCGGCCACCTTGTCCTCAGTGCTTAGGTGTGCGCCGACATAAGACATGACACTGGTGCTCGATATGGTCTTGCCATCCCAGAAATCCTGGGAGCAGGTGACAGAGGAGTCAATGCCGTTGCCATCGTCAGCGTAGGTGAGCCCCGTCTCCTGCAGAACCGGCTTTATAGCCTCAAAAGCCAACTCCCCCTCCTCAGCATCAGCTCTATTTAGATGGTATTTGGTCTGGGCTGCTGCCACAATCGCCACTCTCTCAGCCATACGTGTCGCCCTCTCCTTCAGTCACTTCTTCAGTAGCCGGCTTACCCCCTGCCTCGAACCTTTTCTCCAGCAGCAAGACCCTCTGCCCTGCCTTACTCAGATAAGCAAAGGTGGTTAGCCCATTAGGTCCAGCCCCGATAGTTGTTGCATCAGACTTCTCTGCCATTTCCTCCACCCAATATGTTATGTTTTCATTTGGACCTTCCCTACTATGACTGCACCTCTGCTGACTCTTGCAGCCTTTTCAATGTAGTTATCCACAGCTGATATAAAGAGTCGGGCTCCTCCTTCCCCGGCTCCTCCCAGGGCTTGCCCAGATTCATGTCCTTAGCGATAATCTTGTAGCAGTTGTAGGACTCTGTCGACCCCGAATTTGCCCCCAGATGCCAAGCGGCCCCGGTAGCATAGAGATTCTGTATGGGGGTTCTGTGGTTTGCTAGCTCAGGGATAGGCCTCTTTTCTTCCATTTGATGCGGGACACGGTCGAGGAGTGCCATGCACCCATTGGGCCCCAGGTTCTTCATCCGGAGGTGATCGTAGGGGGTGCTATAGTCGCTGCCGATAACGTTATCCCAGGTCATATTGGGGGCGTGCTTGTGCCAAATACCCATCAGCTCTTCAGCGTACCGCTCCTTTATCTCCAGCCACTCTCTCTCAGTATGGGCAGTGGCGGGCGGACCAAGTTGCTCGTGACCGACGATATGTTTCCCCGGGGGCGCATAGCTGGGGTCAACCAGGCTGTGGCTCCAAACAGTGGGGCAATAGTCCTCCAGTGGGGGAAACTTCTCCAGCCTGGACCAGTAGCATTCTCGGGCTACGTGCATCGGGTCGTTATCCTCTGCCAGCCCAAGATAGAAGCAATCATTTATGTCGGGGTTAAAGGCGGCAGCTTCATACTTTGGAGCCTCATGGAGGGCAAAGGAGTACCACATCAAGCAGCCGAAAACACTTTCCAGAAGATCCACACGCCGCGCCATCCGCTCAGGTATATACTCTCTGCCTATCAAATCGAAGCAAAGTTGCTGCGGGTTCAAGGTGCTTACCACCAACTTTCTTGCCCCAATTTCAGTACCGTCAGCGAGGCGGATGCCTGTGGCAGTTCCATTTTCTATGATGACCTTGTCTACCTCAGCGTGGGTGAAGAACTTGCACCCATTGGCGACTAGAATCTTATGGGCAGCATGAGCTACCTGGTGAGTTCCTCCAATGCAGAAACTTATATTCGGCATTGCGGAGCAAAAACCGAACGTCCAAGCGCCTGCCCCTGGTTGGTTGACATCCATTGACGATCCCAGAACAAACCTCAGATTACAGTACTGCAGCTCCTTACTTTCCCATAATTCCTGCACATTCCGGGTATGGGTAGACATGAGGACCAGCGGGTCTGGCTCCACCCCCGCTCCAGCCTCCACCATCTGTGGATAGACAGCTATTTGCCTCTCGAGCACCCCGGGGTCGGCTTTATCCTCAGCGGGCCGAAACATGTAATCCATCTGCACATACTGCATCTCCTTCGCCAGCCATAGTTTCCTGAGTTTGAGCCACTTCTCGGCATCCCTTTCCGAAAACCGGGCAATCTCCTTGGCAGTACGTTCCTGGCTCATATCGTATTTATCACTATAGATGGTGAGACAGGTCTGATTGTTTCTGAAGATGGCACCAGCGTTACTGAGATGCTGATCGATTCTGGCCCCGTATTCCCAGAATTCAGGGAAATCACGCCAGAGTGGCAGATAGTAAAACGGCATTTGCATTGTGGCGTGGGTATTGACACGAAAACCCGGGGCTGCGCTCTCCTCAGTAGCTAGGCAGCCGCCAATCTCGTGCCTCCGCTCAAATATGCCAACGCTCATCTCAGCATACTTGGTCAGGTACATGGCAAGGAATAGAGCCTTGTTCCCTCCCCCAACTATCACTGCATCGAATGTTTCATCGGGCATGATAACCTCCTGTGAAGAGATTTCTTTCCTAGAAGGCTGGTGCTAAAACCGGACTACGGTGCGTACTACCTCTCCCCTTTCAAGTGCCCCGTAGGCTTCATTGATTTCGTCCAGGTCGCAACTCGTGGTGATCAGCTTATCAATGGGGAGTTTGCCATCCATATACAAATCGACATATCGTGGCACATCAACAGACGCCTTTACGTCGCCCTGGGTAGTCCCGGTAAGGACCTTCCCCAAGAGAAGTTCAAAGGGAGCGATATTGAGCATGATACTGATGGGGGGCAATCCAACTACGACGCATGTTCCTCCGCTATGAATGGAGCCAAAGGCCTGCATAATGGCATCCGCGTTACCTACGCACGGAACAGCGTAATCTACCCCTATGCCGGTTAGCTTAAAAGCCTTCTGCTGGGGGTCCTCCTGCGATGCATTGACAACGTAGTCAGCCCCGAGATCTTTGGCCATTTCCAGCTTTCGCTCCAATGTATCAACAGCTATAATCATCCCTGCTCCAGCCAGCTTAGCTGCCATAACTGCACTCAACCCCACGCCACCACAGCCATAGATAACTATGCTTTCGCCAGCCTTTACCCCTGCCGTATTGAGAACAGCACCTATGCCGGTGCCGGTGCCACAGCCCAAGAGGCACACCACGTCAAGGGGGGCATCCTTTCGAACTCTCACTGCTGAACGCTCATGCACTACAGTATATTCAGCAAAGCAGGCCAAGCCGAAAAGTATGTCATATTTTTCTTAATGTGTCAACTATGAAGCTTTTTACCCTTTCTTTCAAATTATCCAGCACAACCAACTACATCTTCCAGACGGGTATAAGCCTGCCTCTCTTCACTCTGTCACAACAGACAGCATGAAGCACAAGTTTTTGACTGATCTAACATAACGGTGTAATATGAAATCAGGTTGATTGATATCGATACCCCATTAAAATCTCCCACAAGGGAGGATAACAATGGTGACAAAGGGTTCGTCGAAGACAAAGGACAGGGCAGGTGCCGGGAACGCAGGCAACCGGACTGTCACCTGCCTAGATGATACTTCAGGGATAATTGCAGACAGCTTCTGTTCTACTATTTTAATTGCCATCCAAAGCAATACTTTTAGGTGAAGACATCCTTCCCAACCGTCTGCTACAATTGGGGATATTCAGTCTCGGCTGAAGAAAGGGAGGTATAGGGCAATGGCACAGATACTGAAGGTAAGAACAGAGATACCGAAGCCAGGTAGTATTTCCTTCGAGGACAGGGTAACCAAGAGTGTGCCCTATGAGTGGGGTTATGGCTCTACACCCCGCACCGCCAGCCTTAGGGACGCCTTATACTGGAAAGCGGCGGTAACCAAGGAGTGGATCAACGTCGCTGCCGGGGTAGGTAAGTGCACCTTCCGCGAAGGGCAGGCAATCAAGATTGACATGGACAGGGCGAGGCTGGTGACCAGGGCCTATAGGGAGACGGAGGGGCAGCCGTGGGCCATCCGCAGGGCGAAGGCGGTGGAGAAGCTGTGTGAGGAGATGCCCATCTTCATCAAGCCCGGTGAGCTTGTTGTGTGTGACGCCAACGGGGCGCCGGACGAGATAAGATGGTACCCCGAGACCAGCGTGTGGTGGATGCCTGATGCGGTTACCACTGGCGGTTACTCCCAGATGGTAACCGAGGAGGAGAGGAAGGAGATTATCGAAGACATCTGCGAGTACTGGAAGGGAAGGTGCGTGCGGGATCGGGTATGGGACGCCATGCCCGATTTCATACGGCCACTAGTAAGCGGACCTACGGAAAACAGCGTTTTCCCCCAGACCTGGGAAGAGAGCCGCACCCTACCTGGGTACGACTATGAGTCGCTCTTCAACGAAGGGCTACAGGCGAGGATTGACAAGGCGGAGGCCAAGCTGAAGGAGTTGGATGATAGAGTAGGGGAGATGGACCCTGCGGAATATCTGGAGAAGAAGCATGAGTGGCAAGCCATGGCTATATGCGGCAGGGCCATAATCCGCTATGCCCAGAGACACGCTGAGCTGGCTAGAGAACAGGCCAAGTTGGAAAAGGATGATGCCCGAAAGAAAGAGCTGGAGGAGCTGGCCGACATCTTGGACTGGGTCCCAGCAAATCCGCCACGAACCTTCCACGAGTGCCTTCAGTTCCAGTGGATAATCGAGATTACGGGACACTATTTGACGGTATGTGGAAATGGAAGCGGCGTCAGGGTTGACCAGGTATGGTGGCCCTACTACGAAGCTGATATGAAGGCGGGCCGGATCACCAGGGAGAAGGCGCTGGAGCTGGTGGAGTGTGTGTTCCTTAAGAGTCAGGAGATAGGCTCTCCCCTGGAGTGGCCTCCGATCTTCAGTGCAACCGCCGGCTTCGATGTGGGCTGGGCGCCTAACATCTGCGGATCTGACGGGTACGGCAAGGATGTATCCAACGATTTAAGCTGCATCGCCATGGAGGCACTGGCCAACCTCCACGTCTGTCAGCCTCCTATTTGCCTGCTCTACCACCGCGATATCTCGCCCGATGTGGTGGAAAGAGCCATTGACCTGGACCGGATGGGCATGGGTCATCCGGCTTGGCACAATCAGGACCTGCTGGAGAAGTGGTGCCTTACGAGGGGCTGGTCTCCTGAGGATGCCAAGAAGGTGCAGTTGGGGTGTTGCGTCAACCCCCACATCCGCGGCAGGGCCATAACTGCAACGGGTATTGCCACTGTGGGGGCCATATTCGCCGTTAAGCTGCTGGAGGAGGTTCTGGGGTTGTTCGATACCCCCTACGTGCCCGGGAAACCTGAGCTCAAGGACCCGAGGCAGATGAGATCTGCTGATGAGCTATTCGATGCCTTCTGTGAGCGGCTGTTGTTCTATATGAAGATAGGGGTGAATTCCTGGAACCTGGGTCAACAGATAGTCATGGAGTACAGCCCGGACCCGTGCAACTCCTTCCTCCTGGATGAGGCCCTGGAGAGGGGAGTCGACCTGACCAAGATTCACAAGGAGCACGATACCTGGCCATTTATGGTCTTTCTTGGAGGGATCAACGTGGCTGACTCCCTGTCGGCCATTCAGAAGCTGGTCTTTGATGACAGGAAGTACACCATGGATGAGCTGCTCGAGGCGCTGAGGGCAAACTGGGAAGGATATGAAGAGATGCGCCAGGATTTCCTGAGCGCCCCCAAGTATGGCAACGACGATGACTATGCTGATGAGTGGGCGGTGAAGACCCTGACAAGGGTACATGACACAGTCAGCCAGGTCAAGGATGCCTGGGGTTGGCCCTGCACCATTGATGGGAGCACGGCAGCGGCTTTCCAATCGACAGGCCTTATGTGCGGAGCCACCCCTGATGGCAGGCGAAGCGGTACCCCCTTGGCTGACGGCACCATATCGCCTATGGCTGGAGCCGACAAGAATGGTCCCACAGCGGTTCTCAACTCAGTAGGCAAGATACCCTACATGCATAGCCAGCTCCTGAACCAGAAGTTCATGCCCCAGTTCCTCGAGGGGGAGAACAAGAAGTTGTTCGCCCAATACCTTAGAGAATGGTATGAGAAGGGGACCATCCCCCACGTCCAGTTCAATGTGGCGGATAGCCGGGTTCTGCGGGATGCCCAGGAGCATCCAGAGAAGTACACCAATCTCCAGGTGAGGGTTGCCGGTTACAGCGCCTTCTGGATTGATCTATCCAAGGAGACCCAGGACAGCATCATCGCCAGAACAGAGCAATCCGTGGGTTGTTAGTGCATCCTGAGAAGGCGAGCCTGGCTGGGGTGATCGGGGCGTGGGATTCCGAGAGAGCTACACGCCCTAATCTTTTAACGATGTGCGTGTCTTCCTGCCCGGATGGGAAATCCAGGGTATAACACATGAAGCACAAGGGGATTGATTAAAGCAAGCACTGTGCTATAATTTTGTTGGAATGGTCCAAATGGGGGTATACAGTCCCGGCTAAGGAAAGGGAGGTATAGGGCAATGGCACAGATAGTGAAGGTAGGAACAGAGATACCGAAGCCAGGTAGTATTTCCTTCGAGGACAGGGTAACTAAGATTGTGCCCCATGAGTGGGGTTATGGCTCCACACGCCGCACCGGCAGACTTAGGGACGCCTTATATTGGAAATCGACGACAACCAAGGAGTGGATCAACGTCGCGGCCGGGATAGGTAAGTGCAGTTTCCGCAAAGGCCAACAAGTCAAGATCGACCTGGACAGAGCGAGACTCGTGACCAAGGCCTATAGGGAGACGGAGGGACAGCCGTGGGTCTTCCGCAAGGCCAAGGCCGTGGAGAAGCTCTGCGCGGAGATGCCCATCTTCATCAAGCCCGGTGAGCTAATTGTGGGTGATGCCAACGGAGCACCAGACGAGATACGCTGGTACCCGGAAACCAGCGTGTGGTGGATGCCGGATGGGGTGACCACCGGCGGCTTCTCCGACATGGTCACCGACGAGGAGAGGAAGGAGCTCATCGAAGATATCTGTGAGTACTGGAAGGGAAGGAGCGTGGCGGATCGGGTGTGGGACGCCATGCCTGATTTCATACACCCGCTGATAGCGGAACCGATGTGCTGGAGCCTCGGCGTCCGGAGCTATGAAGAGAGCCGCACGGTGCCCGCGTACGACTATGTACCGCTCTTCAAGGAAGGGCTACAGACGAGGATTGACAAGATCGAGGCGAAGCTGAAGGATCTGGAATACAGCATCGGCGAGATGGACCCTGGGGAGTACATGGCAAAGAAGCAGCAGTGGGAAGCCATGGTCATATGCGGCAGGGCTATGATTCGCTACGCCCAGAGAAACGCAGAACTGGCCAGAGAGCAGGCCAGAGCGGAGAAAGCCGGGGCCCGTAAGAAGGAGCTGGAGGAGCTGGCCGACATCCTGGACTGGGTTCCGGCAAATCCGCCGCGAACCTTCCATGAGTGCCTCCAGTTCTATTGGATGGTCGAGGTCACGGCGCATTTCTTTGCGCATTGTGGAAATGGAAGCGGCGCTCGGCTCGACCAGATATGGTGGCCCTACTACAAAGCCGACATGGAAGCGGGCCGAATTACCAGGGAGAAGGCACTGGAGCTGGTGGAGTGCCTGTTCCTCAAGATTCAGGATGTGGGCTCTCCTCCGGAGTGGCCTGTGGTCTTCAGTGCAACCTCCGGCTTCGATATTGGCTATACGTTCGATATCTGTGGATCCGATGGGTATAGCATGGATCTGTCTAACGACTTGAGCTGCGTTATCATGGAGGCGCTGGCGAACCTCCACATCAACCAACCAGCCCCGACCGTGCGTTACCACCGCAACATCTCGCCCGATGTGGTGGAAAGAGCCATCGACCTAAACCGGATGGGCATGGGGCACCCATCCTGGCACAATGAGGACCTGCTGGAGCAATGGGCCCTCTCGAGGGGCTGGCCTCCAGAGGATGCCAAGCGGGCGCAGGCGGCATGCTGCATGGCCAACAACATCCCAGGCAGGGTCGTAGGTGGCACGGGTAATGGTACGTTCGGGGGCATTTTCGCAACGAAGCTGCTGGAGGAGATCCTGGGGCTGTTCAATGTCCCAGACATACCAGGAAGGCCTGCACTGAAAGACCCGAAACAGATGCAATCCGCCGACGAGATTCTCGATGCCTACTGTGAGCGGCTATTGTTCAATGTAAAGATAGGGGTGCACTGCTGGAACCTGCCTCAGCAAGTCATCATGGAGTACAACCCTGATCCGTGCAACTCGTTCCTCTTGGAAGAGGCACTAGAGAGAGGCGTCGACTTGACCCGGCTTCACAAGGAGCACGACACCTGGCCCATCACGATCCATTTCGGTGGGATCAACGTGGCGGATTCCCTGTCGGCCATTCAAAAGCTGGTCTTCGATGACGGGAAGTACACCATGGATCAGCTACTCGAGGCGCTGAGGGCAAACTGGGAAGGCCACGAGGTGATGCGTCAGGACTTCCTGAACGCTCCCAAGTACGGCAACGATGACGACTATGCCGATGCGTGGGCAGTGAAGGCTCTGACAAGGACGTATGACACGTTCAGTCAGGTCAAGGATGCCTGGGGTTCGCCGATCACGCTCGATGGGAGCATGGCAGCGGGTTTCCAGTCGATAGGCCTTGCCTGTGGCCCCACTCCTGATGGCAGACTGGGGGGTACGCCATTGGCTGATGGTACACTCTCACCTATGCGTGGAGCCGACAAGAACGGTCCTACAGCGGTTCTCAACTCAATCGGCAAGATACCCTTTATGCATACCCAGCTCCTGAACCAGAGGTTCATGCCCCAGTTCCTCGAGGGGGAGAACAAGAAGTTGTTCGCCCAATACCTTAGAGAATGGTATGAGAAGGGGACCATCCCCCACATACAGTTCAATGTGGTAGATAGTGGGACTCTGCGGGATGCCCAGGAGCATCCAGAGAAGTACACCGATCTTCAGGTGAGGGTTGCCGGTTACAGCGCCTTCTGGATCGATCTGGCCAAGGAGACCCAGGACAGTATCATCGCCAGAACAGAGCAATCCCTGGGTTGTTAGTGCATCCTGAGGAATGAAGCCCTGATACTGCGATTATAGCGTGGAGGTGAAGTCCCCACGCTATAATTTTGAGAAATTCTAAAGCGGATAAACTCATGTTGGATAAGAGCGCTGAAGACAGGGGTGTGGTATTCAACATCCAGCGCTTTTCCATTCACGATGGGCCGGGGATAAGAACTACGGTATTCTTGAAGGGATGCTCCCTTCGCTGCGGATGGTGTAGCAACCCGGAGTCGATAAGACTATCCCCCGAGATAATTACCCGGGATATTAAGTGCATCAGGTGCGGCAAGTGCGTCGAAGCCTGCTCCCAGCAGGCAATTACCGTCGTAGAGAACACCCGGATTATCCAGTGGGAGAAGTGCAACTACTGCATGAAATGTGCCGAGGTATGCCCCTCGGGAGCGATAGAGGCCGTGGGGAGATACATGACTGTTGCCGAGGTGATAGACACGGTGGGAAGGGACGCCAGCTATTATCGGCGCACCAATGGTGGGATGACCCTCTCCGGGGGCGAACCTTTGGTGCAGTGGCAGTTCGCCTTGAAACTGCTACAGGAAGCTAAGAAAAGAGGGTTTCATACCACCCTGGATACTTCTGGTTATGCTGACTGGGAAGTGCTGGATGAGGTGCTGAACTATACTGACCTGGTGCTCTACGACGTTAAGCATCTGGACTCGGCAAGACACCAGGAAGCCACCGGAGTGCCCAACGAGCGGATCCTGGATAACCTGCGAAAGACTGTGAGCAAACCCAAGACCAAGATATGGGTCCGACATCCGGTGATCCCTCAATTCAGTGACTCAGAGGAGGAGCTGGAGGAGCTGTGCAAGTTTATCCTCACCCTGGAGCCTTCAGTTGAGAAAATCTCCCTGCTCCCCTACCATAAGTTTGGGGAGTTGAAGTATGCCGCCACGGGTAAGGTATATCCCTGGAAAGAGATTCCCACGATCAGTGACGAGCAGATTGAGGAATTCAAAAAGCTGGTTGAATCCCATGGCCTCAAGGTAGATGTGGGCAGGTAGAGAGAAGAGGCGCTGGCAACACCTCAAGGCAGAAAAAAGGGGCGGCGCTGAGCGCCGCCCCTTTTTTATTTATCTGCTTAGAACAGACCCATTACTTGACCCGTCTTGGCATCGACATCCAACTTTATAAAGGCCGAATCGGAACTGGTTCATGGCATCAGGCTGATGGTACCAGCGCGGGGACACAGGAACTTGGCGCCGGAGTAGATTAACACATCGCAAGTGGGCAGTCTCCACCCTTTGGGGACCCCTTTCACGGCCGGATCATGGCTGAGGCTCAGGTGGGTCTTCACGATCATGGTGACGTAATCATCGAAAATATGGGCTGAATCCTATCCTCGCATTCAGATACGCACTATCGGGGACCTCTTGGGGAGAAAGTCTTGACTTGACCTATTGTGACAACTACCTTTCCCTCTTCCCCAGCTTCCCTGTCACAACCCAAGCAACGGGCAATCACCAAGGTAAAAACCAGAGAAGAAGCTATTGCCCTTTTTCAATTTCTCGACAAAATCAACCACCTGTTACCTGAATGCATCCCCTTCTTGCTAAATGGATGGGGATTCCAGGACGCCTTCCTCCTTCAGCCTCCTTATCTCCTCTTCAGACATTTTCAGAAACTCGCGGCATATCTCATCTGTATGCTGGCCAAGGAGGGGAGCTGGCGTGCTCGGGGGGAGTGGCATCTCGGAGAACTTGAAAGGTATGCCTGGGTAAAGTCTTTTCCCCACTACAGGGTGATCTATTTCTATGATTGCGCCTCGCCATTTGAGCTGCGGATCCTCAATAGTATAAGGGGCTTTCTGGGCCACCCCAGCGGCTATCCCCACACCTTGCAAGGTTTCCATCACCTCTTGGGCATCGCGACTAGCGGTCCATTCCTCCACCAGCCTGTCCAGCTCGTCTACGTTTCTCAATCGTCCCAGGATATCAGCGAATTTGGGATCCTTAGTCCAGCCAGGATTGCCGAGGACATCGCAGAATCTCTGCCACTCATCATCAGTGAATACACTTATGGCACACCACTCATCTTCACCCTTACAGCGGTAGCAGCCGTGAGGGGCAGAGTAAGGGTTCCGATTCCCCATCGGCTTTTTAATCCGCTTATTTATGGTATAGTCCAGATAGACTTCGCCGATGAGGGTGGCTGCCACCTCTATCTGAGCCATATCGATGAACTGTCCCTTGCCAGTTCGGCGCCTATAGTCAAGGGCAGCCAGGACAGCTACAACAGCCAGCTTGCTGCACATATGGTCAGGCAAGGCTGCGTTGGAACCTACAGGATAGGGATCATCAGGGTGAGCCCAGAGAGAGAGCATACCAGAGAAAGCGGAGAGCATCGGACCATAGGTCTCGTAGTCGCTGTAGGGTCCTCCACCGCCAAAACCCTGGCTACTAATATAGATGATGTCAGGTTTGAGCTGACGCACACCCTCATAGTCCAATCCGAAGCCCTTCATAACACCGCCACGGAAGTTCTCCCCTATGATATCACCCATCTTTATGAGCCGCTTAACGACCTCCCTTCCCTTTTCCGTCTTCAGGTTTATCCCTAAGCTCCGCTTATTGCGATTCGACTCATTAAACCCAGCACTACTATCGAGAGTTGGCCCCAGAGTTCTCGCGAAATCGGGGTTCCCCCTTGACTCTATCTTAATGACGTCAGCCCCAAGCTCCCCGAGAATCTTGCCGAAGTCAGGGATCACAGCGCCAGTACCAAAGCTTATTACCCTAATTCCTTCCAGAGGGACTCCTAGCATTTTGACCTCCTTCCTACACAACACCTGCCCGCCTAAGGACTGACAGATCACCTTTTGAAAAGCCCAGCTCCCTGCAATAGATCTCTTCATTGTGTTCACCAAGGCATGGGGCAGGGCGCCTTATGCTGGCGGGCGTCTCCGTCCACTTATATGGCGGCCCGGGGTAGAGAGCCTTACCTATCACAGGATGGTTGACCTCGACAAAGAATTCTCTTGCCTTGGTATGGGGATTATTGACGAAACCAGCCATATCGTGAATAGGAATAATGGGAACACCCTCCCTATGCCCCGCTTCAAAGAGCTCAAACATGGTATAGTTGGGAGTGAACTCAACCATAAGAGTGTAAAGATCCTCAGCGTTGCCAACTCGGTAGATAAAATCCTGCCATTCGGGCAAACGCAGCACCTCAGGGTCACCAAGCACCCGAACTAGGGCATTCCACTGCCCTGGGGTTATGGTGAGCACCCGAACATAGCCGTCTTTACAGGGGTAGACGGGGTAAATGGAGTCTGCAAGTCGTACATCAGTCACTACTGTTATTCTCTCGTCAGTTAGGGCATGAGAATAGATTGGCACTAGCCAGGGGAAAAGACCTATACGTGAGCTTTCGTGCACTGCGGCGTCAATATACTGTCCCTTCCCTGTGGTGCCGCGATGATAGAGGGCAATGAGTATAGATATGGCAGCAAGCAGGGAAGTCGCATCATAGGCCGGTGTCCCTGGTAAGTTACATGGTACCTTTCCAGAGAAGCCACTGCTGATCATGACGCCGCTCATGGCGAAGTCGACGATATCAGAGCCTTTCCAATCCTTATAGGGGCCGGTTTGACCAAACTCGGTGATGCTGGCCATGATAAGGCCAAGGTTTATCTCCTTGAGCACTGGGTAGTCAAGGCTTAGGCTTGCCATATAGCCAAGAGGATAGGTTTCCACTAGAACGTCCGCTGTCTTGACCAGCTTCTTGAAAATAGCCTTACCCTCGGAAGTCTCCAGGTCCAAGGTTATCCCCCGCTTGTTGGCGTGCCGATAAAGGAAATAGAGGCTCTTCTCCAGATGCGGCATATCATCCACAAACGGTGGGATGCTCCGGGTGGAGTCCCCTTGGGGTGGCTCAATCTTGATGACATCGGCGCCCAAATCCGCAAGCAACTTCGTACAGTAAGCGCCCTTACTATCAGCAAGATCCAAGACGCGGTATACACTCAAAGCACCTTCTTTTTGCTCCGCCACAATAGCACCTCCTTCTCAAGAAGCCTGCTTGCCTTCGCTTAAAATGACCGGGCCTTTCCATTATAACATCTGTAACATCACATTCTTAGTTTGTAGCAATTAGCTCATCCCCTTTAGTAAAGTTCTGATGTTCCTACCCAGGATTTGCTGCACAAAAACTTGGTCTCTCACCAGACCACGTCAGACGTCTAGTTAGGGATGGTGAAATCAAGGGTAAGAAGCTAGGACATGATTGGGTAGTCCTGAGTCTGGATTACCAGAGGAAGAGGAAACCGAAGGTCAAGAAAGGAGAGAGCGATGCCAAAAGTTAAGCAAAATATCAATAGTAGTTCAAACGTGGAACAGCTACGAAAAGTTAAGCAAATTGTTAAGCAAAATAACAATATAGCTGGCGTCCCTGGAGGGATTCGAACCCACGACCCACTGCTTAGAAGGTGGAATCAGAGAAACCGAGCGATTCGCGCTGCACTATTCCTCCTCTCGATCGCTCGGGGTTGGAATATATTATCACTGAATCGGTAGCTAGTCAAGTAGCAGTTTACCGTGTGGCTGGAAAGTTCGCGCTCCTGGGGGTGGCTGTAAGGATGGTTAGAGAAACACCTCTTCCGCTGAAGGAACAGGATGAAGGCTCTTATTTCCGTAGTGGTAATTCGGGTGACATCCGTGGATAATCCTTCAGAGAAAAGGAATTGCTCAAAGTAGCATATGCTATTGGTGACGATTTGAATCGTATTCCGGCTTTTTCCTTCGGTCTGGGCACAGAGCTTGTAACCCTCTAAAAACTTCGCCAGATCATTGGTTGAGACCGCTGAAAACATCCTGCCCTCCTTGAGCAGGATGTGTAAAAGCAAGCACCCTTTTCGTATTTAGCGCTGCTAAACCCAGCTTTGAGAACCGAGTACTTGCTTGGGAAGCAAGTACTCTACCGCTGAGTTACACCCGCTAAGATCGTATCAATTTTAGCCCCAAAACCGACTCTTGTAAAGAGAGCCTACTTGCTTGGCTAAAAAACAGTCCAAGGTACATCCACACCGCTTCGTTTGCTGCGGCAAAGGAAAATCTGGACTCGGGGACCAGGGGCAGGGGTGGTATGTTGGCGATGTTTTCATAACACGGGGCACTTGACATGCGTTGGGGTAGATGGTAAATCTATCAGCGGGATATGCGAATACAGTTTTCGATTCAGAAAGAATAGGAGGTGCTAATGGTCGGGATAACATCGTACGGTGCCTACATCCCGTGGCACCGAATAGACCGGCAGAATTTCGTTAAGGCCTGGGGAGGCTTTGCCATACCCGGGGAGAAAGCGGTGGCCAGCTACGATGAGGATAGCCTGACCATGTCTGTAGAGGCGGCTAGGGACTGTCTGAGAGACACAGACCCTCATACGGTGGACGGCCTCTTCTTCGCCACCACCACCTCTCCCTACAAGGAGAAGCAGTGCTCGGCCTTGATAGCCATGCCCCTGGACCTGCGCCGGGATATCCGGACTGCCGATATAACT
>Ga0209991_10000269_pt1 | contig 23201 bp, 14 predicted proteins | sample ChitaG_FD_183167 | JGI IMG/M metagenome (GOLD analysis project Ga0209991, IMG submission 183167) | Deep subsurface microbial communities from South Pacific Ocean to uncover new lineages of life (NeLLi) - Chile_00310 metaG (SPAdes)... | ecosystem: Environmental > Aquatic > Marine > Oceanic >... | reverse complement strand
ATGGAGTAGTTGTAGTTGTCGATGCTGTTGAAGAAATAATAACTCAATCAATAACTGTTATTAAACAAGCTCTACAGGAAGGAGTAAAGCCCGTACTTTACATTAACAAAGTAGATCGACTTATCCGAGAATTAAAGTTAACGGATGATCAAATAAGAAAAAAATATACAAGAATTATTAAAGATTTCAATACAATTATTAAAAGACATGCAGATAAACCCTTCAATAAAGAATGGCAAGTATCTCCTGCTAATGGAACTGTTGCTTTCGGCTCAGCGCTCCACAAATGGGGTTTTACATTAAATATTTTAGAAAATAACGAATTAAAGTTTTCAGATATTAGATCGCGGTATCAAAAAGAAACGTACACTAAAGAAACATATGCTGATTTGGCTGTTTATTTTCCAATACACAACGCAATACTAGAAATGGTTGTCGATCACCTTCCCAACCCTATAGAAGCACAAAAGTATCGAATTAGTAAAATTTGGCGAGGGGATTTAAGTTCAGAGCTTGGAAAAGCTATGATTAATTGTGATCCCGAAGGTCCTCTAATAATTTGTTTAAGTAAAGTACAAGCAGATAAACATGGTTTAGTAGGAACTGGAAGAATTTTTTCTGGAATGTGTTCTATGAAAGAGGAAGTATTCCTATTAAGAGAAAATAATTATGATATTGTCCGAAGAACTGCTATTTTTATGGGACAGCGGAGAGAACATGTTGAACAGATACCTGTTGGAAATATTGTAGCAATTGAAGGGTTGAAAAGAATACAAAGCGGTGAGACATTAATTGATAAAGATTTTGTAGGTAAAATGCTACCTTTTGAAGATGTTAAATATGTGTCTGCGCCAGTTGTCACGGTTTCAATCGAGCCCGAATATTTACGAGAGTTAGATAAGATGAAAGAGTTAATTGATAATTTGTTAATCGAAGACCCAAATTTAAGATTTGAAATTAACGAAGAAAATGGTGAATTTCTGCTTTCCGGCGTGGGACCTTTACATTTAGAAGTAACTGCAAATGAAATAGAAAAACGAGGTGTTAATGTTTCTATATCGGCCCCACGAGCAGTTTTTAAAGAATCCTGCAGATACGATTCTTCTATTATAACTGTAGAATCACCAAACCATCAAAGTTCGCTAAAAATTAGAATAGAACGATTAAATAATAAAACAGGCAGATTCTTCCGGACTTATAATTTTAAGTCTATAAAACCAGTAGCAAGATTGAAAGAATTGTTAGAAGAATTTACAGATTTAACAACGGATGATATCCAAGACTTTTGGATGTATTATGATAATAATAATATTTTAATCTGTAATTTAAAAGAAGATTTAAATCAATTTTATAAAGATATTATTGTAGAAATTATTGCTAAAATCCTCTTATATGGACCGCTATGCGGCGAAAAAATTACGGGAATAAAAATTATAATAGAAGAGTTAAATATTAACAAGCTTGAAGAAGAAAATGCCTTTACTGAATTATCCACTTTGTTCTACGATGCCATTAAAAATGCTTTGAATCAAGCTGAACCAATCCTTCTTGAGCCGATATATCACACAATTATTCAAATGCCACCGGATTATATTAAAAATACCCTTTCTTTAGCTTCTAAGTATTCTGCTAAAATCAAAAATATCAATCAAGAAAAGGATTATCAAGCTATTATTGAGATTTTAATCCCAGTAAGAAATTCGATAAAGTTTGCTGAAGATATTCGCTCGTCTACTTCAGGAAAAGCATTTTGGCAAAATGAGTTTTATGCTTTCATGGAGGTTCCTAATCACGAATCTAAACTAATTGTAAATGATCTACGCTTTTTGAAAGGTATATCATGGTAAGGATTGATGCTAATCATTGAAACATAATGCGATCTTTTCACTTAATATCCTTACATTAGAATTGTAGATTGAATAAATTTAGTCTTTAATTTTAGACAGATTTTCTTTAAATTTCTGAGAGTGCTAATTCACTTAATTATTTGATTTACTAAATCATTAAATATAAATAATTTGATGCACTAGTATTTTGGGAAAAGTCAATAATATTTTTGATTTTTTGGTTATTTTTTCTGGACTGAAATATTAAAATAGTATTGAATAAATTGATTAAGGGAGAGATTTCTTTTCGTAGGGTTGCTAGAAATCTTCCAGAAATAGTATGTAAAGAATTTATAGAAATATTGTTTATGAATATGGTTCAAACTATGAATGGCTATATCCCTGAACAATTAAAGCAAATTAGAATTAAATGAAATATGGGTTAATGTTCTATAGTGAATGAAGATAAATACATTTTAAAAGAGGATAAGGATTCTTTAGATGAACATTTAGTAGATGTTCAAGATAACGCTGAAGATATAAAAGTGAAAGAAGCGATTTTTAAAAGAGAAAATGAAATTTCAGGGCTTTTGAAAGCAAGCAAAGCAGTTTTAAAATACTCTGATTTTAAGACATCATCTAGAGTTATTTTTGATGCTTGTACTGAATTATTAGGTGTTCCTGCTGGCTATGTTGCTCTTTTAACTCCTGATAAGAAGGAGAATCTAGTAGTTTTTTTAAATCCGGGGAATTATATATGTGCTGTGGATCCAGAACTTCCAATGCCAATACGTGGAATACGGGGTGAAGTAGTTAAATCTAAAAAGCCATTATATAATAACAATTTCCCAGAAACTGATTGGTTAAGATTCATGCCTGAGGGACATGTTGTTCTTGAAAATGTTATGTTTACTCCTTTAATAATCGATGATGAAGTCCAAGGATTAATGGGAATGGCAAATAAACCAGGTGGGTTTACCGAAGAAGATGCAAAACTAGCTATGGCATTTACAGAATTCGTTTCTATTGCGCTCCAGAATAGTCAAACATTAGAATCCTTGGAGGATTCAGAGCAGAAATATAAAAACTTAAGTCAGGAATTGGAGCAAAAAGTAATTGAAAGAACTAAAAAATTAAAAGAATCTGAAGAACTATTTAGAAACCAAAGTCAATTTCTGAACAACATTGTAGAATCTCTTACACATCCTTTCTATGTTATAAATACTAAAGACTTTAGGATTGAATTAGTAAATTCTGCTGCTTACTCCAGGGGCTTAAGTTTTGGGTCATTTTGCTTTAGCCTTACTCATAATCGTAACACACCATGTGAATATCCATGCGTATGTCCACTTGAAGAAGTGAAACGAACTAAAAAGAGTTGCTTAGTAGAACATACGCATTATGATTCAAATGGTAATGCAAAGGTATATGAAATTCATGGATATCCAATTCTAGATAAAAATAAAAATGTTGTTCAGATGATAGAATACTCACTAGACATTACTACACGCAAAAAAGCAGAAAAAGAATTACAACTTGAGCGGGATAACATCTTAAATATTTTAAAATCTATGGAAGATGGAGTTTATATCGTAGATCAAAATTATGATATCAAATACGTTAATCCAAGCCTTATTAAGGAATTTGGACAATTCGAAGGAATGAAGTGTTTCAAATATTTTGAAGATCGGAGCGAAATTTGTCCAAGGTGCAAAAATAGAGAAATATTTCAAGGAAAAACGTTAAGAGAAGAATGGTTTTCATTCAAAAACCAAAAAACTTACGATCTTATTGATACACCTTTGAAAAATCCAGATGGGAGTATTTCAAAATTAGGAATTTTACGAGATGCAACTAAAAAAAAACAAGCAGAAAAGATAATTTCAGATTTAAGTAAATTTCCTGCAGAGAATCCCAATCCTGTTTTAAGAGTATCACAAGAGAAGGTATTGTATGCGAACTCGAAGGCTGTGGATTTATTGAATATTACAGAGAATAAAGATCTTCCCGCTATTTTGAAAGAAAAAATTCATGAAACCTTTAGCAAGAAGTCCCAAGTGATGTTCGATTTAAAATTAAGTAATTACACTTACTCAATTGTAATAGCACCAATAATCGGTGAAGGCTATGCTAATATCTATGGTAGAAATATCACTAAACGCAAAGAAATGGAGGAAAAATATCGAAAACAAAATGTCTTTCTTAGCAATATTTTAGAATCGCTTACACATCCGTTCTATGTGATAAATGCTGATGATTATACGGTTGCATTAGCTAATTTTACTGCCTCTTCTGAGGGTTTAGAACTTGGGCAACATTGTTATAGCCTTACTCATAATAGGAATAAACCTTGTGAGGCTCCCTGCAAGTGTCCACTTGAAGAAGTGAAGCGAACTAAAAATAGTTGCTTAGTAGAACATGTGCATTATGATTCAAAGGGTAATGAGAAAATTTATGAAATTTACGGATATCCGATTCTAGATGAGAGTGGAAATGTCGTTCAAATGATAGAATATGCATTAAACATTACTGATCGCAAGAGTGCACAACAGAAATTAAAAGAATCTGAAAAAAACTATAGAGATTTATTTGAAAATTCTCCAATCTCACTATGGGAACAAGACTACTCAGAGATAAAAAAGTATATTGATAAATTACAAAATTCGGGAATAAGTGATTTACGCACTTATTTCGATGAAAATCCGGAAGAAGTTAAAAAATGCATATCGATGGTAAAAATAATTAATATAAATCAAGAAACGATAAGATTTTTCAAAGCTAATAATAAAGAGGATTTTTCCGCTGGTTTAGATATTGTTTTTACAGAGGAATCCTTTGACACATTTAAGGAACAAATAATAAATTTTGCCGGAGGTAAAAAACGGTTTGAATCTGAAGCTGTTAATTACGCACTTAACGGCGATAAGTTATCTATTTTCATAGTATGTGAAATTGTGGCTGGTTTTAAAGAAGATTGGTCAAAAATTTTAATTTCAATAGTTGATATTTCTGAAAGAAAAAAAGCAGAGCAGATAATACAAAACGAAATTACAAATTTGAGAGAATTAGATCAACTTAAAAATGAATTTATTATTAGAACATCCCATGAATTAAAGACTCCTTTAGTTTCAATTTGCGGGGCTGTGGAGTTTCTTTTAAATTATATTGAAGAAGATTTTAGTATGAAATCAAGAACATATCTTGAAACTATAAATTCAGGTGGAAAAAGATTACAACAACTTGCCAATAATTTGTTAGATATTTTAAGAATCGAATCTCGCAAATTTAAATTAAATGTGGAAACTATAGATTTAGGTAATACCATAAAAAAGTGCATTTCCGATCTCAAACTTTTAGCAGAGGACCGTGAAATTAGGATCTCTTCTTCTATTCATCATGAATTTTATGTAAAAGTTGATGAAGTTAAATTTGAGCAGGTAATGGTTAATTTGTTATCAAATGCTCTCAATAACACACCATATTACGGTCAAATCTCTATTTCCTCAGAAAAAACTCAAGATAATATTAAAATTAAAATTAAGGATACCGGTGTAGGATTCACAGAAGAAGAAAAGACTAGAATATTTGAAAAGTTTGGAAAGATAGAAAGATATGGAAAAGGAATGGATATAATTTCAGAAGGATCTGGTCTTGGATTATATCTTTCAAAAGAAATAGTAGAATTACATGGTGGAAAAATTTGGCTCGAATCTGAAGGAAGGAATAAAGGATCAACTTTCATTGTAAGTCTTCCTATAGAAGAGAAATAAAGGATAATCTTTCAAATTCTTGTGATATTCTTTCAATATCAATATGCTTTTATTTCCTATTAATAAAAAAGGAAAAACAAAAAGAGAAGATATATAATTTTATTAACTGGGAGATGGTTATCTAACTAACGACTTCCCCTCTAATTCTATCTCATAATTAAAAAATGTAATAATTTAGACTTAATGCAATCTTTTTATTCAATTTTTTTGAATCAGAAATGAATTTTGTATGATTAAAATCTTAAATTGACAAAAAAGACTAATTTCCTTCATATTTTTATGAATATTTATTCGTTTAATTGTTTGCTTTATCAAAATTGTTAAATATTATAGGCACAATTAAATTTTTAACTTAAAGAGAATAATGATATTTAATTTTCTCTTTAATCTTTCTGAGTTGAGGATTGAAAATGATTTTAAGCGATATAAATGAGGGAGAGAATTCTTTTCTTTGGCTTGCTGAAAACCTACCAGGAATAGTTTATAGAATCTTAATTGATGATAATAATAGAATGGTATTTTTTAATAATATGGTTCAAACGATGACTGGTTATAGTCCTGAGGATTTAAAGCGAGGAGAAGTTTGTTCAATTGACCCGTTAATTTTGCCTGAAGATAAACTAAATGTAGTAAACATTGTTAAAAATGCTATAGAAAATAATGTTCCGTTTGAAGTAGAGTACCGCATACATAATAAAAGTGGAGAATTAAAATGGTTTCATGAGCGTGGTAGACCTATCAGAGAAGATATTGGTAATCCTTCTTATATTGATGGTGTTATTTTCGATATTACAGAGCGAAAGGAGGTAGAGAAAAAGTTAAAAGAATCTGAAGAAAAATATCGAAAACAAAATGTATTTCTTAACAATATTTTAGAATCACTTACGCATCCGTTCTATGTGATAAATACTAAGGATTATATAGTTGAATTAGCTAATTCTGCCGCCTTTTCTGAAGGTTTAGAACTTGGACACTATTGTTATAGCCTTACTCATAATCGTGATACCCCTTGTGTATCTCCCTGTAAGTGTCCACTTGAAGAAGTAAAAAAAACTAAAAGAACTTGCGTAGTAGAACATATGCATTACGATAAAGAGGGAAATAAGAAAATACATGAAATTTACGGATATCCAATTCTAGATGAGAGTGGAAATGTCGTTCAGATGATAGAATATGCGTTTGATATTACTGAGCGTATGTTAGCTGAACAAAAATTAAAAAGTGAAAAAGATAAAGCTCAGAAATATCTTGACATAGCGGGTGTAATAATAGTTGCGTTAAATGCAGATCAGACAGTTCAACTGATTAATCAAAAAGGATGCGAGATTTTGGGAGAAGAAGAGTCCGAAATTATTGGAATGAATTGGTTTGATAATTATATTCCCGAAAATGTTAGAGAACAAGTTAAAAAAGATTTTAATCGAATATTAAGTGGTGAAATTGAGCTATTAGAATATTACGAAAATGAAGTAATAAACAAAAATGGTAAAAAACAAATAATTTCATGGCATAATCGTACATTGAAAAATAAAGCAGGACAAATTATCGGTACTTTAAGTTCAGGGCTGGACATCACCGCACGCAAACAATCGGAAGAAAGATTTCGAAAACAAAATGTATTTCTTAACAATATTTTAGAATCGCTTACGCATCCGTTCTACGTGATAAATGCTGATGATTATACAGTTGCATTAGCTAATTTTACCGCCTCTTCTGAGGGTTTAGAACTTGGACAATATTGTTATAGCCTTACTCATAATCGTGATACGCCTTGTGTAGCTCCCTGTAAGTGTCCACTTGAAGAAGTGAAGCGAACTAAAAATAGTTGCTTAGTAGAACATGTGCATTATGATTCAAAGGGTAATGAGAAAATATATGAAATTTACGGATATCCGATTCTAGATGAGAGTGGAAATGTCGTTCAGATGATAGAATATGCATTAAACATTAGTGATCGCAAGATTGCACAACAGGAATTAAAAGAATCTGAAAAGAACTATAGAGATTTATTTGAAAATTCTCCAATCTCACTATGGGAACAAGACTACTCAGAGATAAAAAACTATATTGATAAATTACAAAATTCGGGAATAGATGATTTACGCACTTATTTCGATCAAAATCCAGAAGAAGTTAAAAAATGCGTATCGATGGTAAAGATAATTAACATAAATCAAGAAACGATTAGATTATTCAAAGCTAATAAAAAGGAGGATTTTTTTGCTGGCTTAGATATTGTTTTTGCAGAGGAATCCTTTGACATATTTAAGGACATATTAATAACTTTTGCCGGAGGTAAAAAACGGTTTGAATCTGAAGCCGTTAATTACGCACTGAACGGTGATAAGCTATCTATTTTTATAGTATGTGAAATTGTGGCTGGTTTTAAAGAAGACTGGTCAAAAATTTTAATTTCAATAGTTGATATTTCTGAAAGAAAAAAAGCAGAGCTGATAATACAAAACGAAATTACAAAATTGAGAGAATTAGATCAACTTAAAAACGAATTTATTATTAGAACTTCCCACGAATTAAAGACTCCTTTAGTTTCAATTTGCGGGTCAGTGGAGTTTCTTTTAAATTATATTCAAGAAGATTTTAGTATGAAATCAAGAGCGCATCTTGAAATTATTGATTCAGGTGGAAAAAGATTAAGACAACTTGCCGATAATTTGTTAGATATTTTAAGAATAGAATCTCGCAAATATGAAATAAATGTGGAAACGATAAATTTAGGTAATATTATAAAAAGATGCATTTCTGGATTCAAAAATTTAGCAGAAGAACGTGAGATTACGATCTCTAGTTCTTTTCTACATGAATTTTATGTAAAAGTTGATGAAGTTAAAATAGAGCAGGTAATTGTTAATTTATTATCAAATGCTCTAAACTATACACCATGTTACGGTCAAATCTCTATTTCCTCAGAAGAAGCTCAAGGTTATATTAATATTAAAATTAGAGATACCGGTGTAGGATTCACAGAAGAAGAAAAAACTAGAATATTTGAAAAGTTTGGAAAGATAGAAAGATATGGAAAAGGAATGGATATAATTACAGAAGGATCTGGTCTTGGATTATACCTTTCAAAAGAAATAGTAGAATTACATGGTGGAAAAATTTGGCTCGAATCTGAAGGAAGGAATAAAGGATCCACTTTCATTGTAAGTCTTCCTATAGAAGAGAAATAAATGATAATCTTTCAAATCCTTGTGATATTCTTTCAATATCAATACACTTTTATTTCCTATTATTAAAATCGGAACAATAAAATGAGAAGATATATAATTTTATTAACTGGGAGATGGTTATCTAACTAACTACTTCCCCTCTAAATCTATCTCAAAATTAAAAACTTCTCATGAATTAAAAACTCCCTTAGTTTCTATTAAAGGATTTTCCGACCTTTTATTGGAATTGCATAGAGATAAACTCGATGATTATGTTACAATGACAATTAAACAAATTAGGATTGGATGTTCTCGACTTGAATCTCTTATTAGCGATATTTTAAAAACTGCCGAATTAGATTCTGGTACAGTTCAACTAAAGAATTCCAAAGAGGATCTATCTCTCTTAATTAAGTTTTGTGTAGCCGAATTAAAGGGTTTATCTGATTTGAGAAACAGTACCTTAAAATTAAACATACTAGATTCTTTAATTGCCACTTTTGAAAAAGAACAAATGCATACAGTTATAAGTAATATATTAAGCAATGCTATAAAGTTCACACCTTCCAATGGGATAATTGAAGTTAAATTGGAAAAAAAAAAAAGTTTCATTATAATTTCAATAAAAGATAACGGACTTGGTTTTACAGAGGAAGAAAAAACCCAGATATTTAAGCAATTCGGAAAAATTGAGCTGTATGGTCAAGGACATGATGTTCTTTCTGAAGGTTCTGGATTAGGCTTGTACATCTCTAAAAAAATTGTAGAATTGCATGGTGGAGAGATTTGGGTTGAATCTAAAGGAAGAAATAAAGGATCCACCTTCAAGATTAGATTACCCTTTAGAAAAGAAACACAATAATTTTTATTAAAAATAATTAATCTAAATAATCATTTAAAATTTTTAAATCGGAAAAATTAAATGGTTTTAGAAAAAATCCCTCTGCTCCTGTTTCTTCTAATTTTTCATTAACCTCAGATTCTGGAATAGCAGTAATATAAAAAATGGGTGTGTTTTTAAATTTGTCAAGCGATTTAATCTTTTTACAAACTTCATAACCACTGATATCAGGTAAAATTATATCTAATAGTATTAGTTTTGGAGTTATTCTTTTTAATTCTTCTAATCCCTTATTCCCAGTTGTAACTCCAAACGTAGAAATTCCCTCAATATCAAAAAAATCGGTTAAAACCATTAATGTTGGGGCATCATCCTCAACGATTAAAATATCATACGCTTGACTTTCCGGTTCAAACTCGTTAATAATAAAATTAATCTTTTTTTCAAGAAATACACTTTGAGCATAAATTTCTTTAATTCTTAATAAGATATTTGGGTTTAACTTATCTGATTCGTTTTCAAGTATTAATTGAGAAAAACCTTTTATTGAAGTAAGAGGTTCTTTTAAATCGTGTGTAAACTCTGAGACATTATTAATAAGCGAAATTTTAGATTTAGAATCTATATAAAAATTAACTGCTTTTCGTATTAACATTGAAATGGTAGTAAATTCATTTTCATCTACGAATCTCTCCCATTTATTTTTTATAGCCTCAGGCACTAATATACCTATCCTTTTAGACTCATCAGATTTCTTTTCATTTGTAGTGATCTACATCACACTCTCTATAATTTTTCTTATTTATATAATTCTTTTACTTAATTAAAAACTTTCATAAAAAAGTGATATTTCTCTTTTAAATTATCTATTTAAAAAGTTAGTTCTAATGAAATACAAATATTTGGAATATATTTTAGAATTTTTTAGAATTTTAATACTACTTTTAAGAAAAATAGTAATATTTTATTCATATTTATTATTGTGATAAATAATCGAATAAGATTTCGAATTGGGAAAAATTAAAAGGTTTTAGGAAAAATCCGTTTGCCCCTGTTTCTTTTAATTTTTCAACAATTTCTGATTCTGGTATTGCCGTGATGTAAAAAACCGGAATTTCCTTAAGATTTTCATCTGATTTGATTTTATTACAAATTTCATATCCACTAATATCATTTAAAATTACATCTAATATTATTAGTTTTGGAGTGTTCCTATTTAATTCTTCTAATCCCTTAACACCACTTAAAACACCCTTACAAGTATATCCTTTAAGTTCAAAGAAGTCCGTCAAAACCATAATAGTTGGTGCATCATCTTCAATAACTAAAATGTCATATACAATATTTTCAGTTTCTTTTTCATTTTGAATTTCTTTTATATTATTCTCAAGTAAGAGACTTTGACTATAGATTTCTTTAATTCTCAGTAAGATATCTGGATCTAATTTATTAGAAAATTTTTCTATTATTAACTGGGAAAATCCTTTAATTGTTGTTAATGATGCTTTTAGATCATAAGAAAGTTGCGCAAAATCTCTTTTTGATGGTGTTTTTAAAATATAATCTATATAAAAGTCAACAGCCATTCTAATTAACCTAGAAACAGTTGTAATATTATTATTATTATTGGCAAAATTTTGCCACCTAGTTTTAGTTTCTTCAGTAACAAGTATCCCAATCCGCTCTTTATCTTGATTATAGATTTTTTCTCCTCTTTGCCATTTTTTAAATTTTTCAGTTATCAGACCTTTCCATAGGGCTTTTTTTCCAGTCTCTTTTTCAAACCTCATCATTTCTTCATTCAATTTCTCATCCCCCGTAATTTTCTTCACCAAAACATAGATAAATTTTAAAACTCCCTATTGGAATATGAAAACTAATTAAACAAATAATTGTTTTTGTTATTATATTGAAAAAAAATTTAGTTTAGAAAGTCTTATTTCATTCAACTAATTAAATTTCAAATAATCCTTTTATTTTATTTGAAGTTGAGGTTAAAGCATCTAATCTTATTGCTTCAATATCCCTCTCCATCATTTTACTTTTTTGTTTTAGAAAATTAACCTTTTCTACTAGATTATCAAGTACCCAGGAAATTCTTTCTCCTTTTCCATAGCTATCAAAATCTTTTTCCACACTTCGTATGATTTTCTTCATAGTTTTACTATCAACTTTTTGTTCAAGTTTAGGTATAACCGAGTTAGATTCGTTATAATATGCTAAAAGTATAAAATTTCTCTCATAATTCAAAATACTAATATTTTTAAGCATGAATTCCCCATTTACTGAAGAAAACTTAGAATGTTTTAATTCTAGCAAGTTTAGACTGTTTACTGTCCTTAACAAATTTGTATTCATCAATGAAAACATTGCCCCGATTGCCACTGTATCAAACTTAGATTCAGAACATTCAGATATTAACATTCCTTTCCCATCAATTAAATAACAGGAATTAAATCCACCTTCATCCACTAGTTGTTGTAATAAATCTTCTAAAATTGCACCCTTACCTTTAATTTCTTTCTTTTTTTCAACGATAATTTCGCTATCTTCGTAATCTTTTTGTTTATTTTCATCATCTTCAAAATCTAATTTTGGTGATCTGGATTCAAAATCAGCTTTTTCAATTTCATATTCTAACTTGTTTTTTTCAAATTCAATTTTATTCTTTTCAATTTCAAATTTTTTATTTTCTAAAACCCTATGCATTTTTTCAAGATCATTTTCTTTCGTATTAAGAGCTATTTTTTTCTCCTCTACCCTTTTACTTAATTCCATAAATTGTACTCTTGCTTCTTGTAATTTAATACTTCGGTCAGCGAACTCTTTTTTACCTTCCTCTAATTCTTCTGTTTTTTCCCTAAATTCCGTTCTACTTTCTTCCAACAGTTTGGTTTTTTCTTCAAAATCTTTTAGTGTATCTCCATATTCCAATCTCTTTTCTATTAGACTATCATTATATTTCTGGGTTTCCTGAATCTTTTCCTCTAATTTATTATATTTATCGTTATAATCTTTAATTTTTTCTTCTATTTCTTTTATTTTATTCTGATGAAAAAATTCTAATTCTTTTATTAGTTTTAATTTATGTTTAAAAGTATCATAATCCTCTTTATCAACTTCTATTGAGGAGTCGTCTAATGTATTATTCAATACTGGTTCAAAATCGACATCCATGTTAAGATTTTCCACCATATTTGGCATATCTTTATCCAACTCATCATTTTTCGTAATTACCGCAATAGTTTCATCGAAAACACGTTCAATGTCAGAACTTTTATCTTCCTCTTTATCGATTTTCTCGTTTTCTCCTGAATCTAAAGATGTCTCATCCAGATCTTGATGATCCTTTTCAATTATACTTTCTTTATTATTATCTTCACGATTTTCATTATTTGGCATTTTTAAAACCATTTTAAATTATTTTAAATTTTTCAATTATCAAATGATATGTATTTAAATTTATGTTAAAGATCCTAAACTTGTAAAAAGTGATCTTGAAGCATCTTTTTGTATGATATCTTTTATTTGCTTAATGATTTTATTCGTTTCAAAATGAATTAGACCCATGTTTACTCTTTTTGAGAAAATTATTTGTAACAGTACATTAGAATAAACCCTACTAATTAAAATCGTAAAATCTGCATCAAGGTTTTGATCTAAACCTGCATCAATTTTAATTTGTTCTAATATTTTATTTGTATTTATAATTTCAATTCCTCTTTCTGCCATTGATAAAATACTAGCAGATATTGCAGCAAAATTAGAATTAATCTCTTCTTCAATATCATCTTGTTCACTATTGATTGCAATAACTAACCCATCTTCAGTTATTAAACTTGAGCTATTGACATCGGTAGCAGTAATAAAATCATCTAATAACTCTATTAAATTATCCCTAATTTCTGACATGAGATTCTCACTTTTTACAGCAGTTAATTTAATTATTATCTTTATCTTTTTCCTTGTTTGAAATATTATTTAAAAAAAAAAATTTATAATTTAATTATTTATCCTAGAACCATTTTTATTTTGTCTAGAGCCGCGATTATTTCGAAATCAATTAATCCAATTTTTGCGTCAGCAGGAGCTATAGCTACAAGCACTGCTTGAGCTAATTGTTGTAATACTACTAATTTATCTGCGCCACTTATGATTATAGATCCTGTTTTACCCGTTTTTAACGTATCAGCAACTCTAGCACCTACAGAAGTTAAAGCAGCAGTCATCGCTGCTACTGCTTTTTCATCTACATCTTTGTGTAAAGCACTCGCCATCATCTGTCCTTTTAATGTAACTAAGGCACTGTTTGAAACTTCTGAATTCTTTTCTAGTTCATATAATATATCTTGTATTTTTTCTGATTTAGCACTCATCTTATATTACACCTTCTTTTATTTTTTATATGCATTTAAAGATTAAAAAACAGCAATATTTACATTCTTCTTTATTTTATTGTGTTTTTTCATTATTATGGATACATAACAAAATTGGACTCTTCATTGAGGACCTTGTCGTAAAAATCACAGGACACACAATTGGCCAACTTCTCGGCGAACACACCTTGAACCGCGCCACCGCATAGAGTCCCCGCTACGACCCAGCAACTTCGTCCTCCGTTTAATCCCGTATTGGTGCCATTCACATTAGTATTTGATGCGGCGGGACAGACCCCAAATTCTTCAGTCTTACTACCACCAGATTCTCTTCCACATTTCTTGAATTCCCAGCAGTTGGCTCTGGCCAACGATGCAGGGTACACCTCAAAGTTGCTCTCTTCACTTGCCACACTATGGTAAAAGTCACACTTTATACAGCTATCCATCTTTGCTGCAAACTCGCCTTGAGTCGTGCCGCCACAGAGAGTTCCTGCTACAGCCCAGCATACTCTACCAGCGTGTTTACCACTATTAATTCCATCAAATTCCTCGCTATTAGTGGCGATGCATATTCCTAATTCATCTGCTTTTTCTCCTCCAGCTTCTCTTCCACATTTCTTGGATTCCCAACAATTTATATTTGTCATTTTTAATCTTTTTTTTTTTTATATTTTATTTATTATAATTTTTACAGTTTTAAGTCAAATTTATTATAAAAATATCATAAAGTAATTTATATTTAAATGTTTTTATCACATGAAAAAATTAATAATTATAATAAACTCTATTATTTATTTTATTCTTTAGTAATAAAATTAATATTAATTAGATTTACTAAATTTTAACTATGCTCTTTTTACTATTTGAAGTAGGATTTAATATAAGCACAAATATAATTATAGCATAAATTTAAATATACTAAGAAAATTATTATTACTAATAAGAATACTAAAAAAGATATGTTTGTTTACAAAAACCACAAATTATTAGTTGGTTATGTAAAAAAACTTTAAATTTTTACCAAAAAGGGATGAGGTAATTTAAATTGGACAATAATAAAATCAAAATTTTTGTAACAGGTTTTTTTAATTCTGGTAAAACAACATTGATACATACTCTTGACGATAAAGCAATATCTGTTGAAAAGAAATTAGCGAAGGCCTATGACGGTGAAAAAACACATACTACGACGGGATTTGATTTAGCAAGGCTAGTTTGGACTCGACCTAATTTGGATTTTAAAACAGATGGTGTAATTATGAATAAAACTGAATATTTAAGAGACAAAAATGAATATTCAGGATGGCACGCGATAAATTTAGAGTTAAAAGGCTGCCCTGGACAGATGCAATTTTCAGCAGTTCGAAAAATTCTAGCAAGAGGAAATGATGGAGTAATACTTTTAATAGACGGATGTGATTTAATGAATATTGGAAACGGATTAGTAATTTTAGAAGAAACGCGTATTGTTTTAGGACAAGATATACCAATTAAAATAATTGCTAATAAATCTGATAGAGAAGATTATTGTGGTCAAGAAATGATTTCGAATATGATCGGTGAGCAAGTTTATAAAGGTTCTGCTAAAAGGAATGTTGGAATAAAAGATGCAATTATCTCAGTGTGTAAAATTATAATAAATGGGACAAATGAGAATAGTATTATTAATAAGGAGGCGATTGTTGAAAATGGATAATTTAAATGAGAGAGAAATTCAAAATATTTTAAAATCATTTAGAAAAAGAACCGGTATAATTTGTTCAACATTATTTACTGAAGATGGTTTTGTAATAACATTAGAAAAAGATAAAATCGAAGGAGGAGATGATGATGATTATCAAAGTATTTGTGCAATTAGTGCTGGTATCGTTGCTTTAGCTGAAGAGAGTGTCCAAATAATAAGAAAAGATAATTTTATTAAGCAAATTTCTATTCAAGCAGGAGATCCGCTCGATAATGAATCTTTTATAATTCATCTTGAATCAATTACTAAGAATGTTAGACTTGGAATTATGTTTCCATTATTTCTAAATTTAGGTGTAATTTTATTTGAATTAAAGCAGACAATTCAACAATTATCTAAATATTTCATAGAGTTTGATCAGAACGAGAACTTGAATAGTGTAAGCACTGTACCATAATTGATTAATTCTATCATTCAACTTGTATTAAAAGTTATAGTGAGGTTAGTAATATTGATTTGCGTTCATAAAAAATTAGAAACACCTAATTTTTCAGGGAAAATTGAGTGTCGTGAAAATTATATTATAAATGGTTAAAGAAAAAATAGAATTCATAAGGGAAAGAGGAGAAATGATAGAATGGCCTCAATAACCGAATATAATCCCAAAATTATAGAATCCAAAGAGAATTTTAAGCTGATAACCTCTTCAGCTAATGACGTAATTATTATACTTAATAATTTAGGGAAAGTGAGTTTTTGGAATAATGCAGCTGAGAAAGTATTTGGTTATACTAGTAAAGAAGTAAAAGGTAAATATCTATATTCGCTTATTCTTCCTGAAAGTGATCAAGAGGATTTTAACAGAGAATTTGATCAATTTAGAAAAGCTGGCAAAGGAATGAAAATTAGTAAAACTTTTGAAAAAATAGGTGTTAAGAAAGATAGAAAAACAATCGACATTGAAATAACTCTTTCAGCAATAAAGTTAAAGAATGAATGGAACTCGGTAGCAATTATAAAAGACATTAGTGAACGCAAAAAAAGAGTAGAAAAAATTAAAGAGTTAAGGTCAAATCAAGAATCTATATTTTCAAATGTTTATGATTCGGTAATAGTCATTTCAAAAGATATGAAAATTCAATTTATGAATAAAAAAGCAGAGGAGGAATTTGGAAGTCATTTACAAGATCGGATTTGCTACGAAGTTTTAATGAATAAAACACAGGTATGTGAAGAGTGCTCATTTAATAAACTCATAACAAATTACAGTGAAAATACAAGATTTGAAATATATTTTATAAAACCATTAACGAGTGAAAAAAAATATTATGAGTGTAGTTGTACACCAATTTTAAACATTAATGGGAAACCAGCAATAATAGATATAATAAGAGATATAACAGATCGAAAGATCGCAGAACAAGTTCTTAAAGATTCAAAAGACAAATTTCGAAATTTAGTTGAAAATTTTCCTTATTCAATATTTCTGTTAGATTTCAATCAAATTATATATGATTGTAATAGTGTTGCGGTTTTATATTTAAATAGGCGTATAGAAGAAATAACAAAAAAGTATTTTTTCGATATTTTCCCTACATCTGAAAATCAAATTGAAATCGTTAGTGAAATAATCCAAAATGCTTTCGATTATGATTTAAGTGATATAACAGAGATTGATTTTATTAATAAAAATAACAATACATCGTGGGTGGAATTATTTTTCTCATCAGTAAAACTGGGAAATCAAAAATACATTCAGGTCATATTGCAGGATATTACTGAAAGGAAATTAGCAGAAAAGATTATTAAGGAAGAAAATTTAAGATTGAGAAAAATTGATCTAGTTAAAAAACAATTAACGGTAAAAACTTCGGAAGAATTGAAATCACCATTAACTAATATGTTTGATGCTTCTAAAATCCTTTTAGATTCATATAAAGGCAAATTAGACCAAAAGGCGATAAAACTTTTAGAAATGATCAAAAAGGGAGGGGAACAATCTATGAATTTAGTAGGACGATTAGTTGACATTTCTAGAATAGAATCTGAAAAAATAGTAGTAAAAAAACAAGTAGAGAGTCTAATAGAAATTATCAGAGAATCTGTAGATGAGATAATGATAAAAATAAAAAATCAAACTTTTAATTTAAATTTAGATTTGTCTGAAGATTTGTACTCCAAAGTTGATAAATTGAGAATAAAACAAGTAATCACGGATATCTTAATACATATTATTAAAAATACTTCTAAAGAAAGTGAAATTACTTTATATTTGCGAAAGAATGGCAATTTTGCTGAACTAATAATTAATAATAAAGAAATAAATTTGAAAGAGAAAGAGAAAAAAGTCTTATTTTTTAATAAAAATAAAATAAATCCAAAAAATACTTTTCTTGGGTTGTATTTTTCAACAGAAATTGTTGAGTTACATGGGGGACAAATCATTATTGAGTCTAAAGGAGAACATAATGGAACAAATTTCATTATAAGATTACCAAGTATAGACTGGAAAGATTCCCTGCTTCATATTTATATTTTTTATCAATCAGGAATTCTGCTTTATGATTATCCATTTGTAGAAAATGTTAAAAAAAGCGATTCCATTTTAATCTCAGGTAGTTTAGTAGGAATGATGGCTATATTAAAAGAGGTAGTTCAAGGTGAAAAATCTATAAAGATTATCGATCATGGAGATCGCAAAATAATCTTTGAGATGAATAGAACGAAAGATATTATATTTGCTTTGATTGTAAAAAAAGATTTAGTGGTTTTTCATCAAAAGCTTTTTTCTCTTATTGAAGAGTTCGATAATAGTTATAAAGATTATGTTGAAACTATACAAGAATCTTGTTCAGTAGCGAATAATTGGGCAAATCTTAAATATTTAATTGAAAGGCATTTTGGATGAAATTAGAAAAATTACAAATCGGTTAAATTAAAATTTAATTAGGAAATTGAGAAATTGGATATGAGATAAAATGCTAAAGTTTGAGAGAGAAAATAAAGAAATGAAAAGGAAGAAAAGAACTTTATACACCAAATATTTGTCCTTATTTTAAATCAACAGACGTACTCCTGAAAAAAGAAAGTATCAACGATAATTATCTTAAAATCCCCTATTTTTGCAATAAATGCGGGAAAGTGTCTAAAGCCATATATTATATTGAATATTTAGAAACTGAAGGTTGGTATTAAATTACAGAAGTGTAAGCTAATACGAGGATAAAGATTTCTTGTTATAAATATTAATTTAACAAAGTTCTCACTAACGCAAAAAGCTAAATAAAAATTCAAAAAATAATAAAAATAAGGGTATAACACCTTTTAGGTGATCAATAAATTTAAGTTTTTACTCATAGGCGCTTAGAACGGTTTGAACGTAAATACGATAACCACCTTTAAGGGGTCTTTATCCTCATATCTTGCGTTTTTAGCTCTTTTGAACTTCCACATGCGAGGAACAACTACATCACAAAAATTTTTAAAAAATGCGAGCATATAATGGTTGGAAAGAAGTGATTTAATTCCAGATGTCTTAACTGAATTTGGAAATATATTGCTTGGGAGCTTGTATAAATGTAATCACTTCTTTCTGATAAACTTAGCGATATTTAATCTAATATTTATAAGGTATAAAAATAATATTTCAAAATATTAATTAAGATATAGAAATAACTAGAATAAGTCACAGTTCATTAAGATTCAGACTTCAAAATCCTTTGATACTGTTATATCATTAAAAGTTTAAAAATAAATGCTAACATTAATGCATTAAATATCAGCGAAAGTTAATAAACAAACAAATGGATATATTTTATAGCACTTGTTAATGGAAAAACCAAAAATAATATATCTTTTAATTTTGGCGAAGAAGTTAAATATGCTAATGAACCTAAAGACAAATTTAATGAAAAATATAACTAATGTAAAAAATTGAATAAGAAATAGTCTTTAAAAACAAGAAAAAGTTTTTATAAAATTTGTATAAACAAATGGTGATATTATGAATTCAACAGTAATGCACCTTTTAATAGATGCTATATTAGATGGAGATGTTTCTCGGGCGATTATCGAGGTAAAAAAACTGCTTAATGCGGAAGTAAAACCCGAAAGGATAATTAAAGAGGGGGTTGCGGAAGTGATGGTAGAATTAGATAAAAAATGTACGGTCGAGTATTTTAATTTGTTAGATATAATGTTGGCGGGACGGGTGATAATGGCAGTTGTAACTGTATTATATCCAATAGGTATTCCTTCCTCTCAGGCTAATGGTACTATAATTATTGGTACACCAGAGGGTGATATTCACGATCTTGGAAAAAATATTGTTAAGATAATGTTGATGGGAAAAGGATATCGAGTAATCGACTGTGGAAAAAACTGTCCTATAGAAGAATTAATAAATGCTGCTGAAAAAGAAACTGCAAATGCTATATTTATCAGTGGTCTTATTTCCACAATTATTCCTAAAGTTCGAGAAGTCAAATCCAAATTATTACAACGAAATTTAAAAGATATAAAGATAGTGGCAGGTGGAGGTGCATTGAAACAATTAACTGCAAAAAGATTAAATGTTGACTATGTTGCTGAAACTGTATTTGATGGTTTAAATTTTCTAAAGGAACTTCATGAGGAGGAATTATGAATTCGATAGAACGCATTACGAAAGCTTTAAATTTTGAAATCCCAGATCGGATACCTGTTATACCACAAATATTTGGACATGCTGCTGTTATTTCCAAAGTACCATTACACGAGTATCTTCGAGATGGAGAGCTACTCGCACGTTGTCAGATTAAGGCCTTTCAGCGTTATAAATATGACGCAGTTTTTGGTTTAATGGATGTATGTGTGGAAACAGAGGCGTTAGGATCTGTTTTAGAATATAAAAAGGATTATTATCCTTTAATAAAAAAATATGCTTTATCTGGCGCCACTGATCCTGAATTACTCTCAATACCAGATCCTTATCAAACGAAGCGAATGTCTGAATTGTTAAAAGCAATAGAAATTCTGAAAGCTGAATTAGGTGATGAAATTTTAATAGTAGGATGTGTTTTAGGACCTATGACATTAACAGTACAATTACTCGGGGCTGAAAGAGCACTTTATTTAGCGATAGATGATATAGATAAGTTTACTCAAATATTGGATTTCGCTAAAACAGTTAGTTTGAAATTCGGATTGGCGCAAATTGAAATGGGAGCTCATTTACCACTAGTATTTGAACCTTCCGGTTCACCAGCAGTAGTACCCCATCAATTTTTCCGGGAATTTATTTTACCACGCTTAAAAGAAATTTTTTCAGAATATAAAAAAGCAGGTGCTGCGGCGAATTGGTTACATATAGCAGGTCATACAGGTTCTATTTTATCATATTATCCTGAGATGGGCGTGGATATCGCAAATTTCGATTACTATGTTGACCCACTTAAAGCACAGAAAATGTTACCAAAAACTTGCCTTGATGGGAATATTAAGAGTTTATGCTTTATTGAAGCAACACCAGCAGAAATTGCATCAAAATCCAAAAAATTATTAGATTTATTTGCTAATAGAGGGGGCTATATTCTTTCATCTGGGTGTGAAATTCCGCCTGAATCAAACCCAGAAAATATAGTAGCAATGGTGGGAGCTACTAAATGATAAAAAACCTATTGAATGATGAGACGTATTATTTTGGAGCATTCATTAAAACGGTACAATATCTCGCAACTTTAATAACACAAAAAGGCATAATGATACATGTTGAAAAACTCATAAAAAAATTTTATAATTCAGATTTTTTTGCTTTTTATGAGTGTGGAGCCGACGGAACAATAATAGAACATCGAAATAAAATCTCAAACGCTCTAATTTCAAAGAAAGCATTAGAAAAAATTGAAGAAACAACAGTTCAAGTTCTGGAAAGTGGCTTATTCGCTTCAGAACTAATAAACCCTCCTGATCCTTACGGTATGGTATTTTTACCTATATCAAAAGCAAATCAAATAATAAGTGTAATTGTAATTGGACATAGATATTCTGAGAGATTGCCAAAATATTTACTTAATATATACCTCGCTCTTGGGGGATTAATTGGAACAACTATCGAGAACCTAGCTATGATACAAGAATTAAGGACTCAACACGATAAACTTAAAGAAAACGATAGATTTCTTACCAATATTTTCACAAGTATTAAAGATGGTATTTGTGTTATTGATACGGACTATAACATTATTCGTGTAAACCCAACAATGAAAAAGTGGTACTCATTCATGGAACCACTCTCGGAAAAAAAATGTTATCAAGTTTTCATGAACAGAACCGAACGATGTAAATTATGTCGTTTGGATGAATTATTAAAAACAAATAAACCTTTTCAAAAAATTATTCAAAGAAAAGGAAATCGTGGAGAAATTCTAGGAATACTAGAGATTTATACTTTTCCGCTTCACGATCAAGAAACTGGTAAAAGTACAGGTGCAATTGAATATCTCAGAGATATCACAGAGCGTCGTAAAGCAGAACAACAATTAAAAGAATCAGAGGAGAAAGTAAAAACATTAAATGACATTTTTCTAGAATTCACAGATGATCCACTTAAAAACATACAATTGCTTGTTGATGCTGCTGGTAAACTGCTTATGAGTGATTGTGCGGGGTATAATAAAATAATTAATGTAAATGGTAAAAAAAAATTAAAAAACATCGCAATTTGGCAAGAACCACCTGAATTCGAGCGCGAAGAAAATCCAATTGGGCGCATATGTACTGATGTAATCAATAAGAACGAGGACGATATTCTTATTTTAAAGGATTTAGATAAAACAACATATTCTAAGACAGATCCAAAAGTTCTGAAATACAATTTAAAGCAATACTGTGGTATTGTAGTAAGGTTAAATAATGAACCAGTTGCAGCCTTTTGCGTTATGTATAAAAAAAACCGAGATATGAGTGAAAGCGATAAGAACATAATAAGAATTTTATCTAAATCTGCTTCTATTGAAGAACAAAGGTTTTATTCATATCAAAAAATAAGAGAATCTGAAGCGAAATATCGCAATTTATTTGAAAGTTCTCCCAATATGATCATTTTATTAAACCCGAATGGAAAGATAATTGATGTGAATCCAGCAACACTTACACAATATGGATTTGAAAGAAAAGATTTTATAGATAAGGATTTTAGAGAGCTAAATACTTTTCTACCGGGGAGTTTACCTATTTTAGTAAAGAAATTTAAAGGACTCTTAACTAAAGGTGTTTTGGAACCAATGGAACTTCCATTTTATACAAAAGGCGGAAATATCATTTGGGTTAATCTGCAAGGATCTTTAGTAAAGATTGGCGGTGAAACATATATCCAAACAGTAATACAAGATATTAATGAGCGGAAAGAAGCCGAAGAAGAATTAATTAATTTGCATAATTTAAAGTCTGAATTGATTTCAAGAACATCTCATGAATTAAAAACACCTTTAACCTCTATAAAGGGTTTCACTGAACTATTAATGACCCTAATCAAAGACAAAATTGATGATAA
>Ga0209991_10000268_pt1 | contig 23229 bp, 22 predicted proteins | sample ChitaG_FD_183167 | JGI IMG/M metagenome (GOLD analysis project Ga0209991, IMG submission 183167) | Deep subsurface microbial communities from South Pacific Ocean to uncover new lineages of life (NeLLi) - Chile_00310 metaG (SPAdes)... | ecosystem: Environmental > Aquatic > Marine > Oceanic >... | reverse complement strand
CGATGAGAGCGGGGATAATCGCCAGCACCACCCGACGATCGGTGACGAGCTCCTGCAGCGAACTGACCAACTGCTGCATGCTGGCCACCTCCCTCAACAACTCGCCCAGGGTGGTTATGAGCAACACCGCTGCCACCAGGCGGAGGGTCTTGAGATCGAGCGCTGCGACCAACCCTTGCTCCAGTATTTCGGGCGCAGGGAGGCCGAAGAGCAGCCCCAGCAAGGCTGAGCCCAGCAGCAACACGTACCCCAGGTTCCAGCGACGGCTGAGCAGCAGGATGATAAGCCCGAAGACGAAAGCCAGTTTCAGCATCGCGGTTGTTGGAAGGTAATGGTGCTCATGTCTGACACTGTGCCTGAATGAGGGATGAGGACGACGTTATAGCTCATCGAGGTCCCGCTCCCAATCAGGCGAGGGCGGTTCCTGCCGAGCTTGGGCTACCAGCCGTTGCAGAACGGCGGAAGCAGCCAGCATGGCATCTTCTGGCTCTTCCTCGCGGTTTACCAGGTTGTCCATGATGAGCTCCATCTGAGCGAACGAGGTGATGTCCACCAGAACGGCTTTTGCCTCGCCACTTTCGTAAAGGACGGGAAAGCGGTCTCGGATCCAGAAAGTCGTTTCAGCCATGATTCATCTCCTCCTTCAATCGTATCGCCGGATATAGCGCATGCGAAGCGTGTACTGCGTCTCCGGCAGCAGCGCCTGGTAGAAGGGCGTGCCGGTGAAATGGCGCAGTTTGTCCTCGCTTCGGCCGGTGCCACCGTAGCACGGGGCTTCGTCGCCGGGTTCGGGTCGCTGGGTGGTAAAGTCGGCCCAGAGGCCTTGTTGGAAGGTGAGTTCAGTCATGCAGTTTATTCCCTGGAGACAAATTCAATATCTCGAATCATGACGCTACCCGTCGTCTTTGGTGCGTTATCAGCATATACTTCCCAAAAGATTTTCGCATCGCTTCTCAAGTCGAGTTCATCAAAATCTTCCGGCAACTCCCACTTCCAAATATGAGCCAGAGTGGGCAGTATGGGATCAAACCACGACGGACCATATTGGGTTGGCCCAAAGGATTCATATTTGACCACGTCTCTACGGGTGTTATCTCTGTACCAGACAAAATAGGATTTGCCATCAATCTCTTCTATTCTGGCATCCTGAAGCCGCAACTCCGTCTCCGGAACAAGAGAGGTTGGAAGGTAGATGAAGCAATTCACGTATTGAGCATATATACGTCCAACGTTTCTCGCAAAAATAATTAACTCAATCTTCCGTCTTTCCTTAGGCGGCTGTGTCAAGAGTGGTATATCTACTATATCTTGTTCTATGTAAGTACTTGACTCAATAGTAAACTCCACATCAATCTGCGGATATCGTCGGCGCCCGAAAATGTCTGCAACGAGTCGATGCCCGATGGGTCGGGATTTTCCACCAACGCGGGCATAGTATCTCTTATCAATCGCTTGATGAGGTGCTTGTTCGCTATCTGGCACCCGAATGACGAAGATCGCTCTTCCAGGACCTATTTGAGAACTCTCAGAAGACCACTGGATAGCATAGACGTTGAAAGAGGTAAGTGGAACCTCGACCAACGTTGGGATGATGTCCTCAAGCCATTCGCGGGTACTCGGTTTCTTTATTACGAGTTCGATACCTCCGTCATCCACTTGCCATTGAGTCACTGGATTACTCAGACCAAAGACGATAATCCCGCCCCCACTGTTTGCAAACACAGAGATGGCCTTCGACAAATTCGCTCGCACATCTTTCTGGCGCACTCCATCCAGAGTGAGATCTAGGCCCCGCCGCCCTTTGACTTCCAGCCAGTCAAATTCACCTACTGGCAGATTGAGCAAGTATTGTTCATCCCAATGTCTCGGGTCTCTCATTGCGATGCTCCTTACTCATCTCCTTCCACCACCCCAAGCCACTCCTGATCTAACACGTCCACAATCTTCACCGCCACCTGCCCTTCCCCATACTCTCCCGCTTCCCAGGGATACTCGCCACCCATCATTTTGCCGCAGCGGATGGAAGCGGATAAGCGGATACGTCCGCGCTCTCATCCGTTTATCCATTGTTTATCCGCTGCATCTACCACCCCGAACTCCTCGTCCAACACGAATCAGTTCCCTCCCTCGAGACTTCTCACCCGTAGCCCGTCCCGGTCCACGTGGGCCCGCCACACCCGCGCGTCCTCCAGCCCTGCGGCGGTCGCGACGGCGAGCAGGGCCTCAACTAATTCGTCCTCGTGACCCGGCCGGGCCAGCGCAAAGACGGAGCCTCCACCACCCGCGCCGGTCAGTTTGGCCCCCAACGCGCCTGCCGCCAGCGCTCCCTGAATGAGCGCGTTGTTGGCCTCTCCCGTACCTCCAGGCAAGCCGCAGTAGGTCATCATCTCATCCACCAGGCGGTGGTTCTCCCCCATCAACCGTCCGAACTCGGCCCAGTCCTCGCGCAGAAGCGCCATCTTGCCGCGCCAGGCGGTGGCTCCCACTCGCTCCATCACCTCGAGCATAAAGGGTTTGGAGCCGCCGCGTTCATAGTCGGCATGCTCCTTGACGTAACGACCGCGCATCACGCTGTGCACGTCGCCCGATTCACGCACCACGGCGGTGAAGGCGACGACGAGCGGTAAGTCGGGTACCCAGGTGTGGAGCCGCTCGTAGGTGACAAAGGGCTCCTCGCCAATGGGCTTCTGGTGGAGTTTGCCGCGATAGTCCAGGTAGGCCAGGCCGCCGAAGAGAGGCACGTACCGGTCGGCGTAGCCGCAAGTGATACCCAGTTCCTTCGCCTCGACGCGCTGGCACAGTTCGGCCAGCACGTAGTCGTTGTGGATGCGAGAGTTGAGTTCGTAGAAAGCGCGCAGGGCTGCCAATGCCAGCAGCACCAGCACCGATGAGCCGCCCAGCCCGGAATGGCGCGGCACCTCGGTCCAGGTGGCGATGCGCACACCGCCGCGCTCTGCCAGCCGCTGGCGGAATTGGGAGCTGTACACGTAGAGCCGGTTAACCGCCCCCTTGAGCAGGTCGAGGGGGCCATCGTAGGGGTAAGGTGGGGGCCCCGCGAAGGTCTGGCGGGCCAGCGTCTCACCCTCGTGGGTGACCGCCTCCAGCACCAGTTCGCTAGCCGTCTCGACGGTGGCCCCGGCGTAGGTGTCAATAGCGGCGGAAATGGTGGCGTGGGCTCCCTCCACGCCGTCGGAGGGGTTGCCGAGGATGTTGACGCGGGCGGGAATTGTCAGTTGGTAGCGCATGGGCTCCTTTCGCACCGCAGTTAGAAGATGCTGAGGTGCCAGGCACTTCAGAGAAAGCCGTCTGGCTCAGCGCCGGAAGACGATTGGAAAGCGCTTTTGGTTTGAAATCTGCGGTGAAAGTGCCTGGCACCTAAATGCTCTGCCACCGGGATTCTCTTTTACAACAGCGCCCGCCGCACCATATCCAACGCCCGGTTCACCAGCCAGCCCGTGGCTCGCTCGCTGTGCCCCCCGTACTGGAAGGTCCGGACGATCACCTCCTGGCCCGTGTCGAGGGCGATGTGCATGGGCTGCCGCTCTCCTGGATCGTCGGCGATGGGCGCTCGCACCCACACCGCCAGGCAGAGATCCACTTCCAGAAAGGCGCGTCCCTCTCGCGCTGCTGCCCGGGCTGCCTCGGCCGAGAAATCGCCCGCCCTCCTGAACTGCGACCGAGGGAGATCCAAAAGGCCGATGGCCTCCTCCGCTGTGTCAGCGATCAGGCTGTTCCCTAGCACGCTGGGGCCATCCGGTGCGTCAAAGATCTGACGGCCGACGATGCCATCCACCCCACACTCTACGGTGCCCAGTGTCAACTCCCGTTCGGCCAGCATCCGGGCCACCACCTCCGCGACCGTTTCCTTCCCCACGCCGTAGATCACCTGCCCTAGCCGCTCGCACACCTGCCTCTCCATATCCGCGATGAGCCGATCCGCCTCCTCCTCGCTGGCCGCCTTGGCCACGATGCGGACGTCGGTCTGGCCTGGGTGGGCAGCCAGTCCCACGGTGGGATTGGCGCTCTCCATCAGATCCCCGATGTGCGAGTCCACCTGCGACTCTCCAACACCAACCGTGCGCAGCACTCGGGCCTTGATCACCTCCTGGTGACCTAGCTTGCCCTTGAGGTAGGGAATCACCTCGTGCTCCATCAGATGCTCCATCTCGTGGGGCACGCCGGGTAGCACGATCACGTCGCCCCGCTCGTCCTGGACGATAAAGATGGGCGCCGTCCCCACCGGGTTCTCGATGGCGATGGCACCTTCGGGCTTGAACGCCTGACGGCGATTGTTCTCGCTTATGGGATGGCCCCAGCCACGAAAGCGCTCCTCAATCCAGCCCAGCATCTCCTCGTCCAGCACCAGCTCCCGGCCCGTGGCCCGTGCTACGGCCTGGCGGGTGACATCGTCCACCGTGGGGCCCAACCCGCCGGTGCAGAGCACCACATCGGCCCTCCTCAGAGCCTCTTCGATGCAGCGGGCGATGCGCCCCTCATTGTCCCCCACTGTCACGCGATGATACAGATCAATGCCAATCTCGGCCAGACGTCGGGAGACATAGGCCGCGTTGGTGTCCACGATGGCACCCAGCAATAATTCTGTCCCAATGGAGATGATCTCTGCTTGCACGCCTCGCTCTTTCACCCTGAGCCAAGGGGGCATGAAACTGCTGAAAGGTGAGCACAGCTCAGCCGGTGCCTATCGCGTCTTATAGACCTCGCGCCGGTGCTTGATGAGATGAACAGTGAGTCGCTGTTCGGTCCGGTTGACGGTGTAGAGGGCTCAATAGCTGCCAACCCGCCCAGGTTGTACACGTTACCACTCGAGGCCAAGTTGAGCAGCAACTTCCTGGGCAGGGATGCCCCTGGTTCCACGGCGTTGCGCCTCTAAGGAGCGTCGGAGTCTGGCCTTGATCCCCTCACGCAACTCCAACCCTTCATCTGGATCGCCAAACATCTCCAGCAGTTTTTGCTCCACCGTTTCTTCAAGCAGCCGCTTGAATTCGTCCACCGCCAATTCGGCCACTCTTGTGCTCATGGTTCATCCCTCCGTCCATGTCTCATCCTGCGAATCCCCTCACTGCTCCTTTTCCTCCAGCAACTGCCTCCACTCGCCGTGCAGGCCCTCCTCCGTCACGCCGTAGTAGACGCGGAGCTGGCCTTCGGCGTCCCGCTGGACAAAGTCGTAGCGCACTTTGCCCGCCCGCCGCTTCTTCTTCCAGAGGCCCACGTCGCCACGCCAGTCCACCTGGTCTATCTGGACAGGATGCTGCTCCTTCTGGGTGATGGCATATTGCCACAGCCGCCGGGCCGAGGAGCGGCTTACGTTGCGAACCTCGTTGCCGTTGCGCAGATCCCTCATGGTGTGATAGAGGGTCCCCTTCCGCTCCACCGTTTCCACAATCTCCACCCCTGTCTTGGGTGGCTCCAGAATGCGAGGCCTCTCCTCTACTGCAGCTTCGTCCTCTACAGGCACTTCCTCCTCCAGGGGGAGCGCTGGCTGCAAGACCTGTCCTGAGTCTTGCCGAAGGGCCCGCCTCACTAACTGGACGATCTCGTCACGCACAGCCAGGTTGGTCTCCGTCTCCTGGCGGACGTAGATCTTGCTGCCCTCAATAGCATAGGGGGGATCGTCGCCCCGGGGCACAGCCAGGCGCACAACCCTCTTGCCCTCGGTCTGCTGAACGTCAATGGTCACCTCCAGGGGCGGGGTGATCTTGCGCTCGATCTCGGCCCTAAGGACTGCGATGGCCTCCTTGGGATTGTCAATGCCTGTGGGCGGCGTCTTGGGATTGGAACTGACGCCCACATAGATGGTGCCGCCGTTGGTGTTGGCGAAAGCCACCACGTCGGCGATGACGGCATAGAGGCGCCCACCACGGCGGGTCATCCTCTCGTGGAAGGATTGTACGATGCTAGCCCCCTGCTCCCGCGCCGCTCGGACGTAATCGAAGGGAGCGCGCTCAGGCCGATAGGGTCGAGTGAAGGTGAAATCGTCGCTTTGGAAGACCTGCCGCAGGGCCTCGAAGCTGACCTCTGGCAGCAGCACCTCGGTGACCCGGTCACCAAGGCCCAGGGACTTCTTGTCCCTGGGATCGCGGGTCAGGCGGTGGGCATCGGAGCCCTGGATGCAGCGCATGGGGCGAGAGTACTCCGGCTTAGAACCGCTGAAGAAGGCCAGGGTGGTGCGCCGCCCCCTGCTCTCCAGGTCCGTTACCTCCAGGGCGTGGAGGTGCTCGTCCTGGGTGTAGGCGATCTTGGTCTGGCCGCCAAAGCCGTAGTGCCGCATGGCCACGCCGTGAGTCGAGTTGGCGTGGGCCGCGATCACGATACCGCCTGCCTCATCAATCACCCGGTAGGCCGTCAACACATCGGTTGTAGCCCCTACCTCGGTGGAGCCCTCATCCAGCTTGTCGGCGGGGACGTTGAGGTCCAGGAGGATGTGCTCCAGCTCCCGCACGGTGGTCTCCTCCGAGAAAATGCCCAAAATGTGAAAGCCCAGGGTCGCCGTCAATTCGAAGCCGGGCAGCACCAACATCTTCTCCCGCAGGCGGCGATACTCCTGAAGCCTTTTCTTTTCCTGAGGGCGGAGGCGCTTCAGTTGCTCCAGCATTTCCAGCTTCTCTATATCCTCCAACATCCGCGCGTAGCCAGCCACGGTGTTGTGGTCGGTGAGGGCGATGATCTCCAGGCCCTTCCTATCAGCCTCCTGCAGAACGTCCAAATACGAAACGCGCGACTGTTGATAGCAGGCAGAGGCGGGGGTGTGGATATGGAGATCCATCCGCCTCCACTGTGATCCTTCCACAGGCCCCTGGTCCTTTGGCACTGTACCGGACCCTTGGTCCTGGGGCCCAAGGACCCAGGGCGGTCCAGTACGGTGCCCAGGGACAAAGGGCTCAGGACGCAGTTGCTCTTTCTTTCCGCTTCTGTTATCCAACATATCCAAATCCTTTGACTATCCCCGCTCAGCCTAAGCGTCGAGGTCGAAACACGACAAGCTCATAAAGCCTCAGGCTGCGGAAGACACAAAAGCGTCCCATCAGTCCGTTCCAGCGGACCTTGGGCATCCGCAGCCTGGGGCTTTGAGTGGCTTAGCGGGCGATCAATGGCTATTCCGATGACGTTTCGGAGGGAGCGAGGCTAGTCACCTCCTTGACCGCGCTCTCGGCGTACCGGGTGAAAGGCCTGAGGAGGTTGGCAAACTCCATGGGGAAAACGAACTTGGTGGCGGGACTGGCCCCTAGAGCCTTGAGGGCCTCCAGATACTGCAGGCTCATGGTCTTGCTGTCCACCGTCCTGGCCACTTCGAAGATCTTGTCCAGGGCCATGGAGAACCCCTCAGCCTGCAGGATGGAGGACTGCCGATCCCCCTCGGCCTTGAGGATAGCCGATTGTTTCTCCCCCTCGGCCACCATAATGGCCGCCTCCCGCTTGCCGTCGGCCTCGAGGACCATGGCCCGACGGGAGCGCTCCGCCGCCATCTGGCGGGTCATGGCATCCTGCACCTCCTTGGGCGGGAAGATCTCGCTGATCTCCACGGTGGTGACCTTCACCCCCCAGCGAGCGGTGACCTCATCCAGCTTCACCCTCAGCACCTCGTTGATGTGCTCCCGTTTGGCCAGGACATCGTCCAGGGAGAGGTCGCCGACTACTGCCCGCAGGGTGGTGGTGGCGATCCCCTGGGAGGCGCCGGCGAAGTTCGCCACCTGGATCACGCTGGAGGCGGGATCGAGCACCTTCCAGTAGATGAAGAAGTCGATGGCGATGGGAGCGTTGTCCCTGGTGATGCAGGTCTGGCGTGGGATCTCAAGGAACTGCTCCCGCAGGTCCACCAGGACTGCCTTGTCAACGAAGGGGATCAGGAAAATAATTCCAGGCCCCTTCGTGCCGACAGAGCGCCCCAGCCGGAAGACCACTAAGCGCTGGTATTCCCGCACGATCTTGATGGCCATGCTCAAGATCATCGCCACAAACAAGAGGAACAAGGATATGGTGGCCAGATTACCCAATATGTCAAACATCTTAACCTCCTTGGTGATATGATCTGTTTGTTACCACGATTTTACTTTTCGACGTTGGCGATTCTTGTGTAGTGACGACCTCAGTCGTCCTCACGGAGCCAAGGCGATGAAGTCGCTACAAGGCGATGAAGTCGCTACAAGGCGATGAAGTCGCTACAAGGCGATGAAGTCGCTACAAGGCGATGAAGTCGCTACTACGAACTCCTACATCTCTACTTCTTGGTCACTTTTAACCTCACCCCCTCTGCACCCACCACTCTAACCTGTTCTCCCTTTTTGATAGAACCTTCCTCAGCAACGGCGCTCCACAGCTCGCTCCTCACCTGCACCGTGCCCCAGGGGTCCAGGTCCGAAGCAGCCACCCCCGTGGCCCCGATCGTGGATTCGATCCCGCTGGCCACCTTGGTCCGCTGGGCCCTGATCCCTGCTGAGACGGCAAAGAGGAAAAAGGAGGCGATGGTGGCTGTCATGAGGGCGATGAGGGGCCAGGAGACGGTGAGACGGGGCATGGTGGGCGACGGCGGGGCGAAGGGACTGAAGAGCATCAGCGAGCCGAGGACGAAGGCGATGGCTCCTCCCACGCTGAGCATGAAGCCGGCCACCTCGATGTCCAAAATGAAGAGGACCACCGCCAGGACGATGAGGGCCACCCCACCCCAGTTCACGGGCAGGCTGCCGAAGGCAACGAAAGCCAGGATCAAGCAAATGGCCCCCGTCACCGCAGGCAAGATGGCGCCAGGCTGATAGAACTCGGCCACCAGGGCCAGGGTGCCGATGGAAAGCAGAAGATAGGCTATGTTGGGATCAACGATGACGTGCAGGAATTTCTCAGCAAAGTTCATGCCGATGGTGCGAACCGGAGCACCACGGGTCTTCAGGATCACGGGGCCGGCGGCAGTGATCACCTCCCTGCCGTCTATCTTGTCCAAAAGATCCGTCAGGTCGTCGGCGATGAGATCCACCACCTGATACTCCACGGCCTCCCTCGCTATGATGGACGCGCTCTCCCGCACCGCCTTCTCCGCCCACTCGGCGTTACGCCCTCGCTTCTCGGCGATGGCCCTGACGTAGGCGGCGGCGTCGCTGGTCGCCTTCTCCTCCATGGTCTCTGTTATCTCCGTCCCAGGCATGGCCACGGGGTGGGCGGCTCCGATGTTAGTGCCGGGGGCCATGGCAGCGACGTTAGCGGCCAGGGTGATGAAAACCCCTGCCGAGCCTGCCCTGGCTCCCGCAGGGGAGACGTAGACCACGATGGGCACGGAGGAGTTCAACATCTTCTGCACGATGACACGCATAGGGACGTCCGATCCGCCGGGCGTATCCAGTTGGACAATCAGGCACTGGGCGCCGTCCTCTTGAGCGATGTCGAGGCCTCGGCCAACGTATTGAGCGATGAACGGATCTATAACCCCCTTCACTGTGATGACGTCAACGTGCTCCCCATGCTGGGCCAAGGCGGAGGAGAAGCCGCCGAACAACAGGCAAGCTCCTATCACACCAAGCACACTCATAGCCAATGCTCTTCGTTTCATCTCCACCAGCCTTTCAAAGTCCAATACCAGGTGCAACGCACTTTTCGTCGAAGTGCGTTGCACCTTGACTTTACTGGTCCGCCAGGGCGGCGGCAAAGACCTGATCCACCTGATCGGCCAGGATGAACTTCATCTCCTCTTTGACCTCCTCTGGCACGTCGTCCAGGTCGGGCTCGTTGCGCTGGGGCAGGATCACCGTCTTCAGGCCAACCCGATGGGCGGCAAGCACCTTCTCCTTGATACCCCCTACCGGCAGCACCTGCCCTCTCAGGGTGATTTCGCCCGTCATGCCCACGTCGGACCTAACCGGCTTCTCCAGGAGCAGGGAGACGAGGGCCGTGGCCATGGTCACCCCTGCTGAGGGGCCATCCTTGGGGATGGAACCGGCGGGCACGTGGAGGTGAATGTCGGTCTCCTCGAAGAAGTCGCCTTTAATCCCCAGTTCCTCGGCCTTGGAGCGCACATAGCTGAGGGCCGCCTGGGCCGATTCCTTCATCACATCGCCAAGTTGGCCGGTGAGGGTGAAGCCCTTACTGCCCGGCATCTTGGTGGCCTCGATGAAGAGGATGTCGCCTCCGGTAGCCGTCCAGGACAGCCCCGTGGCCACTCCCGGGATTTCTGTACGCTCTGCCGCCTCGAAGAAGTACTTGGGCTTGCCGAGAAATTCGGCCACCTTTTCTTCAGAGATCAGCGTTTTGATGCCCTCCTGCCCTTCGGCAAGCTCTTCGTCAAGCCGTTGTGGTGAGCCTGTCGAACCATCAGGAAGGGCCTCAGGACGCAGCCCTTCGGCACGCCCTTCGTCAAGCCGTTGTGGTGAGCCTGTCGAACCATCAGGAGGGGCCTCAGGACGCGGCCCTTCGGCACGCCCTTCGTCAAGCCGTTGTGGTGAGCCTGTCGAACCATCAGGAGGGGCCTCAGGACGCAGCCCTTCGGCACGCCCTTCGTCAAGCCGTTGTGGTGAGCCTGTCGAACCATCAGCAGGGGCCTCAGGACGCGGCCCTTCGGCACGCCCTTCGTCAAGCCGTTGTGGTGAGCCTGTCGAACCATCAGCAGGGGCCTCAGGACGCAGCCCCTCGGCCACCTTGGTCGCCACCTTTCTGCAGATGCTGCCCAACTCCCGCTCCATGTTGCGCACCCCTGCCTCGCGGGTGTAATCGCGGATGACTTTGCGGATGGCTCCCTCGCTGAACTCGATCTCTTCTGGACGCAGGCTGTTCTCCCTGATCTGCCGTGGGATCAGGTACTGCTGAGCGATCTTGATCTTCTCCTCCTCGGTGTAACCAGAGAGCCTGAGGATCTCCATGCGGTCGCGCAGGGCGGGAGGGATGGTGTACAGGACGTTACCCGTGGTGATAAACATCACCTGAGAGAGATCGAAAGGCACGTCCAGGTAGTGATCGCGAAAGTCCCGGTTCTGTTCCGCATCGAGGACCTCCAGGAGAGCCGAAGAGGGATCGCCGCGCCAATCCTGGCCCACCTTGTCAATCTCATCCAACATGAAGACAGGGTTCTTGGACTCCACGCGCCGCAGGGCCTGGATGATGCGGCCTGGCAGGGCCCCGATGTAGGTCCGCCGGTGGCCCCGGATCTCCGCCTCGTCGCGCATCCCACCCAGGGACTGGCGCACGAACTTGCGGCCCAGGGCGCGGGCGATAGACCTCCCCAGCGACGTCTTGCCAGTGCCCGGTGGCCCGATGAAGCACAGGATCACCCCTTCGCGCTCTCTACGGATATAATCCGCCGGCTCTTCCTCTTCTTCTGTTTTTCGCTCCAGGCGCAGCCTGCGCACCGCCAGATACTCCAGGATACGCTCTTTGATATCATCCAGGTCGTAGTGATCCTCGTCCAGCACCTGGCGGGCACGGGCGATGTCCAGGTTGTCCTCGGTGCTCTTGCTCCAGGGGAGGTTAACCAACCAATCGAGGTAGGTCCGGATCACCGAGTATTCCGCCGCGGCGGTGGGCAGCTTGGACAGGCGATCCAACTCGCGCTTCGCCTCCTTCTCCGCCTCCTCGGGCATGCCAGCCACCTCAATCTTTTGGCGGAGCTCCTCGACCTCCATGGTCTGCTCGTCTTCCTCGCCCAGCTCCTTTTTGATGGCCTTCAGTTGCTCCCGCAAGAAGTACTCCCTCTGCACCTTGGTCATCTCGGTCTGGGCCTCGGTCTGAATCTTCTTGCCCAGCTCCAGCACTTCCAGCTCCCGATTGAGGGTGATCGTGAGCTTGTGGAGCTTCTCCTTGACCTCGTCAGTCTCCAGGATATCCTGGGCATCGTCGAGATCCATGCGCATGTAGGTGGCGATGGCATATGCCAACTGGCGCGGGTCATCAACGTTCAGGGCCAGCATGATCAACTCATCGGGTATGTGGGGCACCAGGGAGACCAGGCGGCGGAAGAGCTCGACGATGTTGCGCATCAGAGCCTCCATTTCCACCGTCTCCTCCACTAAATCGGGGGCGACCTCCACCTCGGCTTTCAGATAAGGCTCCGATTGGGTGAACTCGCGGATCTTGATCCGCTCCAATCCCTGCACCAGGAGGATAATGGTGCCGTCGGGGGCCTTGCGCAGGCGATGGACCAGGGCTGCCGTGCCCACCCTGTAGACGTCATCGGGCCCGGGGTTCTCTTTCTCTGGATCCTTAGCTGCCACCAGGCCGATCATGCGTTTACCCAAAACGGCATCATCTACCAGGCGGATGGAACGTGGTCGCCCCACCGTCAAGGGCAAAGCGGTCAAAGGATAGACGACTACACTTCGCAGAGGCAGGATGGCCAGTTCACTGGGGATATCCGCCAGGCCCTCATCCGCCACCCTCTTGCTCGCGAGCTCCTTGTCTTCTTGTACCGAAGGCACGAGGGCCGTTTTTGGGGCCACGTCAGTCAAGGAATCGCTTCCCTGTTCCCCGCTCTTAGGTGGGTTTTGCTTTTCCGACGAAGGCATGGCAATCCTCCTTCGCATCAATTCCCATAGTTTTTTTGGATTCACAGTTCAGAACTCACTCCGTCCCGCGGGTCTCGACCACAGGAACCTTTTGGGCCTTGGCCTTGGGCAAGACAACTCTCAGAAAGCCATCCTCGTAAGTGGCTTCGATCTCTTCCTCGACGATGGCCCACGGGAGATAGACTTCGGTCTCGAAGTCACCATAGCGAATCTCTATCTGCTGATAGCTCAAGGTTAAACCCTGGGCTTCGGCCAACGGATCATGCCTCACCCCGGTGATGGTCAAATTGCGGTTGGACAGCGATATCGTGAAGTCACCTTCCTCCATACCCGCTATTTCCACATTGACCACGGCGCAGGTGTCGGTCTCATAAACGTCGGTAGGGGGTCGCCAGGTTCTGGTGCGGCGCAAGGGCAGCCAACGTCTTGAGGGAATTACCTCGTCAAAGAGGCGATCCATCTCCGCTTCCATCCCCTCAATGTGATCTAACAGAGAACTCTTTCGTTTCATCACTGCCCCCTCAGCAACAGAGTGACGCTGTCAAGTTTCGTTCATAATTGTACCACACTTGTTCAATAAGCTCAAGCCAGCGGGCCTGCTGCCGGACATTTCGAAAGGGGAGCTATGTGCTCAGCCTATTGTCAACCTAACCTCATACAAAAACGCCAGCCTGGGCTGGCGTTGCGTTCGGGAATGTCGTTTGCTGTATCAGGCTACTCCGTGAAGGCCGAGCCCCAGTGCCTCGCCAACTACGGCTATTCAGCACAGGGAAGCAAAGGTTTGGAGTTCGGGGGCAAGATCACCGGTCGTGTTTTTCATGGCTGGAGTTGTGACTCTTGAATACAGCGCAGAATTTGGCCACTAGATGCTGTCCATCGTGCCAGACGACGCTCGCGGTCCTCCCAGTCGGGGATATAACAACCCATCAGTGCTCGGAATCCCTTGCCGTGGGATGGGACTCTCAGGTGGACTAACTCATGGCAGATGACGTAATCCACCAGGTCTGAGGGAAGCTGTACCAAGTCTGCGCTTAGGGTTAGTGTGCCACTGCTGGAGCAAGATGCCCATTTGTTTCGCATGGTCCGAATCTGCACCCGCTTGATCTGCACGCCTATGCGCTCCGACCACATTGATACCAATGTCTTCAGGTCTTCCGCCGAGACTTCCGAAGTCTCCAAGACTTCGGAAGTCTGAAGCTTTTGCAGGCCTGCCTCGATGAAAGCTTGCACGCGGGGGCTATCGGCGTTCAGGTCGGCCGGGATGAGCACCTGAATGCCCGCAGGCGTCACCCGCATGGCCAACGTTTGGCGATTTTGCGGAACTATATTTACGGGCGGGAGATTCCCGAAGTCCCCTGTTTGATGATTCATGACGCCACCACGCGATACATCCTGAGCAGGTTGTCCACTGTCTCTTTGAGGGCGCTAGCTCGCCAAACCTCGGCTGGCATCTCGCTTGGCTTCTCTCGGACAGTAGCCCTCTGCGGCGTTAATCTCAACGCCTTGTATAGTTCCAACCGAACCTTGCGTTCCAGTCCGGCGTTGTAAGGCCATCCAGGGTGCTCGGCCAGAACGCGATGGGCGGTCTGGGCCGCGGTATCTGGACTGACCACGCCCTGGCCTTTGAGCACCCAATACAGCGCAAACTCCCCATGTGACAGGTCGCTCTCGGCCTCTTGTGCCTCGGCGGTGACCGCCTCCTCGGCCAAATCGCCAAGCTGCTCCAGGGCGGCCTCCACGCTGATCTGGCGATCCCGCAGACGCTGGATGACCACCTCGACCCGCTCACCGATGGAGATCAGGTAGGGCTGCTCCTGCTGGTGTCGCTCAATGTGGATGATCAAGCTGCGATAGAGGTTGGTGACCTTGACCCTGTCGCTGACGTTGTCCGCCTTGACCACGTTGGCGATGTCCCGATTGATGGGGTAGAGGGGCAGCGTGTCCACCACGGGTGCCGCTTCCACGTGCTTCCGAATGAGGGCGTCGGTTTTGCGCAGCAGCTCCCGCTGGATGCGCCGCCTCTCGGCCTCCGGGTTGAAGTAGTTGTAGATCACCTGATACACCTGTACGATAAGCATGTAGTCGTCCAGGTAGTCCCGCAGGAAGGGATCGGGGGAGAGGATTTCGTAGGCTGTCTGCAATTCCTTGAACAGGCTAACGAAGGATTCCCGGACATCCTCATCGAAGAAGTGGTCAATGATGCGGGCCGGGCGCCCCCGATCATCCGACAGGTTGATGAGCGCAATGGCGGCCTGAGTTGCCAGCAGCACGTCCACGAACCGCTCTTTGAGCGTCTCCAGGTCTATTAGCCCCTTGGAGATGGTGGCAAGGTCGAAGGCCAGCGCTCGCTGCAGGTCCTCGAAGACTCCGATGTAGTCCACGATCAGTCCACTCTCTTTGTCAGGGTAGGGCCGGTTGACGCGGGCGATGGCCTGGAGCAGGGTGTGATCTTTGAGCGGCTTGTCCAGGTACATGGCGTAGAGCACGGGCGCGTCGTAGCCAGTGAGCAGCTTCTGAGTGACGATGAGGACCTTGGGCAGTTCGTCGGGCGCGCGGAAGGCCTTGCGCACCCGCTTCTCCTCGGCGTCGTCCATGTGATGCTGGCGCATCAGATCCCCATTCTTGTGGTAGGGAGTGTAAACTACCCGGCTGTACTCAGATGGCAGGTGATGATCCAGCGCCTCTTTGTAGAGGGCACAGGCTTCTCGGTCCACCGCGACGACGAAGGCTTTGAAGCCCAAAGGTTCCACATTCTCCTGGTAGTGCCGGGCGATGTGGGCGGCGATCTTGTTGACCCGGTCGGGAGCTTTGAGCACCGCCTTCAGCTTGTCGGCCTTGTCCAGAAGGCGGTTGAGCTCTTCGATGCTGGCAATGCCCGCATCTTCTACCACGCGGAAGAACTCGTCTTCGAGGGTCTGCCGGTCCAGACGCAATTCGGTGGGGGTCAGGCTGTAGTAGAGGGGCACAGTGGTGCCGTCCTCAATGGATTCATCAATGCCATACTTGTCCTGGTAGCCGTCGGGATCGGGCTTGCCGAAGGTCTCGAAGGTGCCCCGCCCCACGATGCCCCGATCAATGGGTGTGCCAGTGAAGCCGAAGTAGAAGGCGTTGGGCAGCGCGGCCCGCATGTAGGTGGCCAGGTCGCCCTCCTGGCTACGGTGGGCTTCGTCAATTAGCACCACGATGTTGTGGCGGGCATTCAGGTGCTTGGGGATGCGGTCGAACTTGTGGATGGTGGTGACGACGAGGCCCCGGTAGTCAGAGGCCAGCAGTTCCCGCAGGTGGCGCTTGCTCTCGGCCCGCACCACGGTCGGAAAGCCGAAGGCTTCCAGGTTCTGCACCATCTGCGTGTCCAGCAGCCGGCGGTCCACGACCACCAACAGGGCGGGATTCTCCAGTGGCGGAAGTCGGCGCAGTTTGTGGGCAGCGACGATCATGGTCAGTGTCTTGCCGGAGCCTTGGGTGTGCCAGATGAGGCCAGTTTCGGCCTCGTTCGTCTCCACCCGTTGCACGACGCGCTCAGCGGCTCTAATCTGATGGGGGCGTAGGACGAACTTGTGGACCTGGTCGTCGGCGCGGAAGAAGATGACGTAGTCGCGCAGGAGGCGCAGCAGGTGCTCCTGGTCGAAGAGGGTCTTGCTGAGGTTCTCCAGGCCATAGTCCTTGCCGTCAGCCTTCCAGCGGTAGAAGGCTTTGAGGCTGTCGTTCCAGGTGGCTCCGTAGTGGATGCGCACATCGCAGGCGGCGAAGAACTGGGTGAACTTGAGCAGTTCGGGGATGCGGTCGGTGTAGGTGTGCTGCACCTGGTCGAAGGCTTCCAGTTCCGCTTCGGGCACGGTGGGGCTCTTGTTCTCGATGAGGGCGACGGGCAAGCCGTTGACGAACAGCATCATGTCCGTCCGTCGTCGGTCCCGATCCTCGAACCAGAATTCCTGGGTGAAGGCGAAGCGGTTGTTGGCGGGTGTGTCGAAGTCAATCAGCGTCAGGTTAAGCTCCCGCTTTTCGGCTTCGCTGTAGACCGTTTTGTGGCCGCGCAGGTAGTGCAGGAATTCCTCGTTGCCGGCCATGCTGGGGTGAACCCCACGCAGTCGGCGCAGCACCTCGTCTACATTCTTCAGCGTAACCAAGCCAGGATTGAGAGCGGTGAGTTGCTGACGGGCGATGGGCACGAGGAAAGGCTCTCGCTCGTCGCCGTTCCGCGTATTCTTGATTTCGTCCGGCGGCAGGTACTCCCAGCCGATACCGATGAGGTAATTGACCAGGGCGTCCTGGACGTCTCGTTTTTCGCTGAGGCGGGTCATCTCACGGCTCCACGTGTCTCACTCGAATCTGGCCGACTATCAGTTGGTGTAGCATGGACTTGAAGAGTTCCTGGAGGGCGGCCTTGCGCTGCTCCTCGGCCTCGCTTTTGCGGTCCACCGTACCAAGGATGTGGACGATTGTGCGCTGTTCGGGGACACAGGCACATGTGCGCCACCCGGGTGTTATGTGCCGTTGGCAAGGAATTCAGTTCCGCACTTCCGGACCAACTCAAATGTGGCCCGGTTTTGAAATTGAAGTCAACGTGTACCTATAGACGCAGCATTGGAAGGAGCTGCTGAAGCTCACTGACGAGAGGCACAACAGATGCGACATCAGCAACAGAAGCGAGCAGCTCGCGTGCAACCTGCCACTTAGGTTGTCGAACCACGAGAACTTGTTTCAGTTCTTCAAGCCGAGCTATTATCTCTTCGCGGGACTGTGATTCGGCAGATCGATCCCTTTCGATTACTTCAATCATCCGGTTTATGACTGCAATAGCTTCGACTTGCGGAACGATTTGACTCAACAATGTCGAGGCTACCAATTGAACTTCGTCTCCGTTAAGACCTTCGACATGCATTTCTCGGACAAAAACTTGCTCCTCATCAAATGTAATTATCACTGAACAGCCCATGTTTCACCTCCTAGAGATTTGCGGGGCTACAACGGTAGGTTTCAGTAGTTGAATTTCTTCGCTAATGGTACATAACTTCCAGGCTTTGGAAGTCTCAGTTGGCCGCTCATCAACTGATGCAGCATAGACTTGAACAACTCTTGCAGCGCCGCCTTGCGCTGCTCCTCAGCCTCGATCTTGCGGTCAGCAGCCGATAGCATATCGGCGATTTGTCGCTGCTCCAAAGGCGACGGTAATGGAATGGGAATCTGCCTGATTCGCATGAGAGCTAGCTTCGGCTGGCTCGTTTTTGTAGTGCGTTGGCGTATCTCCGTTTGTCCACCCGCGCCTGCAAGAGCATAGACCAGGAAACGCTTGAGAAGGTGTCTCTTGTCCTTGATAACAAGTTTCGCGGCGTTTTCTGTCAGATTCGCTCTGTCAAGATCCTCTGGCACTGTACCGACCCGGCCGGTTGTTCCTGCGATGGAGATATACACATCTTCTGAAGAGATGGTGTATCTTTTGATGCGCTCATAGTCTTCCGGCGTCATAAATCTGAGATCTGTCTTGTCAACCGAGTTACTCTTGAAATCCACGACCCTGATGTATGGGTGATCAGTAGGACCATCGGCGAATTTGTGCCCTTTTGGCAGTCTCTTGCCACCTTTCACGTCTACCACTTCCCCCAGCGGCGTCACCTCCCAATGCTCCGGCATTTCCCCAATCTCCGTCTCCTTCGTGGGCGCGGGCTCGGGGCCGGGGCCGTAGGTGAAGAGGCGCTGCATCAGGCTGCGCTTTACCTCGCGGGCGGCGGCGATGAGGTCGTCCTGGGCGGCGATGGCCCGCTGGATGGTGCTGAGGACGTGGGCAATTCGGCCCTGTTCGGGGAGGGGAGGAAGTGGGATGGGAATACGCAGAAATGCCTTGACGTCAACTCGTTGGCGGCTTGGCGTTGAGCCGCTAACCAATTCCCGCGACTTCGGCAACACATAATCCGACCAGGCGAGGTAATACAAGAACTCGCTGGTTGTTCTCCCATCAATGGGCACAAGTGGGATGAACTCCGTCGAGGCGATCTTTCGCCTTGCGGAGGTAGAAATCACAGGCCATATTTTGGGGACACGAGGGTTCAGTTTTCCAAACAACACCATGCCCGACTCAACAACCAGCTTTTGACTTCGTATCTCGCTGCCGTGCTCCAAAGCAGGCTTGTCTGATACCTGATAAGCTGGAATGCTGTAGTAGTCAAATACCTCGTCCCGATAAGACTGCGGGTTGATAGTGGTCTTTTTGTGCTCTGCTGCTTGGCTTAGTGGCATCACATCCCAATCCACCGGAATCGGGCCAATCTCCGTCTCTTTGAAGTCCTCGGGAAGATTAACGTGAGGGAGCATTACCGCCATCCTCTTGTGACTTCTTGAAGCCGACCGCGATGAGTTTGCACAATCTCCTTGAACCGATCAACCGATCCGCCAAAGAAACCTGCTCTAAGTAGCTCTCCGTCCATTCCCTTCTCAAGCTCAACCCGTGCAAATTCAGCGAGAGGAGAGCGTTCCCAGGTCTCTCTATATTTATAACGCCATGTAAACCGTCCTATAGGTGCCCCTGTCTCACGCATAAGGTCCATATATGTTAGCGCCAAAAGGTATTCAAAGGTGTCAAACGTCTCCTCGAATCTTATGTCGTCGGGCAGGTAGTCGTGCAACATGGGACGTAGTAGGTCAAAAAGGTAGTTATTAGCTGGAGTGCGAATGCCCTCGGCATCCTCATATGGCACCCAGTTGTCGGCTCCGCCAGCAAACACCGAGCTCACATGAAGTTCATTGATCGCAGGTCTTCTTTCGCGATAAAGCTGATCATAATACTGGGGCGTCCTCAAAATTGCTGCTAAATGCCGAAAGTGCTTCGCCGCAACAGCACCGATACCGGCAGCATAGGTGATTAATAGTGCTGGATAGAATTGCAAGTCTACTAGACTGCTTGACCGTCTACCTCTTGGGAATTGGACGAGCCGCTCAATACACCGTGTCAGCAAATGAGCGTTTTTGACTTCATCGTGATAGCTTAGAGTGACCAGCATCTCCGTTAGCCGCTCAACGACAGCCTCATATCCACGCATGCGTTTTCGGAAAAGTTCCTTAGTTGGTTTAGGCACTTGCGTGCCAAAGCGCTCTGATTTCAGTTCGTGATAGACTTGCTCGGTCTCCTTGTGAATCAAATCGCATAGTCGGGGGTGGTATCGGGGTTCCCCCAGATACCGCTTCACGGTCTCCACTGCTACCGCCGTGGAAAGCGGATGAGGACGCTCTAATTCTCGCAATGACTCAACTTTCTCGAGCAGTTCTTCAAAAAACGTGTCAGCGCTCTCAACCTGACAACTTCTGCTCGCCGGTGCCGGATAGTGTGTTGAGCTTCTTCAGTCGTCTCACCTTTGGCAAGCCAGTAGGTTGCGAAACGTCGGTTAGGACTGCGCCGAATGGCGTTCCTCAGCGGGGTATCCCATTCCCCGGACCAGCCACAGATTATCAGACCGAACTCATCAAGAACTCGGTCCAGGCACTGATTGAGTGTTTGCGAGTAATTCTCCAGCTCTTCGGGCGTGTTCTTGATGCGTGTGTCGCGATAGTCGCCGTTTAGTTTGACAACGACGCATTGAGAGTGAACATAGGGCATCGCACCTCGTAGGTCATCATCTGAGCTGATGACATCGGGAACCACACCTTCCTCCTTAAGGGCCCTTTCTGTGAGGCGGTCAAAGTTTGTCGTCAGAACCATGCGGATGTAGTCGAGCTTTGCAAGAGTAGCAATAGCTCGATGAGCAGGGGTTGGGATTTTCAACCCCTGCTCCCGTTCCTCTTCGGTTGGTTGAAAATAAGAGCGTAGCAAAGCCATGCGCTCTGCTGGTGTTGTAGTTAGTCTGTCCAAGAGTTTTGCGTAGTCGGGCAGTTCATCGAATCTCTGATGATACCAGGTCTCAGGGTCGGGCTGAGGTTCCTCTCCTTCAACGGCTGCCAGCTTACGGATTAGGTCCAGCACGATCTCCCAGCCAGTGGGGATTCCAGCAGCCCTGGAAACGCCAGAGCCAAGCAGTAGAGCATAAACCCCTGGATTTGTGTGCACGGATATGTCCAACCTTAACGCCGATTCGTCTTTCATCTCGCCACCTCCCAATCCACTGGGATCAGGCCGATCTCTCGGTCTCTTTGAAGCCATTTGAGACTTCCGAAGTCTCCCAGACTTCGGAAGTCTTGAGGTGATTGAAAGCTCCGACCATGTCCCTCATAATTCACCTCGTTGCACCACTGTTGGGCAAGCTCTGGAAAATCAAACCTCGTCTTCCGGCGGGACGAGAGGCTCAATCAGGGCAATCAAGCGGGGCAAGTCATTCTGAACCGTTTCCCAAACCGTCTTCAGATTGACGCGAAAGTACTCGTGGATCAGGCGGTTTCGCATGCCAATCATCTGCTCCCAGGGGATTTCGGGATGCGCTTGCCGGGTCTGCTGTGAAACCAGACGGGCGGCTTCACCGATGATCTCCAGGGGTCGCATCACAGCGTTCTGGTGTAACTCGCTCTGTTGAAATCCCTCCCAGGTCATGCCCTCCACAAACCTGAGCGCCTTGCGGGCAAGCGATCAGGATGTCAAGCAAATAGGCTTCATCGCGCTCCATAGACGACCTCCATGTTACTCAGGATGCTTTTGCGGCGAATGTAGTTTTCGCTCTGTTCCACAGCCACGCGCTCCAGCAGGTCAACTTCACGGCCCAAAATGCCTTTCAACTCCCCTTGCATCCTTACCAGGTCGAACAGGCTCCAACGGGTGTCCGGGGCAAACGAAACAAGAATGTCAACATCGCTGCCGGGGCTGAAATACCCGCGCAAGACGGAGCCGAACAGGGCCATTTCGGTCACCTTCCAGCGGCGGCAAAAGGCGGCGATTTCATCTTTGGGCATCACAAACCTCAAATCTTCCATCCCACTATCCTCCAAAATCCATGAGCCTTGCCTCTCACGTGTCCCACCAATCTACGAAGCCCAACTTGGTCAGCACCGCATCCAGTTCCACGTCGGCCTCGGCCCGCGCCTCCTCTGCCTGGGCCAGCAGCACCAGGGCCTCCTCCAAGGGCAGCGGGGGCTCCACGTCGTCGCTGGCCACGTAGCGGGAGGGGCTCAGGTTGTAATCGTTGCGGGCCGCTTCCTGAGTGGTGATGATGGCGCTCACCCCGTCGTCGGCCCGCCAGTCCCGGTAGATCTCGTAAATCTGGCGGATGTGCTCGTCGGTCAGGTAGTTCTTGGGCCGCCCCTTGGCGCAGAGCTTGGAGGCATTGATGAGCAGCATCTCGCCAGGGTGAGGCTTGGCCTTGTTGATGACCATGATGATGCCCGGCGCGGTGGTGTTGTAGAATAGGTTCTCTGGCAGCAGGATGACCGCCTCGATGAGGTCGCCAGGCGTGACCAAGTCGCCTTCGACGAAGGCCCTGCGAACGTCCCGTTCCCGGTTGCTGCCCTGATTGCCACTGCCGCGGGAGACAGCGCCAGTGTCCAGCACCACCGCCATCTTGGCCCCCTCTTTCAGAGAAGCGCACATGTGCTGAATCCAGCCCCAGTCGGCAGAGCTGGCCGGGGGCGTGCCCCGCGTGAAACGGTTGAGTGTGTCGTTCTCGTACACCTCGGTGCCGAACTTCTGATTCCACATGGGATTGGCCGTCACTTTGTCAAAGGTGCGCAGGCCGCCATCCTCAGTGGCGAAGCCGGGAGCCTTCATCGTGTCACCCAGGGCGATCTCTGCGTCCATGTCGTGCACGAAGGCGTTCATCTTGGCCATGGCGTAGGTGACGTGGTTGATCTCCTGGCCGAACAGTTGCAGCGGGCGCTGCACGTCGCCGGGTTTCAGATCGTGCACGTCCTTGCCTAGACGCTGCGCCGCCTTGTCTCTCAGGCGCAACTGGGACTTGATGAGCAAGCCACCTGAGCCGCAGGCCGGATCGTAGATGGTTTCACCCTCTTCGGGGTCGAGGATGAAGGACATCAACGTCGCCACCTCCATCGGCGTGTAAAACTCACCCGCGCTCTGGCCGGAACCCTCGGCGAACTTGCGCAGCAGGTACTCGTAGGCTCGCCCCAGGATGTCCGGCTCCACGTCTTGCAGGCCCAACCGCTGCCGGTTGAGGATCTCCATCAGCCGCGCCAGGGTGTCGTCGTCCAGGATGCGCTGGCCGGCAGCCGTGGCGTTGAAGTCCACGATGTCAATCACTCCCACCAGTTTGGGGTTCTCTTTGGAGATGGCCTTCACGGCATCAGTCAGGCGCTCACCCAAGCGGACCGGGCTTTTGCGCACCTCAGGCCAGGTGTGGCCATTGGGGATGTAAAAACGGATCAGAGCGCGGTCTTCCTGAGCCTGTGCCCAGGCCCATGCCTCGTCGCCAAACTCCCGGCTCAGTTTCTGCAGCTCATCCTCGTACACGTCGGACAGCCGTTTATAGAAGAGCAACGGCAGGATGTAATCTTTGTACTTGGGCGCGTCCAGCGGCCCACGGACGCTGCACGCCGCCTCCCAAAGCCAATTCTCCAACCTTGTGATGTCCATGTTTGTCTCCGACTCAACTCCAGCTTTTTGTTCCCAAGTATAGTATAGCAGATTTCGCCTCCTTTGGCAATACAAAAGCCACCTGTGCGGTTGATGCAGGTAGCTTTTATGTTGAGCGGAGGCTCTACGCCCCTTGGTGCTCAACCTTGGGTCGTGTTCCTCTGTGCTATTTGGATGCCCCCAAGCTCCTGGCAAGATGATGCCATAAAGCAGTTGTGCATCTCCTGGGGT
>Ga0209991_10000267_pt1 | contig 23261 bp, 22 predicted proteins | sample ChitaG_FD_183167 | JGI IMG/M metagenome (GOLD analysis project Ga0209991, IMG submission 183167) | Deep subsurface microbial communities from South Pacific Ocean to uncover new lineages of life (NeLLi) - Chile_00310 metaG (SPAdes)... | ecosystem: Environmental > Aquatic > Marine > Oceanic >... | reverse complement strand
CGTCAAAATGTAAAGCGGGTAAAGCTATGTAACGTAGAGATTGGTGCCATGGATGCAGGTAAAAGAAAAGAGACCCGAGAGGCCTCGGTCTTTTAACAAGGGATGCCGAGGTGTTAAATCAGCCTTCTTTTGTAGGCCTCTGATACCGCCTCAGACCGATTGCGGACACCCAATTTTTCAAAGATGCGGCGTACGCTTCTCTTAACAGAGGCCTGGCTCAAAAAAAGCTGGTTAGCAGTCTCTTTGGTGGCTGTACCGTCAGCAATCAGGCGGAGGATGGCCAATTCGCGCTCTGACAGGCTCTGAGCCGGAGCAGCAAGCTCAACTAATCGGTCTCGACTGAGAGATAGGTCAAGTGGCGAGCGGCCTTGGTGAACTGCTCGGATAGCTCTTATCAGTTCCTCACGCCTAATATCCTTAAGCAGGTAACCCACTGCCCCAGCCTCAATAGCCTGAGTCAGGTATTCATTATACAGGGTTAACATAATGACATTGCAGGAGGGCTGTTTCTCCTTTAGCTGTCGAGTAAGCTCAATCCCGTTGATCCCAGGCATTTTAATGTCCATTAGGACAACCTCCGGTGAGAGGAGCTCCACCTGAGTGAGCGCCTCTTCAGCATCGGCTGCCTCACCTACCACTTCCATATCTGGTTCAAGCTTCAGCAGGGACCGCAGCCCCTCACGCACAACCTGGTGGTCATCGACCACCAGAATCTGGATATCTTTCGCCATCTTACCCTCTGTTGCCGGTAATCTTGTAGTTGGAACAGGCCAATATAGTTGTGGGAAATCTACCCTGACTGATGGTACCCTTTTAATACCAACTCTGGAAGCCCCAAAGGGATAAATCTATGGACCAAATGGGTCGATTTAATGAGCCTAAAGGTTCATATAGGCACACAGCTATTTATCCGGTATTTCCTGTATCCACTATTGTGGCTATGTTAAAGACCCTGCTCGCTGGTTGAGAAGGCTTCTAACAAGCCCAAAACCAGCTCGCGCAACCAGACCTATGCTGTAGCATCTTACCCTTCGTCCCAGATCTAACAACCGCTTAACGCTGAGTTGAACGACAAGCCAAAATGTATCATCTGCTGAGAACGAACTCCCCCAGGCTAACCAATGTGATAATAAAAACACCCATAGTTATGAGTAGCTAGCTCGTTTTACTCAGCTTCATAGGTCTATCACCCGCCTCCATTGGTGAAGGACAGAACTCTTATGTAACCGAAACCCAAGGCAACTACGCAGTCTACCTGGGTACCACCAGCGCTAGCGTGGATTTCGTACTTCCCCTCAGGGGCTGTCGAGTGCCAGGGCTGTACCCACTGATTCTCGTCAACCTGATATGTAGCATTGGCAATTTCAGTATATGTCCCGGACGCCGGGTCATAGTCCCGCAGGTATACCGTGAATTCACCTTCATTATCATAGTTGAACCCGTCTGGGGCGACCAAAAGATTTACAATCACCGTGCCCTGAAGGTGGATATCGCTACCGTAGGGCTCGGTCTGCCAATTCTGGTACTCCTTTAGCTCAAGCCCGTCTGGGCCTCCCTCACTTTCTTCTATCCTGCGGCCAACGTTTGAGTCATAATTCTGGTCATAGTTGTACAAGTTAGTGGCAGTCGGCTGAACCTCGTCCATGTGGAGGTTCGCCTGAGCATCGGTATCCCCGGTAGGAGGAGTGGGATTGTTGTGCAGATAGTAGTTTAGGGTTCCTGACGTGGTAGGGATTTGGAGCCAAGAGTCGTAGGCAACAGTATCATAGGCAAGGTGGCCATGATCGTCGTCAGAAACAGTAATCCTAAACTCCAACAGATGACCTGCCGGGACTACATAGTCCGCATCTAGAGACAGTGTATCTGCGCCCAACCCGGTGAACTTGGTAACAGTGACGGGCACCTCTGTCCCACTGATGTTTATTGAGTACTCAACTACAGGGTTTTCCGGAGTCATTGACTCAGCGAACCCCGATTCGTACAGGAGCCGCCACAGGGCATCCTCCACCGCTGAATCCGCAATATACTGCCTAGCCAGAGCCTTCTCTGAGATGCGCTGAGAGCGGAGAGCAGTGCTGAGATAGTTGAGCACAGGGGTAATCATCAGTGCCCCCACTGCCAGTAGAATCAAGACAAGGATAAAAGCCTGTCCTCTTTGTCGCTTCATTGCACTGGGTCCGCCATTTGTTGTAGGCAAATATGGTAGGTCCTTTGCTCCGCCGTCTCGACGTTGCCCCGTGGAGAGGAGGCGATAGTCACAATGACAATGCGGCTCTGACGAGAAAAATCGATATCCGAGATATGTTGGCCGATAGTAGTGATGTCGGTCTCCACCCCACCCTTCTTATACTCTCGCTGGACTCTCCCTCCACAGAGAGAATATTCACAGTGATAGTCCACAGGACTTAGTTCACCGTTGTCGTCATACCAGCCTACCCAATCTAACACCAAACTATTCACTGGAGGAGCTCCATCCAACAGATTGGTGGCTTGAGCCATCCTCACATCAGTCGTAATATGGCGAGCCACATTTTTGATATCCTCCAAAGCAGTAATCTGGGCGCTGCTCTGAATCGTTATCTCAGTGGTCTGAAAGATAGCAGTGACAATACCACTCAGCAGCATCGCTTCCACTGCCATAGCTACCAAGATTTCGACCAGTGTGAACCCCTTCTGGCTATTTTTCACTTTCATCACCAATTAGCCTTTATAGTCTTTAGTTCGAGTAATTTATGTCTGTGCCGGCTGACTGCCGCCGTTATCTCCTGCTTGTTGACCTCCAGCTCGTCCACGGAGACAAGGACCTCATACCCGGGAGGCAAGCTAAGGGAAACATCATCATAGTAAGGGGGCGTATCGTCATAGGGAGCCTGCTTGATAATCTCCAGTTGCGATTGCGCTAGGCTCTGTGCGGTAACCCGCTGCTCATAGAGATCGACGCCCTTGGATATGGTGGAGAGGGCAGATAGGAAAGCAACCCCGATAAACCCGAGGATTCCCAAGGCGACCACCGTTTCAATGAGGCTGACTCCCTTTTGCTCCCGAAATAACTTAAACCTCGCTTTCAATAGCCATCCCATAGTATTAGCCTCACTTTCCGCACTCTTACATTTATCTTTGTTCTCAAAGCTTCTATCTAACAATGAGAACTAATTCATTGTAATACCGGGCAGTATTTTGAGGAAGGCCAAAATGGCTCAATATCATAAACGACAAGACTCAATCTCATGAACTAAAAGGCTGCTATTTAGCGAGCCGAAAAGGTAGCTATAAAAGAGTGGGATGAAGTTGCCTCCAGATTCGGAAGTTGAACAAAACATCTTGTATATTATTTCTTGAACTAGAAGATGCATTACAGGTTTATGGAGGGATAAAATGAACCTGACGGGTTCCGGTGAGGTGCACAATTCATTGGGGAACTCAGGTTGCCCCGCCAATCAGATTGCCTGCCGGCCCTGAAGTGGCCCGATTTAGGAAATTGGGGTGTCCCTGGTGGCTAGCCCCGCATCAAGCGCACGAATGGTCAAAGGGACCGGCCAAAATTCCACCGAACCCGAATTTCACTGAGGAGGAGAAAGAGATGATACGTAGTGTATGTATCGACTTCCACAGGGATCAACACAGAGCACGCTGTCTGGATGATCGAGCGCAACCCTGTGACAGCTTCAGCTTCCAAACCACGCCGGAGGGGTTGGCCATCCTGGAAGAGCGTGTTTTCCGGGACGGGGCCAATCCCATTATAGTCTTTGAACCCGCTGGCCTGGCATGGCTGGTAGTGGCTGTTTATCTGCGCTCCCGTCATGCTGACTGCCGGTTGGTGAAGGCTAAGATGCAGAAAGTGGCTGCCCTGCGCCGATACCTGCGGGGATCGGTCAAAAGCGATCGTATCGATGCCCTCACCCTTGCCTCGCAGATGAACGATCTGGTCACCAGATCTCACTTTAAGAAGAGTATCCCAGAACGCCCACTGTTCTGCTGTCCCCCGTTTATAGGCAGGAGACCACAAACTGCGACCAAATCCCCATGCGCCTCCACCATGAGTCGGATCGCGAGACATTTCTAGCCACAGCATTATGGCTACCTCCTGTGTTTAGACAATATCTTGTATCTAGTACATGTCTTCTTCACACTCGTTACTTTATTTACAATGACATAATATGTCAAGCTGTGGTCAGACTGCCCTGAAAAATAGTTCAACCTCTGAAATTACAGGCACTAAAAGGCCACAATTCGTCAGAATGTTACATTGATGTATTGCTATCTTCCTAGGGCAGATATATCATTATCGAAGCAACTATCTGGGTGAGAAAATGGCAAGTAAAAAAGAAACATCGCCAGAAAAGATATCAGAACTGGAAAACTCCTACTTCGAACTGCAAGCTTATTGGGGCATGACCAAACACATGGGGGGCTTAAAGGCCACAGAAAAGCTAGTTGAGCTATGCCACATAAACCAAGATAGTTATGTATTAGTGGTCGGTTGCGGTGTGGGAGTAACTCCTTGTTACCTTGCCAAAAGGTATGGGTGTAGGGTAGTCGGTATCGATCTTTCAGAAAAGATGATTGACCGCTCAAAGGAAAGGGCAAAAAGAAAGGACGTTGACAGCAGGGTTGAATTTAGGATAGCCGATGCCCAAAATCTTCCTTTCGAAGATGCCACCTTCGACGCAGTCATTTGCGAGTCGGTAAACGTATTCATAGAAAACAAACCTAGAGCACTAAGCGAATATGTGCGAGTGATAAAGCCGGGAGGATACGTCGGGATTAATGAGGTAACTTGGCTAAAGACACCGCCTCAGGAGTTAGTCGCATATCTATATCGGATATCGGGCGCGGAATTCTTGGTCTATAACAATGGTTGGAAAGACCTACTGGAAGGCTCTGGACTGAGGGAGACAATGGCGTTTATCTATAAAACCAACGCCCTAAGTCAATGGATTAACGAAGTCAGGCAGTCTGACTTTTTAGATTTCATAAGAGCATGGTGTAGATATTTGTACATGTTTATGAAGAGTCCAGCTTGTAGGAGGTTCACAAAGGAAGTGCTGTCTTTTCCCAGAAGTATTTTCAGTTTGTTCAAATACTTCGGATACGGACTATACGTTGGTAGAAAATAAAGGACTGAACAATCAGCCAAATTGTGTAATTCGGTTACTACTGTGGCACGCAATAGTATTAGGTCTATTATATTATTAGGTCTACTTGTAATAGAAATCCACATCATAATGAGATATATCTCATAATAGAGAGTTGTCACATAATGTCGTATCTCATAATACTCATCTGATAATAATGACATTCGATATAATAGTCATACGACTATGCAGACATAAAAATGACCTGCCCCCGTAAACTATACTACTTTCACTTGCTCAAGGCATTGTCCACAGGCGAAGCAAGCTCGTGCCTCTTGAAAACATCGTCAAAGCTCAGAGCCTGGCAATATCTCCTTGTCATCTCTAAACTACTATGCCCTAGAGCATACTGACACTCAAATGTATTCGCTCCATTCCTCAGAAAACTGATAGCAAATGTATGTCTCAATAGGTGTGGGTGTAATCGTATGCCAACCTTCCAGCCGAGTTCCCTTATCATTTGCTGGACACCAGTAGCAGTTAACCTTTTGCCATTCCGGTTTATCCAAAGCCATGGCGACGTGTTTTTTCTATATACCATGTAATTCCATAGCGCCTTTTGTGTTTTTAATCCAAGACGAGCAAGCCTCTGTTTTGACCCTTTACCCATCACAATAATGACGCCTCGTTTCATATCTACATCGTCTATCTTCAGGTTCGCCAGTTCCGATACCCTAATACCACAGTCCAGCAAGATAAGAATGATGGCCTTATTCCTTGCTGATTCCTGGCTATCGCCTTTTACAACGTCAATCATTGTCTTTATTTGCTCAGGTAATAGACCTCTTATGACTTTCTGGCTTGGTTTGGCAAGCTTGATTTTAGTCGTGGGATTCTCGTTAGTAAAACCTTCTTCAATCGCCCATCGATAAAATGCCTTTAGCGTTATGAAGTATCTTTGAACAGTTGCAGCATCTAGGTTATAATCATCCCGGACCCAACCTAGAAAGCTACGAATTACCGCCGGAGTAATAGCCGTTAGGGGATTGTCCTTTACATAAACTAGGTATCTGTTTAATTTTCTCTGGTGGCTATCAATAGTCAGTGGAGACTTACCTTCCAGCTTATAGCTGAGGATAAAACCATCAATCAGTTTACTTAGACTGAGGTCTTGCAGCGTAGCTGGATAGCTTTGAAAAACTGGACTTGGACTGTGGTCTTTACCCTTTTGAGGCAGGGTATTTTGAGGGTTTTTAGCTTTGAAAGTGGGCCATTCTGGACTCGAACCAGAGACCTCAGTCTTATCAGGACTGCGCTCTAACCAACTGAGCTAATGGCCCAAACTATGCCGTGTTTGATTTTAGAACAAAAAGGCGTGGAAATCAAGCGCTAGAGCGGTGGGGCACTTTCTAGGTCGATTTTAAAAATATTTTTGCCTAATTTCACCTTTTAGCAAAATTTGACCAAAATAATATTCAGTGGTAGTATAGAAACACTAGGGGCTGGGATGTGTGACGAGGTCAGGGAATCAAAAAGTATCAAGATGAAGCCGAGCGTTGTGCGCGAGGCGCACCGCAAGGCCATTGAGTCGGGCGAAACACTGGGGCGGTGGATTGAGGATGCCATAAAGGAAAAGATTAAACGAGAAGAAAGAGCGAAGCGTTAGATAAATAGAAAAAGAGCTACGGGGGCAGGCCTGCCTAGAGAATGAAAGAGTAAGGATAGTTATTTTCATCGCAAGGCAATCCTGTTCCTTTTTCTTATGCCCCCTGCGAGGTAAAGGGGTAGTCAGAGTCAGGCAAAGTTAAAGAGGCAGTGACCTAGAAAGGGTGAAAGCAAGTGAGAAACAGTAAAATTATGACGATGTCTGAGGCTGTAGAAAGGTTTATTTTTGATGGTGCCAGTATTGGTGTCGGTGGCATGAATGTTGTAGGCTCTCCTACGGCAATTGCCCATGAGATAGTCAGACAAAAAAAGAAAAATCTAACTTTGTTGGGGTGTAACTTATCTATAGCCGCAGATATTTTAATCGGAGCTGGGTTGGTAAAGAAATGCGAAAGCGGCACGTGCAATATTGGATTCCGTGGAATACCCAGCATGGCATATTCGGCTAGGAAATATTATCAAGAAGGAAAATTAGAGATAGAGGATTATGAGCACCTTGCGATGGTCTCACGTTTTCTTGCCGGTGAGATGGGGCTACCATTCATGCCTGTTATGAGCTCTTTAGGTTCGGACATATTGACGTATAAAGCACCATCAACAGGAAAAAAATTCGAGATTATAGACAATCCCTGGAATCCAGGAGAAAAAGTACTACTTATGCCTGCTGCTACTCCTGATGTGTCCATTATTCATGCACAGCGGGTTGACGAGCTAGGAAATGTCATAATGGAAGGATTTCTAACTCATACCCCTGAAATGGTCAGAGCTTCTGAAAAAACAATAGTGTCCTGTGAGGAAATCATAAGCTCTGAGAAAACAAGAGATTATCCTGAGATGACTACCATACCACATATCTACGTCCATGCAATTGTAGAGCAGCCCTGGGGCTCTCATCCTACAGCTACCGCGCGCTATTACGGTTGTGATGTTGAGCACTTGAGGATGTACCAAGAATGTGCAGAAGCAGCGTTGAAAGAAGGAAAGTCAGGCATGGAGAGGTATGAACATTATCTACAGGAGTATGTGTTAAGCTGTGCTACGTTTGATGATTACCTAGAGAAAGTTGGCGGAGTAAGCAGGCTTATCGAGCTTAAGCGAAAAATGAGAGAGGAAATGTAAAATGGGTGATACTGTCTATAAAAAAAGAGAGCTAATGGTTATAGAGGCATCGAAATACATTAACGATGGAGAGATAGTTTTTGCCGGGGTAGGGTTACCTGTCATGGCCTCGACGTTGGCGCAGAAGATGCACGCACCAAATATAACGCTCGTGGTTGAGAGTGGTGTTATTGATCCACAGCTTAAATTGGTCCCATTATCCATTGCTGACGTAAGAATCACGCGCAAGGCAGCTATGTTAGGGTCGTTACGGGGGGTGTTAGGTTGTATCTTACAGAGGGGTATGGTAGATGTTGGTTTTCTGGGAGGTGCTCAGATAGATCAATACGCTAATTTGAACTCAACTGTCATCGGTGACTATTATAAACCGAAGGTTAGATTTCCTGGGAGTGGTGGTGCCAATCCCATTGCTTCTCATGCAAAGAGACTTCTAATCATCACGCCACATCAACCAAGGCGTTTTGTGAAGAAATGTGATTACATTACGAGTCCTGGGTATATCGACGGACTATATGGGAGAAAGAACGCTGGTCTCAGGAATTGGAATCCTATTATCACTGTTATTACCGACCTATGTGTTATGGATATTGATTCTACGCTTTACCGTTCTCAGGGTTCTCCAGGTTCAGGGCAACTAAGATTGGTAAAATTAATGCCAGGCACTACTATAGAGCAAGTAGTAGAAAATACGGATTTCGAATTGATAATGGCATCTCGGATAGATGTTGTAGATTTACCGACAGAGTCTGAGTTGAGCTTGCTTAGGGAGATAGACCCGGAGGGAATTTATTTCCAAGAGTAAAGGGCATGAGGTGGTTATTATACTATAGAAGTTAGTGGGGTTCATGCAGTAAAATAGGAGGAAAGCTTAAAAGGAGGTGCCTATGAGGATATAATGTTAGCAGAAGGAAGTGTTGTGTGAAAAAATCTTATATGGAGGAAAAAATGAAAGTATTGCTAATACCTTTGGCCTTGTTGTTAGCCCTGAGCTTGGTGGCGGCTGGCTGTGCGGCGCCAACTCCGGCTCCGGCACCAGCTGCGTATCCGACAAGGGCGATAGAGGTTGTGAATGGTCACGGTCCTGGTAGTGGCTCCGACATGACCCTGCGTGCTATCCTTCCAGACGTGCAGAGGAAACTGGGGCAGGCGATGAACATATCCTATATGCCCGGGGGGGCTACCGCTGTTGCCATGGCCTATGTCCTAAAACAGCCAGCCGATGGGTACACAATATTCGAGGTTAGTTCCGACCTCGCCTGTGGGATAGCCACTGGTAGACTAGATACTAGTCTCGATGATTGGATTTTCATCCAAATGAATACTTGGGAGATTTCTAACATTCATACTAGGACACCAGGAGCACCGGCAGAACCATTTGCCGACAGTTGGAAAGAGGTAGTTGCATTTAGCAAAGCAAACCCAGACCAGAAAATAACCGTTGCTGGCTCTGGACTCATGGGAATTGACCACTTCTGGGTAGCACTACTGGCGAAGCAATCTGGCGTCAACTTGGAATTCGTACCCTATGAGAGTGGGGGAAAACGACGTGCTGCTTCCACAGGCGGTCATACCGATCTGCACTCCGACGAGCTAATTGATATGAAGGGCCTTAGGGATGCAGGACAGAGTAAACCAATATTAATTGGTTACGGTCAGAAACTCGAAGCATTCCCTGATATACCAATCACGGTAGACTTTGGTTACGACAATATTGTTGGAAGGTGGAGGGGGGTAATGGTGAAGAAGGGCACGCCTCAGGATATTGTCGACACACTGGTAGACGCTTTTAGCGAGGCTTTCGAAGGCGAATTTTACCAGGAGTACCTGTGGGAGGAAAGAGGCCATGATCGTCCTGCTGGCCGTATAGGTTCCGAATTTCAAGCCTTTGTAGGAAGCGAGGTCGAAACGTTTAAAGTGCTAGCAAAAGACTTGGGCTGGCTCGAGTGATTATTCCTAGAGGAGGGAGGTGCATAAATTATGCACTTCCCTCCGCCTAGTGAGGGGCAAACTAGATAGTAGACAACAGTGGAAAGAACAGAAAGATACATTATCTTGGGTCTTCTGGTAGTTTCGTGTTTTCTGCTCTATATAGCCCGAGAACTGCAACTGCCAGCGGCTACTGGGTATAAGGTAGGCGATGACCTGTGGCCAAAAATCGTATTAATCGGGCTTATAATCATGTCTGTGGTGTCTCTAGTTTTTGGTTGGAAAAAACAGGCAGAGGTTAGTGTTAGAGAGCCATATGCGAGTTGGACAAGGTGGCTTGTTATAATAGGTATGTCCCTAGTTTACTCTTATAGCCTGCAATACATTGGATTTGTGCTCTTGACTCCTTTCTTCATCGGGGCTTTCATGCGTATTTTAGGCTTGCGTAAAATACTCCCCTTAGTAGGGTTATCTATACTGCTGACAGCGGCTTTCTTCTTTTTGTTTCGAACGGTGCTTAGTGTTCCGCTACCTTTAGGGCTCTGGTATTTCAAAGAATTCTCTTTGCTATTTTGTGAGTAAAGCCATGGGTATGTTTGACGGACTAATACTAGGATGGAGCGCATTGGCTAGCCAGCCTCTGTCCTTTGCGATAATAGCCGCCGGATTGGCTGCTGGTATCCTCTTTGGGGCTATGCCAGGGGTCAGTTCACCTATGGCTATTGTACTGGTACTACCTTTTAGTTATGGGATGGAAACAGGTTTAGCCCTCTGTTTTTTGGTGGCTACTTATGTCGGGACTGTCTTTGGAGGGGGCATAACTGCTATACTTTTCAAAGCTCCAGGAACCCCGGAGGCGTCTTGCGATATTTTCGACGGCTACCCAATGGCGCGGAAGCAGCCAGAAAGAGCCCTTGGCATTCAAATTACTTGCTCCGCTATCGGGGGCATTTGTGCTTGTCTCATATTTCTCCTCGCTACTTATTATCTTGCAAGATGGGCGCTAAAATTTGGCGCACCAGAGTATTTTGCCTTAGCCCTAGTCGGTCTTGCTGCCGTCACCAGTCTTGGGGTGCTGAATCAACGGAAGGCAATAATCTCATGTTTACTGGGATTGTTTTTGGCTACTGTTGGTATGGGTCATTTCGCTGGGCTATCACGGTTTACCTTCGGCAGCTCATATTTGGCAGCAGGGATAAATTATGTTCCAGCAGTGATAGGAATCTTTGCTGCTGCTGAAGTTTTCAAACATGCATATGCAGCACCACCGGAGGCTATTTTACCCAAAATAGCCACCAAGTTTTCTGCTCTAACAGTTGGTGTAAGAGAAGTGGTACACCATAAAGTCACTATACTGAAGTCGATGCTCATAGGTACCTTTATAGGAATCCTTCCCGGGACAGGTTCTACAATAAGTTCATTCATTGCCTATGGTGAAGCAGTGAGGAGCTCAAAGCATCCTGAAAAATTTGGGACTGGAATTCCCGAGGGCTTGGTAGCTCCAGAAACCGCCAATAATGCAGCTTCTGCCGGTACAATGGTGCCTACGTTGGCATTGGGTATTCCTGGGGGCTCGGCAAGCGCAGTTATACTAGCTGCCATGATGATTTATGGACTAACGCCCGGTCCTCTGATAATTCAAGAGCAGCCTAGGTTACTCTACATGATTTTTGTCGCCATGTTGTTTTCAGATGTTGTCGCCATAGCATTTATGCTACCTGCAATAAGATTCTTTTCAACCGCCTTAACTATTCCCAAGAAGATCCTTAATCCAGTAATAATACTTCTGTGTGTCGCTGGCTCTTTCGCTATAAATAACAATGTTGCTGATGTATTTGTAATGTTTATGTTTGGTATATTGGGATATTTTCTAGAAAGGTATGGGTATCCTGTAGCTCCAGTAGTATTGGGACTTATATTAGGACCTATTATTGAGAGAGGCCTTACTACAGGCTTGGTGATAGTGGATTATAATGTACTGGCCTTTGTCTCCAGACCAATTACTGCTGTTCTTTTGGTGATGGCTGTGACTTTTGCTTCGCAGCCGATCGTAAGAGACATCATTAAAAAGAGGCGAATGAGGAAAAAAGAATGAACAGGGAGGAAAAAAGAATGAACAGAGAACCTTTGTTCCGAAGGAAGACTGCTATTTCGTATAAGACAGAAGAAAAGACTGTCTTACGAGGGTATGATTTGAGCGAATTGGCGGAGGCGGGTTATTCCTTTTGCGATGCCCTATTTATCTTATTTCAGGGTAGAATCTCCACTGAGGCTGAAGAGGAAATGCTTCAATACGAGATGGGCGAGTTTATGGAGCATTCTATGTCCCCATCGGCAGCGGCAGCAGTCTCGGTTATCAGTGGTAGGCCCTATCTTCCTGCTGCGGTAGCCGCGTCAGTTATGACCTTTGGTGGTGCCCATGGACCAGGGGCAGCCCATGGTTACATGCTGAATAGTTACATTGAACGAGCGCGGGTGGAAGGAATATCCCTTGATGAGATGGCTAAGATTTTAGTTGATGAACACTTGGACAATAGAATGCCGGTTATGGGTTTGGGACAGCCGCAGCACACTGATGGTGACCCGAGGGCAGAACCGACTCACATCAAGCAAGAAGAATTAGGGGTAAATGGCGTATACCTTGAGCTTCAGAGAGCAATTGAAAAGCATTTTAACAGTCGGCGAGAAAGAGAAGGGAAAGCATTTCTGGCAGTTAACATGATTGGGGCCGGAAATACGGCTTTAGCTGAGATAGGTTTTTCTCCTAACGCTGCGTGGTGCATTGGTGTGTGTTGTCGTGCTTTCAGTTGCGCAGCTCACGCACTCTTTACTATGAGGAAGGGACATGCCTGGGCGGCTTCTAAGAGAGAACCTATGGTCCAGATGCTTGACCTTTCCATGATTAAATATGTAGGTCCTGAGGACAGAGAGGTGCCAAGCCAAGAAGAAAGACAGGAGTATGCCAAGAAACAAAAAGAGGAAGGAGAATACAAGACATGGGTTCTTTAGACGATAAACGGCTGCGTTATGATTATAAAACTAGGGAGTATGGCACTGTACCACCAGACACTACGAGGGCTCCCTTCCGCTGGCTTTCTGAAGTTGCCTACAAGAATATGCACCGCATCGTTGCCAGGGGATACGATACAACGGAACTGGTGGAAGCGGGGTATGGTTTAATAGACGCTATTTTCATAGACTTTCAGGCTAGAATCCCCACGGTCGAAGAAGCAAAAATGTTGAATTATGTCATGATTCTAAGCTTGGAAGACGGTTTGTCTATGCCAGTTGCGATAACAAGAATTATTGCTAAATCCAAGACTTATTTAACTCAATCATGTGGGGCATCCATTTTAGCCTTTGGGCATGCCTACGGAGCTTATTCAGCCTTTGGCAACATGCTTGATAAATATTTGGCGAGGGCTGAAAATGAAGGAAAAACCAGTGAAGAGATAGCCGAAATCCTGGTAAAGGAAAACCTGAACAATGAAGCTCTGGGCGTTTCCAATTTAATGCTGAAAGATCCGGCAGCCAAACGCATGTTTGCACGTGCAGAAAAACTCGGCGTGGCAGGTAAATACATTGCCTTCACAAAAGAAATTGTGACAGCTGCCCAAAAAATAAGCAAGGAACCTGTAGACCTGGATATGCTCGGTGCTACGGGAGCTACCATGATGGATTTGGGCTTTTCCCCTGAGGCGATTTGGGCTATCGTGGCGGTCACTCGTGCCTTTGGAGCTGGAACCCATTTTTGCGAGGAAATGGAGAGGGAAGACTATATGAGATTAGGGCAAACCTTAACCCCCAAAGAAGATTACGATGGTCCTGCTGATAGATCTGTCCCCTCGCTGGCTGAACGGGCAAAACAGGCTAAACCAGCGCAAGCCTATACTCCTGAAGAATGGAAAAAGGCCTTTGTTGAGAGGCAAAAACTTCCCGGTTCTGGATGGGCTGTTGTAGAAGAAATCAAGCTTCCCCCTAGAAAAAAATGAGAAAGCGAGTCACCGCTGTTGTAATAAGAGATGGGAAAGTTTTATTGGTTAGAGATAGAGGGCTAGTTTCTTTCTCATTACCTGGAGGAGCGATAAAAAGGGGTGAAGCCACTGTAAGTGCCGCTGCAAGAGAGCTATATGAGGAGTTGGGATTAAATTCTATTAAGGCGACACGCTTACGAGGGTGTGACTACAAGGGCTCAGTTAACGAGCATAAGGTCTGTCTAGTTCAGGCAGAGGGAGAACCTCACCCAAGGCAAGAGGTTGATGAGTTTGTATGGTGGGATATAAAAGAACCCATTACAATTGCAGTTTATGCTCATGTAAACAGCATATTAAAAAAGATTCTGAAGCACCGTATTAAAGGAGAAGGCGATGAAAATCCATGAGTATCAAGCCAAGGCCTTCTTAGCACAATTTGGAATTCCTGTTCCCAAAGGAGAAGTAGTTACAACGCCTGTTGAGGCTAAGAAAATCGCTGCTGAACTGGGAAATAAAGTAGTGATTAAGGCTCAAGTCTATGCTGGGGGCAGAGGTAAGGCGGGTGGGATTAAAATGGCTAATACTCCTGAGGAAGCAGAAATGAGGGCAAGGGAGCTGCTGGGCAGGAGACTGGTAACTCAGCAGACAACTCCTGAAGGCGTACCGGTGAGCAAGGTTTTAGTGGAAGAAGCAATAAATATAAGGCGGGAGCTTTACCTTGGCATTGTTATTGATGGAACAAGTCGGCTACCAGTAATGATGGCTAGTGAAGCCGGGGGTATGGAAATTGAAGAAACTGCCCGGTTAAGTCCAGAAAAAGTCCTCACGTCTTACATTGACCCCCCCACCTCGTTTCAGTCCTTCCAAGGTCGGAAGCTAGCTTATGGTATGAATTTGAACCCAGAGGACATTCGGCCGGCTATTGAGCTAATGGGTAATCTTTATCAGCTTTTCTTGGCTAAAGATTGCTCCTTAGCCGAAATCAATCCCCTAGTTATTACTACGGAAGGCAAACTCCTAGCATTGGATGCCAAGCTAAACTTTGACGATAATGCCATTTTTCGCCACCAAGACCTTGAAGGGCTCTATGACTGGGAGCAGGAACACCATATTGAAGCCAGAGCTGCTCAATTAGGCGTTACAAACTACATCAAGCTGGATGGCGATATTGGTTGCGTGGTAAATGGTGCCGGGTCGACGATGTCAGTTATTGACCTCCTTACCCAAATGGGCGGCAAAGCGGCTAACTTTTATGATACCGGCCCTGCGCCTACCTCAGAGAAGATAGTAAATGCTTTTAAAATCATTACCGGTGACCCTAGTGTCAAGGTAATACTGGTAAACATTTTCGCCGGCATGGGTAGAGGAGAGCACTACGCTCAGGGTATTGTAGATGGCTATCTCCAGACGAATACCAGGCTTCCAATAGTTGTCAGGCTAGGTGGCACCAATGTTGAGGAAGGCAAACGTGTTTTGGCAGAGTCAGGAGTAAACTACTTCGAGGCATCAGACCTCCACGATGTCGCTCAGAAAGCAGTGGAAATAGCAAAAGGGGTTTCTACGAGGTAAATCGTGAGCATCTTAGTTGATGAGAAAACACGAGTGCTAGGTCAAGGGATTACCGGTAGCGGTGGTAGTTTTCATATCCAGCGCTGCATAGAATACGGCACAAAAGTGGTTGCTGGTGTGACTCCAGGGAGAGGAGGCAGTCAGGTATTGGGTGTGCCAGTATTTAATACTGTTAGCGAGGCTGTGGAGGAAACCGGAGCTAATACCAGCGTAATCTTTGTGCCACCTGCTTTCGCCTCAGATGCCATTCTTGAAGCAATTGATGCCGGTATCCCGCTAATCATCTGCATCACTGAGGGTATCCCAGTTCTGGATATGGTGAGAGTGCATAGCTATCTTAAAGGAAAGCCGTCCCGTCTTATTGGTCCCAATTGCCCTGGTGTCCTTACCCCAGGCAAGTGTAAGGTGGGTCTTATGGCAGGTGATATTGCTATGCCAGGTAGTGTAGGGGTGGTTTCTCGGAGTGGCACTTTGACTTATGAAGTCCTATTTCAGCTGACTAAGCTCGGCATCGGGCAATCTACCTGTGTTGGTATAGGTGGTGACCCTTTACCAGGCACTAACTTTGTCGATATACTAGAGCTCTTCGAGGATGATAGAGATACCAAGGCAGTGGTGCTTATTGGTGAGATTGGTGGTACTCTTGAGCAGGAAGCTGCCCAATTTATAAAGGAAAAGATGACTAAGCCGGTAATTGCCTTCATTGCCGGCAGGGTAGCACCACCAGGAAAAAGAATGGGGCATGCTGGTGCCATTATCACTGGTAGTTCAGGCAGAGCCCAAGAGAAAATCGCGGCTCTAGCAGCAGGGGCTATTATTCCTTCCAGCCCAGCTGAGATTGGCCTTACCACCAAGAAGGTTTTATCGGTAAAGATACACGAACTCAACAAGCAATATAAGGTGGGTTAGCGAAGGCACTTGATTATTTGCCGACTATAGAAGAGCTTTAGTTAGGCAGTGTGTTCACTGATTCGGAGGGAGTGATTATGTGCGCAAAGGCTATTTATAGGAAAGAGTGGGGCACTGTGGTAGATAACATTAGGGCTTATGGTAGCTACAAAGATTCAGGTGAGGGAAGGCGTAAGGTGCTGGAGGATGCAGGCTCCAGGATAGATCAAAAGGCAGAGTATGTCATTATTAGCGGCTGCCGTCAGCCAGAAGATATGCCTCATGTGTTCAGCGATTTCAGTGCCCTCTTAAATCGCTTGCAAGTGGATTACACTTTTCTGTCCAAGGAATTCTGTTGTGGCTGGATACCCTTGCAACAGCCAGCAGTAATGGCCAAGGATGATGAGACAATAGCGAAAGCAAAGGCTCTCGTCAAAGAATTTATCCTAGGGAACTTCAGGCAAGCTGAGGCGCTCGGGGCGAAATCAATCGCTCTCTTCTGTACCGCCTGCGAGCCCAACTATAGCAACTACCAGAGCGAAACCGACTTGGAGCTTATCTTTTACACAGAGCTCCTCGACCGGTACTTCCAGTACGGGCATCTAGCCCTCGACGCAGACTACTACGAGGGCTGCTACCGGTTTCGTCGGCGGATTACCGACCAGCCGCTGAACACAGAGCCCGCGGTACGAGTCCTGAGCAAGATAGAGGGACTAAGGCTTCATCGTCTAGACTCTAAGCTGTGTTGCTACATACCTCCTCACTTTGAGCAACTTACAGCGAGCATAAGGAGCAAGACTGTGATAACCATCTGTACTGGTTGCTATAGTAATCTACGAAGGGTGGAAAGAGGCAACTACCAAGTGCGGATGCTTCCTGAGGTGGTATTGGAAGCACTCCAGGACTAGGCGTATAATAAAGACGGGTGTAGTTAAGAAGTACGGAGGTACGGAATGCTATTAAGGAGAGAGGGAAAAGTTGACACGCTGATCAGAAAACATATAGAGGAGGTAGGAGCAGCAGTTGAGGCCTCTAAGAAGGCTCTTTTTGCTTACCTTGATGGTGACTGGAAGAAGTTTAGACGAATGGCTAAGCTCACCGACAGCAAGGAAAGCGACGCTGACGCAGTGAGGAGGGAAGCAGAAGATGCCCTCTCTTCAGGTGCCTATATCTCGGTTTATCGGGAGGACTTCAGCATTCTTTTGGACCTTATTGATGACATGGCGGATGGTGCTGAAAGAGTAGCTGATTTTCTCCTTATAGAGACTCCAAAGGTTCCTCCCCAATGGGGGGGAGTGTTTAAGCAGATTGCAGAAAAGACCACGGAGGACTTCTTTGCTTTTTGGAAATGTTTTGATTTCCTCTACAAGGATATGAAGGAGGCTTACTCAGCCATCGAACAGGTGCGGAATCTGGAGAAAGAGATTGATAGCCTTCAAGACGGCGTTTTGTGCGAGATCTTTCAGTCAGATCTGAGCCTGGCTGAAAAGGTTCACCTCAGGGAACTTGTCTTAAATTTGGGAGAAATATCCAATTCTGCTGAAAATGCCTCGGATAAAGTGAGAGGGCTCACTCTTAAGACAGGATTCTAAGATTCCGCCCATTCACCTAATAAACCGATGAAGGATTGTAAATGCTTTTACCTCTTGTTTTTCTTGCTGCCATTTATATGGGTTGGGCTTTCGGTGCCAATAATACCGCCAATATATTTGGGACAGGAGTAATAACGGGGGCGATAAAGTATCGCACCGCCATTATACTTTGCTCGGCTTTCGTTATTCTGGGCAGCCTCCTAGAAGGCCAAAAAGTTATAGATATCGTGGCGTTCTCTACCGAGCTTGATATTAAGCTTGCCTTGTTATGCACATTTACCGCAGCCGTGCTAATTACTGTGATGACTTACATGAGACTCCCGGTTTCCACCTCTCAGACAATAATGGGCACAGTGTTCGGAGTTTCCCTTTATATGGATGGTCTGTCTCACTTTCCCTGGCGTAATTTTATTCGGGTTATGGCTAGCTGGGTTACTGCACCTATCATAGGGCTGTTAGTCGCTATCGGGCTCTACCAACTTTTGGACATCTCTACCCGGAGAATCAAAACCCTACCCGTTTTTATGCTAGCCATGAGAATAGGCATCATGCTGGTGGGCTCCTACGCAGCCTATAGCATGGGAGCCGACAATGTAGCTAATATCACAGGGGTCTTCGTTGGAGCCGGGATATTTACTCCTTTTCTAGGAACTGTTATCGGAGGACTGGCTATCGCCTTCGGGGTATGCACCTACAGCAAACCGGTGATGGCGACAGTGGGAGGTAAGATTGTCCCGCTTGACATTCCCACCGCTTTTGTTTCTGTTCTGGCAACAGCAATTTGCCTCCACTTCTTTGCCCAGTTAGGAGTCCCTGTGTCCGCTTCTAACGGAATAGTAGGGGCAGTAATCGGAATCGGGCTGGTGAAGGGGATAAGGACGATAGATAAAAAAACAGTCACTAGGATAATTACTATAGGATGGGTTTTAAACTTCATTATGGCTATGTTTATCCCCTATCTATTTCTCCTGTTGTTCTCATGGTAGGGCTATGAATAGAAAACTACTAGCAATAAAGGAGAGATGATGGAAGTTTTGAAGCAAAAAGGATGACTCCAACCTTGGGACTGGGAGAAGGAGGTGAAATGGTATGAAAGATGAACTGGATAGACTAACCAAGCTAGAAAAACAGATAAAAGCTGGTGGCGGCAAAGAACGCATTCAGAAGCAGCATGACTCTGGCAAGCTCACGGCACGGGAGAGGATTGACCTTCTGTTTGACCCTGGCACCTTCCACGAGCTGGATTTATTTGTCCAACACCGTTGCACCAGCTTCGGTATGGAGAAGGTTTCTATCCCTGCCGACGGGGTGGTCACCGGCTACGGAAAGGTGAATGGTCGTACGGTATACGGCTACTCTCAGGATTTCACCGCTAGAGGTGGCACCCTGGGTGAGATGCACGCCAAGAAGATATGTAAGGTCTTGGATATGGCAATGACCATGAAAGTGCCCATGGTCGGTTTCATTGATAGCGGTGGAGCTCGTATCCAGGAGGGAGTTAATGCCCTTAACGGCTACGGCACTATCTTTTTCCGTAACACTTATGCCTCAGGTGTTATCCCTCAGATATCAGCGGTTATGGGGCCTGCCGCCGGAGGTGCTGTCTATTCACCAGCCATGACTGACTTCGTCTTCATGGTGAAAAGGACAAGCTACATGTATATCACCGGTCCTAGTGTAGTTAAGGCAGCCACCGGTGAGGAGATAAATGATGAGGAGCTAGGCGGAGCCATGAGTCACAGTGTCAAAAGTGGAGTGGCTCATTTTGCTTGTGATACTGATGAGCAGGCTATTGAAGACATCAAAAAACTACTGAGCTACCTGCCGCAGAGTAATGAGGAGAATCCCCCTGACATCCCCCCAACCGATTCTCCTGACCGCAGGGACTCGGCTCTGGATGATATCATCCCGGAACCGCACAAAACCTACGACATGAAGACCATCATCCGTTCTATCGTGGATAACGGCGAATTTCTTGAGCCATGCCAGCGCTATGCGCCAAACATAATCACCTGCTTTGCCCGCTTAAATGGGCACGTGCTTGGGATTATTGCTAGTCAGCCTGACTACCTTGCTGGCTGTCTTGACATTAATGCCTCAGACAAAGCCTCCAGATTCATCCGCTTCTGCGATGCTTTTAATATTCCTTTACTTACCATTGCCGATGTACCCGGCTACCTCCCTGGTAGCAGTCAAGAGTGGGGAGGAATAATCAGGCATGGTGCCAAGCTATTGTGGTGTTACTCCGATGCAACTGTTCCCAAGATAACTTTGATTACGCGCAAGGCTTATGGTGGGGCATACATCGCCATGTGCAGTCAGAGTTTGGGTGCTGACTATACCCTTGCCTGGCCTACGGCTGAAATCGCGGTTATGGGGGCGGAAGGTGCAGTAGCCATCATCCACCGCCAGGAAATCCAAAGCGCGGCCGACCCCAAAGCTAAAGAGAAGGAGAAGATTGAGGAATACCGTAAGCTATTGTATAACCCTTATGTCGCCGCCAGTCAGGGGTATATCAATGCTGTTATTCGGCCCAGGGATACCCGCCCGACGATAATTGCCGCTCTTGAGGCACTACGCAATAAAAAAGAGACCCGCCCAGCAAGGAAGCATGACAATATCCCAATGTAAGGGAGTAAAGAGGAGGTTGTTTATTAACCTCACCCCTCCCCATTGAAGGAGAGGTAAAGAATTTAAGCCGGTGGGGGAAGGAACCTTGGGACCCCGTTTCCCCCAGCAGATATCCTGCTTGGCAGCGTAGCTCGGCGGTAGAGCAAGGACTCCCTAGCGGTTGGGAATCATAAGCCTTTGGTCGCGGGTTCAAATCCCTCCGCTGCCACCGTAAGGCATAGTCATATGCAAAAGGATAAATTTGGGGAAGGAGAGAAGCTGGCAAACATACCGACGTTTAACGCCCCAGCTGAATATTATAAACTCTGGAAATCTTCAATAGATGACCCTGAAGGTTTTTGGGGGGAAATGGCAGAGAAGTCTATCAGTGATATTTATTGGTTTAAGAAATGGGATAGGGTTTTTGAAAGAAGACCCCCACACTTTAAATGGTTTGTCGGTGGAAAGACGAATATCGGATATAACTGCGTAGATTACAAGCTGTCAAGGTATAAGGATAAAACTGTTTATATTCAGGAAGTACCAGAGCTTGGGATTTCACGAACGATAACTTATGGCGAGCTGTTCGACGCTGTTAAAAGGTATACCGCAGCGCTCAGAAATCTGGGGGTTAAGAAAGGTGACCGGGTGCTTTTTTATATACCAAACAGTATAGAGGCCGTGACTATGCTGCAAGCGTGTGCCAGAATGGGTGCCATATCTACATGCGTATTCGCCGGCTTCTCGCCAGGGGCATTGGCTGATCGGATAGAATTAACAAAGCCGAAAGCGATATTCACTCAGGATTTCACACTCAGAAGAGGTAGGAGGGTCGAGTTTAAAGAATCTGTTGATGAGGCTCTTAAGCTCTGCTCTCAAGAAGTAGCCGAAGGGGTGAAATTTATAATTATCCACCCGATAGATAGAGAGGAGATTTCTCTAACTAGTAATAGGGATATTTCTCTGGCAGGATTTGAAGAAAGAGGGGAAGGGGGGGATAAAGGATATGTCGAGCTCGAAGCAAATGAACCACTATTCATAATCTGCACCTCAGGAACCACAGCTAAGCCGAAACCTGTAGTCCATGTTCACGGAGGCTTTCAAATTTGGACTTATTGGACTGCTAAGTGGACATACGGCATCAAGCCTGAAGATGTGATATTTAATACAAGTGATGTAGGTTGGATTGTTGGCCAATCCTACCTTGTTTTTGCACCTTTGCTTGCTGGCTGCAGTGTTATACTTTACGAGGGGGTCCCTAATTTTCCTCAGCCAGATATGTGGTGGGCAATTATAGAAAAGCACAAAGCTACAATGCTTTGGACCGCGCCGACTGGCGCCAGAGCTCTGCGTGGTCTTGGTGTGGAACAGGCAGAAAGGCATGATTTAAGTTCTCTTGAGAGGGTAGTTGTTGCGGGAGAAGTTCTAAATCCAGAGGTTTGGTCCTGGCTATATAATGAGGTATTTAAAGGTAAGATACCTGTTTTTGATCATATGTGGCAGACCGAGGTTCCGGGTTCAATGTTCGGCTATTCCTACGGAGTTAAAATGCCAGAGGTTAGACCAGGCTCGGCTGGGTTCCCTCTTCCAGGAGTACTTCCGGAAATAGTAGACGAGCGTGAAGGAAAACCATGTAGTGTCAATGAGAAGGGCATTCTCTTACTCAAGGAACCTGTTCCAGGTATGACTCAGACTTTATGGGAAGACCCTGAGTGGTATCGTAAAGAATATTGGGATACACAGCCCATTACTAAAGGTAGATACTTTACAGGAGACTCTGCTTATATGGATGAGGACGGCTATATTTGGTTCTGTGGAAGATCTGACGAGGTTATAAAGATTGCAGCTCATAGAATAGGACCGGCAGAGGTGGAGAGTGCACTCATTTCGCATCCCGCAGTTAATGAAGCGGCTGTCTGCGGGGTGGCCGATGAACTTAGAGGTCAGGTTGCAGCCGCTTTCATTGTTCTTAAGCCAGGGGTTAAACCATCAGATAGGCTAAAGAAGGAAATAATGGGGCACGTTAGAAAGGTCATGGGACCTATTGTAGTATTTCAGGGCATAGAGTTTGTAAATCTACTTCCTAAAACGAGGAGTGGGAAGATCATGAGAAGGGTAATAGGAAAATTGTGGGTGGGCGAGGAGTTGGGAGACGTTTCCACAATAGAGACAGAAGCTTCCATTGATGAAGTCAAAGAGGCGGTTTCTAAACTTCGTCGTGTCTAGTGATTAGGGCTATAGAAGGCTCTACCAGGGGAATCAAGGGTGAGTTGCATTGCCCCTTCCCAGGCTTTTGAATGGTTTTCTACCTTCTCCTTCAAGGGGGGCAATGCCCATTGAAACAAAAAGAAAAAACCTTAACCCCTGGATAGCGAAAGGAAGGCGAACCTACTCCGAATATCGGAGACCGACCTAGGAGATAATAGGTTTAACACCCATTCTCTCCCTAGAAAGGAGGTGATCCAGCCACACCTTCCGGTACGGCTACCTTGTTACGACTTCGTCCCAATCATCGACCCCACCCTCGGCGACTACCTCCCCAACAAGTCAGGGATAGCCCATCGACTTCAGGTATTGCCGACTTTCATGACGTGACGGGCGGTGTGTACAAGGCCCGAGAACGTATTCACCGCAGTATGCTGACCTGCGGTTACTAGCAACTCCGACTTCATGCAGGCGAGTTTCAGCCTGCAATCCGAACTGAGGATGGTTTTATAGGATTAGCTCCAGATCGCTCTATTGCTACCCATTGTACCACCCATTGTAGCGTGTGTGTAGCCCAAGGCATAAGGGCCGTGCTGACTTGACGTCATCCCCACCTTCCTCCCCGTTTTGCGGGGCAG
>Ga0209991_10000266_pt1 | contig 23363 bp, 27 predicted proteins | sample ChitaG_FD_183167 | JGI IMG/M metagenome (GOLD analysis project Ga0209991, IMG submission 183167) | Deep subsurface microbial communities from South Pacific Ocean to uncover new lineages of life (NeLLi) - Chile_00310 metaG (SPAdes)... | ecosystem: Environmental > Aquatic > Marine > Oceanic >... | reverse complement strand
ACCGCCACCGGCCCCATAACGGCCGGACCACCAAACGGGTCCCCCTCAAAAAAGGCGGTTTCCGAACTCCGGAAACCGCCTCTGAACTGTGTCGGGCTGACAGGATTTGAACCTGCGACCACTTGACCCCCAGGAAGCAGCGGTAGAACGTTTTCCCAGTTCGCGAGCTGTCTTCGCGACGGAGGCGCGATGGGTGACGTTCATGGACGCGCAGGTCGTTCAGCATCGCGCATAACGTGTGGTCCCAGAATGGTCCCAGGATGGTCCCGAAGCCGCGCTACCCAACTCATCGATGACTAGCCGAGGGGGCGCAAAAAGTTTGGCAACTTCATGGACGAGTTGGAATCCCGTGGCTTCGTCAGCGCCTACCACTTCCATCACCGATGCGAGCGGGGCGCAGAGCCAGATCCAACCCTGTGGTGGCTGAAAAACCTCGACACGACCTACCACATCGACTACACGTTCGTGTCCCGCCCGGAGGCAATCGAAGACGTCACGACGGGTTCACACGAGGACTGACAGACTGGCTCACACACAGCGACCACAGCCCCATGTCGGTAGATCTGCGGCTCTAGCCCAGGGCTAATCGTCGTCCCTGTGCTGTTCCTGTGGTCGGATGCGGTTGAGGTAGCGCCGCATGCTGTAGGCGATGAACGTTGTCAAAATGCCGACGCCCGGCCAGGTTCACTAACTCGCCTGGCGCTATTGCAGGACCTTGGCCGGGTCGATATTGCCGGTCGGGTCTACACGAGTAGACGCGCCCCGGCGTCTATATTCAGCGCATGAGCGAGGTCAAGATCACTGCCCTGGAGAACGGCCCCCTCGAAGTCGACGGCGTCTGCGCCGTGCTGAACAGCGGCGGCACCGTGGTGAAGGAGGGCACGAAGGTCTTCCTGTGCCGCTGCGGCCACTCAGCGAAGAAGCCAATGTGCGACGGATCCCACAAGCGTGAAGGCTTCATCGCGAGCTGACCATCTCAAGTCCAGAACAGTTGCCCGTCCGTAGGTGTCCCTATTTCAATTCACTGCATCGGCAATCATTTCGAGACCAGGATTCGAGACCCTCATATGTCGTCGTTAATGAGACGGGCCAGTCCGGAGCACGAGGACCCTCTTCTCTTCACTAGACCGCTTCTTGTTTAATCGATCCGAGATCGTCGCGGTGACCGTGTTGTACGGCACAAGCCAGACATCGACGTCTGGGCTGGCCGCCCACAGCGATGTGCCCAACGAGCTACGCAACTCGAAGGCAACCTACGCGGTGAGCACCACCAGGTACTGCCCGCCACCGGCTTGAATCCGCGATTCCACGTGAAGGCTTGGAGCCAGTCGGCTCATGCGATCGACCAACCACTCACCAGCGGCGACTGCATCGGCTTCGGTCGGGCATCGACCCATTGCTTCGCTGCCGCGCTTTCGGGCCAACCGCTCGGCGCTGGTAACGATGGCAGCGGGGTCTGCAATAAACAGGTCCCGTGGCCACTCAACTATGGGAGCAACAGCGCCCTTTTTGGTATTGCATCCTCGGTGAGCGAGCCGCTCGATACCGAACACCGATTCCGTCCGTTTGCCTTTGCCTTTGCCTTTGCTCTTGCCGCTCATGCTGTCAATGCTCGGACCGCGTTCGTCGTTGACCGACATTTCAGGGTCGACCGCTTCATCGCATAGCCAGCACCGCCACCCGTCGACCTTCCCAATATCGTCAAGCCGACTCATCTCGCCTCTTCCATTCTTCGGTCTGGCTGTTTGGCCAGGCTATTCGGGTTTGCGGCGTCAACAGGAGTGGGGTGGCCGCATCGGTGCTGACAATAGGCCGATTAGCTACAAAGCGGTGCGGGTGAAGTGCGTTATGAGGTCAGCGAGTTCGCCCCCGACAGTACGCCCGGACGTGATGAGCACACCCGCGATCTACGGGCGCAGACACTTCTGCAACGACTTCTGAAAAAGTTGAGCTGGGATTTCTCAGGCGTTAATCGGACCAAGAGCCACAACATTTACTGGGTCAACCAGGACGGCGCCTGGAAGCTGTCTAACCCATCGGCATGTGTGATCGCGAACGACGTGGCGGGGGTCAGCTGCACCGTCTAGCACGAAGGGCGATATCCGCGTGGGTTGTTTCTGAGTCGCCAGGACTGGACGGAACCCCGAGAAGCCGCCGGGCTCACCCGCACGAACCATGGCCATAGCGCTCCTTGCTAGACGAGTTCTGCTAGAGGAGTTCGTAGTCGGCGAGGCGCGGGCGGGTCATCGCTTCGCCGAACTGGGCGAAGCTCCACGGCCAGGCGATAGGAACACCAGTTTGATCGAGGTACCAACTGCGACAACCAGTTACCCACACGGTCTTGCGAGCCGCGTGCACCCGCGAAGCCTCGAACCGCGCGGTGGCCTCGGCGCTGGCGCTGATCTGTCGGCAGTCGCCTCGCCGTAGAAGACCCACGAGCTGCATCAAATACCCGATCTGCGCCTCGGCGGCGTCGATCAGCGAGAAGTTGCCGACCGGCCCGTTCGGCCCATTGACCATGAACAGATTGGGAAAATCGGGTACCGATAGCGACAAGTAGGCGAACGGGCGCTGCCGCCACACTTCATCAAGATGCACGCCATCGCGGCCTATCACCTCGATCGGGCGCAGGAAGCGATCGACACGAAACCCGGTCGCTAGCACAAGCACGTCGAGCGGGTGCAGCACGCCGTCGACGGTACGGACACCCGCGGCCTCGACCCGAGCGATGCGCTCGGTAACCAAGTGGGCGTTGGGCCGCTGGATCACGTCGTAGAAGTTCGACGAGACGACCAGGCGCTTACATCCTGCTCGGTAATCAGGCCGAAGCTTTTCCCGCAGAACGGGATCCGAAACATTGTTCTCAAGATTGGCCCGGCTGATATCCTGCAGCGCCTCCAGCTGCGGTGACTCCGCATCGACTACCGCGTTAGCGAAGTTTCCCACGAATGCGATGTTCAGCTCTTCGCGCAGCGCCACTAGCGCGGCCGGATCGGTACGGTAGCTGGCGCGGTCAGCTTCGGCGATCGGCGGATTGTCGACGGGCAGAATCCATTGCGGGGTGCGCTGGAACAGGTGCAGGCCGCGTACCGCATCGATCAGCGCGCCAGTGATTTGCACCGCTGTCGAGCCGGTACCAATCACGCCAATCTGCGCACCATCCAGCGGCACGCGATGATCCCAACGGGCGCTGTGGAACGCTCGGCCGGCGAATTCGTCCAGACCGTCGATGTCGGGGTAGCGCGGATGGTGCAGCACGCCGGTGGCGGCGATCACCACGTCGGCGACGTCGTGTGCGCCCGTGGACGTCTCTATCCGCCAACGCAAGCCATCATGTTCCAGGCGAAGCACCTCGCTGCCGTAGCGGATCAGCTCGTCGACGCCGTAGCGACGCGCGACGGTCGCGAGGTAGCTGAGGATCTCAGCCCCTGGTGAAAAAGTGTGGCTCCACTCCGGATTCGGCGCGAACGAATACGAATAGAGATGCGACGGGACATCGCACGCGATACCAGGGTAGGTGTTCTCCCTCCACGTGCCGCCCAGCCGAGCCGCTTTCTCGTACACTGTGACGTCATCAAAGCCCGCCTCTCGAAGCTTCGTGGCGGCGAGGATTCCCGCCATACCGGCGCCTACCACCGCGAAGCGCAGGTCACGCATGTCGACGTAGACGTGGCCGGAGCCCATCAAGTGCGAGTGAGACGACGAAGTCGGCAAGGACGTCGGCGGTGAGGCCGTCGTCGGTGCTTATTCGCCGGTGCGCTAGCTGGCCGATGAGCGCCGCCAAGCTGAAGGCCACCATTCGAGGCGGGGCCGCCACGACGCCGCCGCGGTCCTGGGCCGCCACGATAAACATCTCGATCTCATCGATGAATCGCTCGTAGATCCCACCGAGGTGCTTCTCGAACCGGTCGCCCAGCGCATAGGCGTCACGGAATAACAGTTTGACGGTGGCCCTATCGGCTTCGAAGAACTCAAACGTCACCCGCACTGCGGTGCGGAAAAGCTCCTCCTGATCGGCGTTCTCGCCGACCTCTGCCAGCGCTAAGGCCACATGGGAGCGCAGCGCCTCTTCCTGGACGGCCATCAGCGCGTGGAAAAGGCTGTCTTTGGACTCGAAGTACCAGTAGATCGACCCGTAGGCGAGGCCGGCCTGCTTGGCGATGTCGGCGATCGTGGTGGCGTGGAAGCCCCTACGCGCGAATACCGCTTTGGCTGCGGCCATGATCTCGTCGCGTCGCTGGGCTTTCTCCTCGTCGGTGACGGCCCGGCGCCGGCGCGCCGAGGTTCCGCGCACTGCTGTGCTCAATTGTCGGCCAGGCCGTCCAGGCGTCCCACGGTGTCGATGAACTCCTCGACCATGTCGAGAATCACGGTCCGGGTTGGCCGCACCTTGTTCAGGGAGCCGACGACCTGGCCGACGAAGTAGGTGGTCAACTCGCGGGCCGGCGAATCCGGCTGGTGGGCTGCGTGGTGGATACGGAGCTGCGGGTCGCCGATCAGCGCGGTCTGCAGCGGCATGCCAAGCGGGTCGGGGGTGTCGGGCCGGTCCCATTCGTCGGTCCACGCGGTGCGGAGCATGCGGGCAGGTTTGCCCGTCATCGACCGGGAACGCACTGTGTCGGTGGACGTCGCGGCCAGGAACTTGTCCTTGACCACCGCGGGGGTTTCGGCTTCGTCGGTGGTGAGCCACACCGACCCGCACCACACCCCCTCGGCGCCGAGCGCGAGCGCGGCGGCAATCTGTCGACCGCTGGCGATCCCGCCCGCGGCGAGAACCGGCACCGGCGCCACCGCGTCCACCACCTCCGGGACCAGCACCATCGTCGCCACCTCACCGGTGTGGCCGCCGGCCTCGGTGCCCTGCGCGACGATCAGGTCCACGCCGGCAGCGGCGTGGCGGAGGGCGTGCTGGGTGGTACCGGCCAGGGCGGCCACGACGACGTCATGGGCATGGGCGCGCTCGACCAGGTCCGGTGGAGGTGGGCCGAGTGCGCTGGCGATCAGCCGGATGTTGTGGGAGAAGGCGACGTCAAGCAGCGGTTCGTACCCCTTCGGGGACACGTTGAGACCGGCGCCAATCGGGTGGCGCTGCTCGTCGCTCGGTACCGGGATGCCATACCGGGCCAGCAGGTCGTCAAGGAACGCCTGGTGTTCGGTGGGGAGTAGCGCCTGTACCTGCTTGGCGTCGATACCGCCGTCCTCAGCTCCCACGTACTTGGGCGGCAGCAGCAGGTCGACCCCATAGGGGCGGCCGCCGGTCTGCTCTTCGATCCAGGTCAGTTCGGTCGCGAGCTTCTCCGGGGTGTGCGCCACGGCGCCGAGCACCCCGAGCCCGCCCGCCTTAGACACCGCGGCAACCACATCACGGCAGTGACTGAACGCGCAGATCGGAAACTCCACGCCGAGCAACTGGGCCACCCTGGTCTGCATTACCGAGACCGTACAGAGCTAGTGATTGACGTGTCAATCACTAGCTCTGTACAGTGCCGGCCATGGCCGAGCCACTGACCGACGAGCAGCAGCGCGAGCGCCGCCGGGCGGTGTGCGACGTCATGCCCAAGACGCCGTTTCTGGCCGGGCTCGGCATCGTTTTCGAACGCTACGAACCCGACGACGTCACCATCCGGCTGCCCTTCCGTGCGGATCTGACCAACGACGGCACGTACTTTCACGGCGGGGTCATCGCGTCGGTGATCGACACCGCCGGTGCAGCCGCGGCCTGGTCGAATCACGACTTCGACAAGGGAATGCGCGCCTCGACGGTCGCGATGAGCATTCAATACGTCGGAGCGGCCAAGCGCTCGGATCTGCTGTGCCACGCTCACGCGGTCCGGCGGGGCAAGGAACTCACCTTCACCGAGATCACCGCCAACGATGCCGACGGAAACGTCGTCGCTCACGGGATGCAGACCTACCGGATCGTTTGAGCCGTCTTTCGTCCGTCCAGCTCATCGAGCCTCAGGGGATCAGTACCCCATGCACCGGCGCGACGCCGTCGCGCTCGCCTGCCATGAGTGCAAGTAGGTCCTCCGCGACATCGAGCCCCACGCATCGGCGGGGCAGGCTTTCGAACGGGTAGCGACCCGTTGTCAGTAGCTCGAGCGCCGCCCGGTAGGCGGTGGCATCCACTCCCAGGGCGCCCAGGACGCGCAGCTCCTTGAACACCACCGCGTCGGGTGAGAATCCCGGTGCCCCGCTTCCCCAGCCGCGGGTGCCGGCGACGACAACGGTCCCGGCCGGGCGGGCGAGCGCGATTGCCTGGGCGAAGGCCGCTGGCGCCTTGGAGGTGACGTCGAGAACAACATCAGCCAGGCCAACGGTGGCTTTCTGCAGGGCCGCGACGGGATCGTCCACGGCGACGTCGACGGTGAGGTCAGCGCCGAACTCGGGCGCCAGCGCCAGCCGGTCGGCGTCACGGGGACCCAGTCCGGTCACCATCACGAACCCGGCGCCGGCCTCCTTGGCCGCGGCTGCGGCACAGAGTCCCCGGATTCCGGGCCCGAGCACGACGACGACGTCGCCGGGCCCGGTGCCCGGCACCGTCACGCCCCAGCGGATTCCCGCCCCGAGCGGATTGAACAATGTCGCCAGCACCGGGTCCAGGGCATTGGGCACGGGCAGCACCATCGAGTCGGGCGCCAGGTATTGATACTCGGCGTAGCCGCCCCACAGGCCGGGCTCGCGGTCGACCGGGATGAACCCGTACATGTCCGCGATGCCGTGCTTCTCACATCGCCGGTACTGGCCAGCCCGGCAGGCCGCGCAGGCCCGGCACGACTGGAACACCTCGAGAGCGACCCGGTCGCCGACTGCCACACCCCACCGCTGCGCTGCCCGTGAACCGATCGCCTCGATGACCCCAACGGTCTCATGGCCTGGCACGAACGCGAATCCGCCATGGAGCGCTCCGGTGTACTGCTCGTGATCGGTCCCGCACAGTCCGCAGGCTTCCACCCGCACCAGCCCGTCGTCATCGCTGACGTCCGGGATCGGCAACCGCCGTTGCACGAGGCGGCGGGGGGTTTCCAACACCAACGCCCTTGCCGTCACGCTTCGACCCTACGCCGGCGGGCGATCACTGCTATAGCTCGGACCGACAAAGTGATCACCGATCGCGGCGAGCCCGTATCGACACGAACCGCGCTTGAGGTCTGCGGCTAGCGTGTCGCGGCGGGTGCCTGCAGACGTGACCGGACCCCGTGAACTGGTCCACGGCGAACGAGAGGCACTGTCACGCTAATTGAAACCTATAGCGGCACAGTTGGTTTTGGAGATGCGGAGATGAAACAGAGGGGAGACGTCCATATTTCAGGCGGCAGCCGCGGGCGCGGTGACCTGATGCCAGACCGCGAAACGCTCAGCCATCTCGGCTCGCCATTCGATCGCGCTGAGCCGATGGCGTCTGGGCCGGAAGTGTGCGGAGATGCCGCTGAAAGCCGACAGGAATCGTTGCGCATGGCGCACCGAGGTGAAGCGTTTCATCGCCCGCTCGCGTTGTCTGGTGGGCTGATGGGAGTTCTCGGCGCGGTTGTTCAGATACCGCGACCGCCGGTGGGCCACCGACGACATAAGTTCGCGGTGCGCGACCTGGTAGCTGCCCATTTTGTCGGTGATCAGCACGCGAGGTAAGTATTGCAGACCCGTGAGCAGTCTGCGGAAGAACCGCCTGGCCGCAGCGGCGTTTCGCCGTGAGGTCACCAGCACATCCAAGACGTTGCCGTGCTGGTCGACCGCACGCCACAGGTAGCGCCGCTGTCCGTTGATCTTGACGAACACTTCGTCGAGGTGCCACTTGTCGCCGGGGCGCGGGCGCCGCCGGCGCAGCCCGTTGGCGTAGCCCGTTGGCGTAGGCCTGCCCGAACTTGGCGCACCACCGCCGGATCGTCTCGTAGCTCACCGCGACACCGCGTGCGAGCATCAGCTCTTCAACCTCACGAAAGCTCAGCGGGAACCTGAAGTACAGCCACACGCAGTGGTTGATGATCTCGACCGGGTAGCGATGGCCCTTGTACGACGGCGTTGCGGTGCTCACCCCGCCGATACTCCCCGGTCGCCCACCCTCACCAACGTGACAGTGCCGCCGCATCGGCTGTCCCCCGGCCAGCGTGGTTCGATGAGTTCTTGGCCGACCGAGGCACCCGTAAGCCCTCACTCTCACCGCATACCGGCACGATTTCGATGGGATCGCCGGCGCCCTCGTTGGCGGCGATCAGCCTGAGATTGCCTGCCTGCGCCTAGCGGACATCACCACCGAGTCCATGCGCGCGGCGTTCGCGCAATATGCAGAGACCCATGCAGCAGCCTCCATCCGCCGCTGCTGGTCGACGTGGAAGGTCCTGTGCGAATATCTGTTCACCGCCGAACTGATACCACTGAACCCGATGCCGAGGGTTGGCCGGCCCGCACGCGGCAAGTCTCTGCCCAAGGCTCTACCCGCGGATTCGGTGACCGCACTGTTGGCGGTGCTGGAACACGATCCGGGTCCACCCGGGCGATCTGACTGGATCGAACGGGACCGAGCGCTGATCCTGACCTCGCTGCTTGCGGGCTTGCGCACCGAGGAACTGTTGCGCGCCAACATCTCCGACGTTCGCCTCGCCGAGGATGGTGCGGTCATACACGTTCACGGCAAGGGACGCAAAGATCGGCGCATTCCCGTCGAATCGGCGCTCGTCGAGGCGATGGAACGCTACCTCGATTCGCGGGCGGCTAAGTTTCCCATATCGACCCGCCGCGGCTCCTCCCCCGCCGGGGGATTCGCGGCGTTGCCGCCGGCTGCGCCGCTGTTCATCGGACTCGACGGGCAGCGCCTCACTCGCGGCGCGTTGCAGCATCGGGTGCTGCGTGCGTTCAAACGGGCGGGCATCAATGGCGACGGCGCCAAAGGCGCGCTCGTGTATGGGCTGCGGCACACGTTCGCCACCGAACTCGCTGAAGCCAAGGTCAGCGTCTACACGCTGATGAATCTCCTTGGCCACGAATCGATCTCCACGCCGCCGCGGCCGGACTGCTCATCACCTGAACTCACGCGTGGTCATCGACATGAAGGCGCTCCGGTCCGAACCAGAACCGACGCGTAGCATTACCGACACTCGATCCGGCCTGCGATGTGACGGGAGATTGACCCGATGCGATCGTTTCACGCGATGCGTTCATCACGTCGGCTGGACGCGCGGAGCAAGATTGCCGACCCGGACGCACAGTCCGATCGCATCCCTGTTGCGCGGGCCATAGTCGATTGCGGCGTGTACGTGGACGGTGAACGGCTGCCGGAGAAATACGGCCACGCCGAGGCAATCACGAAGGTCCACGAACTCGAGCGGGACGGCCAAGCCGCATTCGTCTGGGTCGGGCTGCATGAACCCAACGAACACCAGATGCAGGCGGTCGCCGACGTGTTCTGCCTGCACCCGCTCGCCGTAGAAGACGCCGTGCACGCCCACCAGCGGCCCAAGCTTGAGCGCTATGACGAAACCCTGTTTCTGGTGCTCAAGACAATGAACTATGTTCCGCATGAGTCGGTGGCATTGGCCCGCGAGATCGTCGAGACCGGCGAGATCATGATCTTCGTCGGCAAGGACTTCGTGGTCGCCGTCCGGCATGGCGATCACAGCGGGCTGGCCCAGGTGCGCAATCGGCTCGACGCCAACCCCGAGCATATGCGGCTGGGGCCCTACGCAGTGATGCACGCCATCGCCGACTACGTGGTCGACCACTACCTCGAAGTCACCGGCCTGATGGAGACCGACGTCGACAGCCTCGAGGAGGAGGCGTTCGCACCCGGCCGCAAGACCGACGTCGAACCGATCTATCTACTCAAACGCGAGGTCGTCGAGCTGCGCCGGGCGGTCGAACCGCTGTCGGTAGCGTTCGAGCGCCTGCACGAGAACGAGGACCTGGTCTCCGAGGAGGTGCGGCGTTACATGCGCGACGTGGCCGACCACCAGGCACACGCGGCCGACCAGATCTCCAGCTACGACGAGATGCTCAGCTCGCTGGTAGATGCCGCGCTGGCCCGGGTGGCCATGCAGCAGAACGTCGACATGCGCACGATCTCGGCCTGGGTGGCGATAGCGGTCGTGCCGACTGCTCTGGCAGGCATCTACGGGATGAACTTCAGCCACATGCCCGGGCTGGACTGGACGTGGGGCTATCCCGTGACGCTGGCGGTGATGGTGGGTGTGTGCGTGCTGTTGTATCGCACCTTCCGGAGCAACCGCTGGCTGTAACGGGCCGGGGCCCAATACCGTCGATAATCAGCCTGCCGGCGAGCTCGCACGCATATAGCGATAAGCAGTAGCCCGCCCAATCCCAAAGGCTGCGGCCAGTTCTCGCACAGGTTCCCCTGTAGCCGCGAGACGACGCTCTTGCCCACGGCTGTCACGGGTGTACGCCTGCCTTGACCGTCAGCAGGTAGTAAGTCCGGACCGATCTGTACCCGTGTTGTAGGTCCACCATGGTGAGAGTTGGGGACCCCTTAGGGTCCGATCGGGCCCGCGCTGCCCAGGGTGTCGAGTGCGGCCGCGAGCTGGTGGTCCCCGCGGGCGAGCAAGAGCGTGGTCACCTCGCTTGGCGAGCATTGCAGACCTGGGGCCAGCGCGGTGACAGGGTCGGCTACCGGGCGACCGAGAAGCTGGCGAGCCTGCTGCCTCGCGGAGTCGTCGGGGCCAACTCGTGAGATCTCCAGAGTGCCGTCCTCGGGCTTGAAGGCGAGCACGAGTGTGTCTGCCCTATCACTTCCTGCGAAGCTCCAGCACGCCCCTTTCGTCGCGCGAATTGGACGAGCGAATCGAGACGTGGCTCGCCGAGGAGTTCTATTCCAAGTTCGATTTCGATGAGCTTGGGAATCGGAGCGGCTGCCAGCGGTGGCCCTCCGTCGTCAGGGCACGAAAAGATTGCCGGCATCTGATGCCACCTTCAACAGTTGCGGAATAGTTATGTTCCCGTAGCCGGTGTTGACGGGTTCCCGTGCCGTGCCCAGCCACGGCACTACTCCCGGGTCGGGGATGACGTTCAGGTGATAGGCCTGCACGCCGGGCAGGTGGTACTGGAAAAAGTTTCCGAGGAAGTCGATTATGAAGATGAAGTAACCGATCGGGCCCTTGCCCCACAGCGTTGTTGCGTTCAGCAACGGCGTCATCGCAGCGGGATCGCCGACCATCACGATCGAACCGTAGTGTGGCTTGCTGCCGCCTCCGGGTACGTAGGCGGGCATTAACGGTTGCAGGCCGGGCAGGTCGGTGGACAGTAAAGGCGCGGGGTCTCCGTAGGTCTCGATGTTGACGAACATCGAGTCGGCACCGTTGCCCGCGACGATGGTGTTGATACCCGGGCTCTCGAATCCGATTCCGGCAAGGCCAATCTGCTGTGCGACGTATTCGGCCTCCATGCCGCCGAGTGAGTGACCGGTGACGAAGAGGTCGTCGGTGTCGAAACCCTGCTGGGTTGCCGCGGCCTGCACCCGACGGGCGAAGTGAAGGGCATCGTAGAAGGCCAACGGCGTGGATTGCGTGAACACCACCTGGAGGCCGGCCAGCAACTGACTGAGCGCGATGAGTGGATTGAAGAGCAGATTCGTCCCGCCGGTTGTGCCCTGATAGGCAATGATGATCTGCCCCTCGGGCGTCACCCAGGACTTGGCCGCCAAGCCCGTGAAGATGTTCGTGGAGGACATCTGAAAGCCGTTGACGGTGAACGGCACCATTCCACCGGGCGTTGTTCCGAGCCCGTATTCGGCCGCGGACGCGTTGAGGAACTGGGCCACGGTCGGAGTCGGTCTCGTCGTCGGACCCGTGTAGGTCAGGGTGGGCACCGCGGGTTGCGGAGCCGGCGTTCGGTCCAACCCGAACAGCTGCTCCAGTTCACGGAACGCGGCGAACAGCAGGTTGTTGATTGGCGCGAAGTTGATGGGGCTGCTGGGGCTGTTCGCGGACGTGGTGATGTCGAAGATCTGCAACACCGCATTGACGAGGCGGCCGGGCAGTTGCAGCAACTCGGCGAGCGGCGACAACGGTCTCGCGGTGTTGGGTGGCGTCGTCTCGACAGTGGTTGCAGCGGTGACCGCGACAAGTGCCGATGTCGCGGAGTCGGTCTGCGCGGCTGCCGAGGGTTCCGCCAGCCCATGCTGGGTGCTTGAAGCCTCGGCGGTCAGGAGCCCGACGGCCGGGGTGAGCGTGGCGACCGGCGCGTCGTCCTCCTCGCGCTCCGCGCTACCGAGTTTCACCGCGGGACGGCTGACGGTGAGCTTGTCGCGGGCGGATCCCGCCTCCGCCCCTACGTCATCCTGGCCCGTGATCGAATCCGGTTCCGCAACACCAAGTTCAGCAATGGCGGGTTCGCCGGAGGGGGAATCGCTGGGATGCACCGGCTCGGGCTCATCCCCGCCCGATACCTCCGCTAGCGGCTCCGCGGCTTCCGAGGCCTCGGCGGCTTCGGTGTCGCTGATGTCGGCGTCAGGATCTGGATCGGCCCCACGAGCCCCCGCGCGGTCAGGCTCGTCCTGGTCCTTCGCGGCGGCAGGAGAGTCTGTCTGCGGTGCGTCGTCCTTTTTGTCCTTGTGGCCGGTGGGCGGCTGGGTGGAGTCTGTGCGATCTGCAGGGAGGTTATCGGCCGGACCGGCGTGGACGACGGTCACACTGGATGTCGAGTCAGGGGCGGAGGAGTCGGCCCAGGCCATGCCCGCTACCGGCGCGGGCGCAATCCCTGCGCAGAGCGCCATCGCCGCGATGCCGTAGCGAAATGACCGGACCTTTCGGCGGCTTCTCGCCCGCGCGACACTTTCCATCGCGGCCGACTCCCCCGACGCGCCGAGCACGACGGCACGCACCGACTCGTCTTTGGCGAGCGCGCCGAAGGCCTCGCCCAGCGCCCCGAGCATCGCTTCCGAGAGTGCGTTGAGGGCCTGCGGCCGGTTCAGCGTCAGCGAGACGACGCCGCGTTCGTCGCGGTGTTGAAGCAGCAGCGGTTCTTCAAACACGGTGACCTCACTCAATCGCCGATGCGCTGTTTGCGCGTTCGCGCAGTTTGAACTTTGGAACCTTGCCGCTCGTCTCGCCCCTCGACCGAACCAGCGCGTTAGAAACGCTACGCCGGGGGGGCCGACATTGATGCGGAAACTGCTTTTCGCGGATGAAGTCGCCCGCCGGGAGTGAACCCCTTACGAGCCTGGCTGCCGTGCAGGAGCATCGGCGATGTGCCCGATGTCTGGCGATGGGTCACCGGCACCGGCAAGTCGTCGAGCGCATCGCGCGGCATCGACACCGAGTCCAAACTGGGCCAGTACCTGTAGACCCCAGTTGGCGCGATGCAGCGGGATGTAGAGAGGGACACCTTCGGACGGGCAACTGTACGTTGAGATCCTCAACCGCCACAGTGGCCAAACTCGTGGCGAGCTCTTTGGTGAGCCGGTGCAAGCTGGACCCACGTCTGGCGTTGGGCCGCCTCCACCGCAGTCGAGGCCAACGCGGGCCCCGACCACCACATGGTTGTTCTGATCCCCCCCGGATGGTCGTTCACCGCGGCCGCGTCGGTTCCGGTGGCGTTTTTGACCGCCTACATCGCCCTGGTCGAGGTTGGCCAACTCGCTGCTGGACAGCTGGTACTCATCCACGCCGGCGCCGGAGGCGTTGGTCAGGCCGCCATCCACATCGCCGCCCGCGGCGCGCTGCGGCCACCAAATTTTGGGCGGCGCAACGCTCCTCTGCGGCGAAGTCTTTCTCTAAGCCCATTGAGTGCACCAGATAGTAGACGACGTCGACTTCCTCGACGGCGGCCTCATCGCTGAGGTCACCGCGCGTCACCTCGATGCTCTCGCGCCACGGAACGCCGGCCAGCTTCTCCGGGGTGCGGGCGAGTGCCCGCACCGCGAACCCGTGGTCGAGGAGTCTTGGAACCAATCGCCCGCCGATGTAGCCGGTGGCCCCAGTCACCAGACACCGAAGCTGCTCAGCCATCGCCCGCTACCTCCGTTAGTCACCCTACTGTCCATGTCCCGTCAAAGGCCGGGAGTCCCTGTTTTGGTGCGAGCCCACTGATACCCGGTGTGAGCCTGTGAAAGCCGACCTCCTTGGAGAGCGCTACTGTCGTCAAACACCAGCAGCATCAAGGGAGGTCCTCTACCTTCGAATCCATGTGACATCGACGGCTGCCACAACTGCGATGCCTGACCCGCGGCCTGGTGGCCGGACCAAAGCGAGGGCACGCTTTGGGGGCCTCGTTGCGCTCTCGGAACCCCTGAGACTGCAGGGGATCGTGAAGTCGGCGCTGCGACGCGCATCCCGGTGTTCGTCCGACCCGGTCTGCGCCATGCGCACGCCGAGCGTCCCCGAAGACTTCCTGCACGGGGCTGCTTGCCACTGCTGCTCGTTCGCTTCGGAAACATCCTGCGAGCGAGCCAACCGATTTCTCGACCGCCGGTTTCTGTTGACGCTGCCAAGCGCTGACGACACCCGAGTCGACGGGTTCTTCGGGGATGCCAACGCGGTGTGAGTCAGTTCGCGGAGCTTGGTGAATACCTCACTGCGGGTGAAGCCGAAGCTCTTGCCGTGCTGTTGGAAGCTGGGGCGCACACCACGCATGCGCTCCTTGAGGTAGGGGCTTCGCGCCGTGAGCGTGCTGCCGAATTGCTGGCTGCAGCAGGTCTCGGCCACATCAGCGAGCACTTGGCCGCGGTCGTGAACCGGCCAGAACGACCGCCACGCCAACGCCGCTGACACCGCCCCCGTCAGACCGGAGCGGTCAGCCAGAAGCCGCAGGCCAGCACTACCGGCATGGGCCACCACACCAGTCCCATCACCAGATACTGACAACCCGGCCGACCACGAAGTACGCTTCACCTACGGAGTGCCCTCCAGTTCGGAGATCCTGAGACATCGCAATCTCAAGAATCCCCTGCCGGACAGGCACTTCCGTGCACCTACACAGCCGCAACCCCAATCACCCGTGAACAATCCGGGCTAGGAGGATGTCATGCGTATCTCCACACTGGCTGGCACCGCAGCGGCGGTCGCTGCCACCGCCGTTGCCGGCGGTGTCGCGAGCGGCGCGGTAGATTCCGTTTGGTACGCGCAACTGCGCAAGCCGCCCTACCAACCGCCAAGAGAAGTGTTTCCGGTGGTGTGGCCGGTCCTGTATGCCGATCTTGCGGTCGTGTCCGGCTCCACCATCGACCACTTCAGGGATACCAACCAGCAGTCCGAGGCCCGCGCATATGTCGCCGCACTCGGCCTAAACTTGGTTCTGAACGGCAGCTGGTCGTGGTTGTTCTTCAACCGGCACTATCTTGCCGCCTCTGCGGCGGTCGCCGCGGCCCTTACCGCCAGCAGTGCTGACTTGTCGCGACGGGCGATAGGCGCCCGCCAGGGGCTCGCGGCGCCGCTCGTCCTCTATCCGATCTGGTGCGCGTTCGCCACCGTCTTGTCCAGTCACATTTGGCTGATGAACCGCCGCCGATCTGGGTGACTTCGACCGGGTTCGGTTCTGATGGGTGCGTCGCAGGAGGGACCGCGACTTGAGCAAACTCGAATAGGGAAGGCAGGCCGAGCATGTTGGGACGGATCACGTGGCTGGTGGGGAGGTTAACGGAAGCAGCCGCATCGGTGGTGGGGCTGCGCGCGGGGACGGAGGAACCGCGCTATGCCCTCGAGGCGAAGGTCCATGGTCTGGAGATCCGACGTTATGACCCGCGTACTGCTGCTGAAACCGTTGTTGAGGGCGCAAGGGAACGCGCACTCCGCGAGGCCTTCCGTCGTTTGGCCGGCTACATCTTCGGCGCGAATCACGACAACTCGAAGATTGCGATGACCGCTCCGGTCAGCCAACAGCAGGACGAGATCAATGGCGGCCAGCTTATCGCCATGACAGCTCCGGTGGCTCAGGAAGCTGGGCCCGACGAGTCGTGGGTGATTCGGTTCTTCATGCCCGCCAAGTGGACTCTCGATACCCTACCCGCGCCCGACGATGACGCAGTCAAAATCGTTGCTGTACCGGCCGCGACGTTCGCCGTGCTGCGTTTCACCGGGGCCCGCGGGCCTCGGTCGGTAGCGTCACGCACCGACGAATTGCTCCGCTCGTTGCTCGACACTGAATTCCAGCCTGCGGGCGCATCGGCGGCATGGTTCTACGACCCGCCGTGGACTGTTCCTTATCTTCGCCGTAACGAGGTCGCGGTACCGGTAACCAAGCGTTGACGACGCGTTGTCCCGTGCTTGACCCACGCCCGGATACATTCGTGTCAGGGTTTGTCGATACCGATGGTTTGCGCGCAGTACTGCCATAGCAGCTCGCGTTCACGGCCACTTTCCTGGGTAGTGTGCAGGTAGCGCTCGGGGCGGGATCTTCGATCGTGCCAGAACTGGCCAGTTGGCGGTGCAGGGGTGGCCGCAGCGAGCCACACGGCGGTGTCTGCGCCTTGAGCGGGTGACCGCAGCATCGGGCCGGTGACGATATGAAAGGCCGGCAGGGCGTCGGCCACCCCGGCGGTGTCGACCCACCCGGGATGCATGCAGTACACCGCGATCCGCTTCTCAGCCCAGCGGTAGGCAAGGATCGGGGTCAGCGCTACCTGCACCCGTTTCGGTCGCGCGCAGGCAGTGGCGCCGCGGTAGCGGCCGTTGTGGTATTCGGGGTCGTCGGTCGGCAGTGATTGCGTGTACATGCCCCCGAGGACATTAGGATTACGCGCGGATCGCTGGATTTGGCGAGGAGCGGGACGAGTTGCTCGGTCAACAAAACCGGGCCCAGGACATAGGGGTTGTCCGTCACGTAATTCCCCACCTTCCGTCACGTAATTCCCCACCCCTGGGGGCATGTCCGGCGGGGGTGGGGGTGCTGCTCAGGTTCGCTCCGTTCAGGTACCCCGCCAGGGGTCCTGGAAGGGGCCTCGAGTGGCGAGGAGATCGTGGAACGTGACTGACTTCGTGGAGATGTTCCGGCACTGGAACGCCGGCCGATCGCAGGTGCAGATCACCGAGGCGCTGAGCATCGACCCCAAGTCGATCCGCAAGTATTTGGCCTCAGCGCTGGCCGAGGGTTTGGCACCGTGCCCGGCGGAGTTCGACGAGGGGGTGTGGCGGGCCCGGATCGGGCGCTGGTTCCCCGAGTTGGTCGACCCGGCGGCGCGGGCACTGACATGGCCGCAGATCGCGGCCCATCACCAGTGGATCGCCGAAGCATAAAGAACCGTGAAGTGTCCAAAGAAGACATGTGGGGCCGCCGGTGCGGCTGGATCTGTAGCTGTTAACGCTGCTCAATCGCCTGCAGCGAGGATTCGTCACCTGCCCATTGCGTCGTGTTCCCGCGGATTTGAGCCGTCCGGTGGTGTTGGGACCTCAGAACCGTCAACCCGGCCGCGGCCATCCTTGCGACGCACCCGTCGGTAACAGGCGGTGGCCGTTGCGCCGAGAACCAGTACGGCCAGCGCCAGCAACCACGGCTCCGCACCATGCCGGTGCACCCAACCGACTAGGACGCTTTGTAAGCGGCCGGCGGCCGCGATCACCGAATCCTCGGGATTGCCGCCCGCGTTGAACAAGCGCACCTCGTAGCGGCCGTAGTAGCCCACGTACAGCCCGACTAGCACCAGGAGCGCGCCACTGATCCGGTTGATGTACGGCAAGATTCGGCGCATACGGTCTATCAGCGCCGAACTCGCAGAAGCGGCAGTGATGGCCAGTACGCCGACGACCAGGGTGAGGCCGGCGACGTAGGCGAGATAGATCGACGCGCCCCCGATGATTGAGCCACCACGAAAGCCGGCCGCGGTGACTGCCAGAAACGGGCCGATGGTGCACGAAAGTGAAGCGATCGCATAGCTGACGCCGTAGCTGTACATCGACCCGATCCGGGCCGTCGGAGCCCATTGCCTACCGAGCGGTTTGGCCGTTAACAGTGTCAGCTCGCGACCCAACAGCAGCCAAAACCCCAGGGCGATAAGCGCGATGCCGATCAGTAGGGTCAGGTACGGCAAATACCGTTGCACCGTCGTGGCCGCCGACACGGTGAGGACGCCGAACACTGAAAACACCGTCAGAAATCCGAGTGCCATCGCCACGGTGGCCGCCAGTGCGCGGCCTACCGAGACCAATCCCGGCCCGTCCGCCGTGGGCTCCCCGCGCACCACCAAGACCAGGTAGGCGGGCAGCATGGCGAAACCGCAGGGGTTCAGCGCTGCCACCAATCCGGCGGCGAAGGCCAAGCCCACCAGGTTGTTGTCCATGACTACGCGCCCGGCTAGGACGTGAGCGCGGCCACTCGGTTGGACAGCTCCTGCTCGGACATGGCCGAGGTGGGGTTGTTCACGAACGTGGACGTACCGTCCGCGCGATAGAACACATACGCCGGCTGCCACGGCACGTTGTACCGCACCCAGATCGAACCGTTGGCGTCGTTGAGGTTGGTGAAATTCAGGTTGTACTTCGATACGAAGGCCTGCATCTGCGCCACATCCGAGCGCGCGGCGACGCCAACGAAGGTTACCTTCGGATTGGCGGCCGCCACCTGGCTGACGCTTGGTGCCTCGGCGTTGCAGAATGGGCACCACGGCGTCCAGAACCACAGCACCGCCGGCTTTCCCTGCAGGCTTACGCCCTCGAAGGGAGCACCGGCCAGCGTGGTTCCGGTGAACTGCAGACGGTCGTCTGCCAGCGCGCGCGGAGCATTGGCCACGCCAAATACGAGGGCGGCGGCAACGACGCCTGAGGTGAGCACTCTGGTGAGAGCTAGAACGCCAATTCTCATAATCAAAACTCCTTTGCTTGGCGATGCACGTCACTGACGTAGATCACATCGATTGGGTTCTCTTACGTCACTTCGTGGTTCCGCTGTCCTGTTGCGCCGATCAGGTTCTCGCCGTCAAAGCGAATGCCGACGGTGTTGCCGCGATGCCATGGTTGGCGTACCCGATCTACCGAAAGAGGCCGTTACATCCGAGCGGGCATCAACACCGTGTCGATCATGTAGACCCTGGCGTTGGCGGTCGGAACGCCGCCGCAGATTACCGAGGATGCGTTGTTGACCTTGAGGTCATTTCCGGGCCCGGTCACCGTCAGCGGGGTGCCTTCTGCGGTCGGGTGGGCGCCGTCGATGTTGCTTGGGCTGATCTGCCCCGGCAAGACGTGATAGGTCAGAATTTTGTTCAGCAACGGCGCGTCCGTCTTGAGCTGGTCGATCGTGGCCACTGGAAGCTTGTCGAACGCGGCGTTGGTCGGCGCGAACACGGTGAACTGACCACCGTTGAAGGTGTCGACCAGGTTGACGTTCGGGTTCAGCTGGCCCGACACGGCGGCGGTCAAAGTGCTCAGCAGAGGGTTGTTCGAGGCGGCGACCGTGACCGGGTCATGTGACATCCCGGTCACCGAAGCGGGGCCGTCGGGATGCAGCGCCGCGTAATCCGCGCATCCCGGGCCGACCAGATTGAGCGCCGGAACCGCCTGAGCGCCCGCAGCTGTTGCCACTGACAGGCCCATCACCGCAGTTGCCAGACTGGCTGCCGCACCTGCCTTTTTCTCAACGGTCATAGCCCGTTACTCCTGTCTTGTCGAGGGCGGCGCTGTCTCGTCGCCTCCAGTTCGGTCATCAGGGATTCGAGGCCGAACCGGTCACGGATTGGCGCGCACCCAGAATTGGTCTTCGGCCGATCCACGCCGTCATCGGCGCCGAATACCTGACGTGGATTCGATACGTGCTAAACCTCGTTCGGTAGCGGTCATCGGGAGCGGCGTCTCCGGTCTGACTGCCGCCTACACCTTGTCGGGGCGCGACCGCGTCACCCTGTACGAGGCCGACACCCGGCTCGGAGGGCACGCGCATACCCATTTCCTGCATCGTGGTGACGGCAGCATCGTCGGCGTCGACTCGGCGTTTCTGGTGCACAACGACCGGACCTACCCCACCTTGTGCCGGCTGTTCGCCGATCTTGGGGTGGCCACTCAGCGCGCCGACATGTCGATGTCGGTGCGCGCCGACGCTAGCGGACTCGAGTACGCCGGGGCGCGGGGCATGGGCGGATTGTTTCCGTCCTGGTCGGTGCTGGGCCGGCCCCGATATCTGATGATGCTCGCCGAAATCAAGCGCTTCCACCGCGCTGCGACCCGGCTGTTGGGCACAGCGCCGACCGCCGACCTGGAGACCTTGGGCAGCTTTCTCCGTCGCCACCGGTTCTCCGGGTATTTCATCGAGCACTTCATGACGCCGGTGGTAGCGGCGGTGTGGTCGTGCAACCCCAGGGTGGCCATGTACTACCCGGCCCGCTACCTGTTTACCTTCCTCAAGCATCACGGCATGCTCTCCGTATTCGGCTCGCCAACCTGGCGGACCGTCTGCGGCGGGTCTGCCAGCTACGTCAAGGCCATCGCGGACTGCGTCGCGGAGGTCCAGCCCGGCGTACCGGTCTGCGGTGTGCGGCGGCTGGCAGATGGTGTAACCGTGCGGGTCGGCGGCGCTCCCGCACGTCGGTTCGACGCCGTGGTCGTAGCCGTGCATCCTGATCAGGCGCTGGCACTGCTTGACGAGCCGACGGCGGCCGAGCGGACCGTTCTCGGGGCTATCCCGTACTCGACCAACCATGCGCAGCTGCACACCGACGAGTCGGTGCTGCCCAGGAATGCTCGGGCCCGCGCTTCGTGGAACTACTTGTTGAGTCCTGACCGGGACAATGTGCTGGTCAGCTATGACGTCACGCGGCTGATGCGAATCCAGGGCGACCGCAGGTTCCTCGTCACCCTCGGTGGTCATGACCTTGTCGACCCGGGGTCGGTATTGGCCGAGATGACCTACAGCCATCCCCTGTACACACCGGAATCGGTTGCCGCCCAACAGCTTCTCCCTTCTCTGGACGACGACCGGGTGGTGTTCGCCGGGGCCTATCACGGGTGGGGGTTCCACGAGGACGGCGCCGCGTCAGGGTTGTCCGCTGCACGGCGCCTCGGTGCGGACTGGCCCGTCGTGGTGCGGCGGCCAGCCGAGGCAGTGCCATGCTGACGCCCGCGCTCTATCGCACCCGAGTGACGCATCTGCGGCGCGCTCCGGTGCACCACTACTTCGAGCACAACAGCTACAGCTGGTACATCGACATCGACGACCTACCGCGGTTGCCGTGGTGGCTGCGGCCTTTCGCTCGCTTTGACCCACGCGACCACTTCGAGGGCAGCCCGGATGACACGCTGAGACAACGTGTCGATGCCTTCCTCGCCGGGCACAACGTGGATCTGGACAGGGGCAAGATCACCGCGCTGATGCAGGCCCGAGTGCTGGGTTACGTGTTCAACCCGCTGAGTCTGTTCTGGTGTCACGACGCCGGCGGAGTGCTGCGTTATGTCGTGGCCGAAGTACACAACACCTACCAGGGGCGCCACGGCTATCTGCTCCGCGCTGATGAGAACCGGGCTATGAGGGTGACGAAGAAGCTCTACGTCTCGCCATTCAACGACGTCGACGGGCACTACCTCGTGCGCGCGGCCAGGCCGACTCACGAACTCGACGTGACGGTCTCGCTGCACCGTGACGACCAGCCGGCATTCGTCGCAGCCCTGCGCGGAACCCGGCGGCCCGTCAGCACCGCCGAGATCGCCCGGCTGCAGCTGGTCGCGCCACTGGCGCCCCTGATGGCGGCGCTGAGCATCCGGGTACAGGGCATCATCCTGTGGCTGCGCCGGGTTCCGGTCGTGCCGAGAGTCGCCGCCAGAAGAGAAGAGGGGAAACCATAGCCATGGTTGTCGATATCGCCGGAACTCATTTCAGCACAATGGATCCGACCCGTTGGCCCGATGTTGCGAAAGTACCGTCGGGACCCGTCGCGGCGGTCTCCGCGCGAGTGGCCCGAAACCTGCTGCGACGTGCGGCGCAACGCCTGCCGCTGCGGCTGATCTACCCGGACGGCTCGGTGGTGGGTGCAGCCGACCCGACACTGCCGAGTTTGGTTCTCCGCCAACCGGATCGCCTAGCCCGACGGATCGGAAAGAACGGCCTGATCGGCTTCGGTGAGTCTTACATGGCCGGGGAATGGACATCTGATGATCTGGCCGGGGTGCTGACCGTGTTCGCTACATCGGTCGCCGACCTGGTGCCGCGCACACTGCAGAAGATGCGGCCGATTGTGCTCGCCCGCCAGCCGCGATCACAGCACAACAGCCGGGATCAAGCCCGCCGCAACGTCTCCGAGCACTATGACTTGGCCAATGAGCTGTTCGCGGAGTTCCTCGATGAATCGATGACGTACTCCAGCGCGCTGTTCAACACGCTGCCGGCAGCGTCTTCGGATTTGGCTGACGCGCAGCGGCGCAAGATCGACCGCCTGCTCGATAGCGCAGGTGTGCGGCGCGGCAGTCGAGTGCTGGAAATCGGTACCGGTTGGGGCGAGTTGTGCATCCGCGCCGCCGCGCGCGGCGCGCAGATCCGGTCGGTCACGTTGTCCACCGAACAGCAGCGTCTGGCCCGACAGCGGGTCTCCGATGCCGGCTTGTCTGAGTCGGTGGACATCGACCTCTGCGACTATCGCGACGTGGAAGGCTGCTACGACGCGGTGCTGTCGGTGGAGATGATCGAAGCAGTGGGCTACCGCTACTGGCCAGATTACTTCCGTTCCCTCGAAGGCCTCGTGACACCGGGGGGCAGGGTGGCGATCCAGGCGATCACCATGCCGCACTCCCGGATGCTGGCCAGCCGAAACACCCACACTTGGATCCAGAAATACGTTTTCCCTGGCGGTCTGCTGCCCTCGACCGAGGCCGTACTCGGCATCACCGAGCGGCTCACCAGCTTGCGCACCGTCGAAATACTCTCTCTGCAGCCGCACTACGCGGAAACCCTGCGGCTGTGGCGGGAACGGTTCGTCAATCGCCGGGATGCGGTGTCGGCGCTCGGTTTCGACGAGGTGTTTCACCGGATGTGGGAGCTCTATTTGGCATACTCGGAGGCAGGCTTCCGGTCGGGGTATCTCGATGTCTACCAATGGACATTCGCAAGGACTGGGGGCCGCTGGTGAACTTTCTGATGGTCACAGTCAGCTCGGTGGCGATCCTGTTCGCGGTGCATGGGGCGGCCTTCCTGATCGGGCGCCGGATCGGCCGATACAACGTGGTCGACGTCGCCTGGAGCGTGGGCTTCATCGCGGTGGCCGTAATTGCGGCTGTGCTGGGAACGGGTGACGTGTTGCGCCGGCTGCTGCTGTTGACGTTGGTAGCGGTGTGGGGTCTCCGACTGGCCTGGCACATGTACCGCAAGTCGGCCGGCAAGGGCGAAGATCCGCGCTACCGCACTCTGCTAGGCGGCGATTTCTCTACTCGACATGTGCTGCGCAAGATCTTCGCCACCCAAGCCGCCGCCACCTGGTTCGTATCGCTGCCGCTGCAGCTGTCCGCGGTAACCGG